>Ga0196970_1000537_pt1 | contig 42057 bp, 40 predicted proteins | sample S1v_513CmetaG_FD_148672 | JGI IMG/M metagenome (GOLD analysis project Ga0196970, IMG submission 148672) | Soil microbial communities from Anza Borrego desert, Southern California, United States - S1+v_5-13C | ecosystem: Environmental > Terrestrial > Soil > Desert | place: USA: California... | reverse complement strand
TGCCGTAGATATCCTTTGCTTCTTTCTTTGGTAACCGGGGCTTTGCCCTATCAAAGCCGGCGTGCTCCCGCTCGCCAAGTTTGTCCATAATGCGTCGCACCTGGTCGAGGCACTCGGCTTCATTATCAAATTTGTAGTCTGCAATACCACTGATCTCCGTATGTGTTTTGGCGCCACCAAGCGTCTGTATATCTATATCCTCACCTATGGCAGCCTTAACGAGATAAGGACCCGCCAGAAAGATAGAACCATTGCCTTCTACCATCAGAGTCTCGTCACTCATTATAGGAAGGTAAGCACCACCCGCTACGCAGCTACCCATTACAGCAGCTATCTGGGTAATACCCATGGCGCTCATCACAGCATTGTTCCGGAAGATCCTGCCAAAGTGTTCTTTATCAGGAAATATTTCATCCTGCATGGGCAGAAACACACCTGCGCTGTCGACGATATAGATGACAGGCAGCTTGTTTTCCATAGCTATTTCCTGCAGTCTAAGGTTCTTCTTAGCGCTTATAGGAAACCATGCCCCTGCCTTAACAGTATTATCATTTGCAACTATTACGCACTGTCTGCCACTCACATAGCCTAGTCCGCCAACTGTGCCACCGGCAGGACAACCTCCCTGCTCTTTATACATGTCCCATCCAACAAAGGAGCCTATCTCCACAAATTCACTGTCTTTGTCAATAAGATACTGAATACGCTCGCGTGGAGTCATTTTGCCCTTTTCCTTTGCTTTATCCATGGCCTTCTTTCCGCCACCCTGGGCAACTTGTGCATGGCGCTGCTTCATCTGGCTGACTGCCAGGCGCATACCGTCCTCATTCTTATTGAATTCAAGATTCATGTCGAGACTAGTGAATTTGCGGGCAAAGATGGCTATTAATGTGCAAATCAGGAAATACAACGGTTGTTGCAATTAATAAAAAAGACATGCATCGCATGTCTTTTTAAGGCAGTACTTGTAACTATTGATCAGCTTGTTTTCTTTACGTTTACTGCATTCTTGCCTTTTTTCCCGTCCTGTAATTCGAACGTCACCTGATCATCCTGGTTTATCTTGTCAATCAAACCGGTTACGTGAACAAATACTTCCGGGCTGCCATCTGCCGGCTTAATGAAGCCAAACCCTTTAGTTTCATTGAAAAACTTTACTGTACCTTCTTGCATAACAAAGAGAATAATAATGAGTAATTAATATTCCTAAATTAATAATTTTTCTTTGTTAACGGAAATATTCAGGCTACTACCTTACCAGAGACATTAGAAATAAGAAAGGCTGCCAATGGCAGCCCTCAGAAGTTTCTTCGTTGGATAATTCAAACTTAGACAACCTTCACGTTTACAGCGTTAAGACCTTTCTTGCCGTTTTGAACCTCGTAAGTTACGTGGTCATTCTCACGGATCTCGTCGATAAGACCTGAAACGTGAACGAAAATGTCTGCACTGCCGTTTGATGGTTTAATAAAACCAAAGCCCTTTGTTTCATTAAAGAACTTTACTGTACCTTCTTGCATTGTAATAAAATAAAAAATAAATAATAAGCCACGAAGGTATGTATAATTTGAATTGCCGCACTTTCCGATCAGTTAATAAAGTATTAATTATCCCCTGATATTGGCCATTCCGGACAGAGCCGTAGCTGCTAATTTGGCATAGTTGTTTTGGGAATCTTAAAAATGTTAGCATGGGTCCTGTTAGTCTAAAACAAGCTATCGAAATTGCTGCTTCGAGGGGTATTCCTGCGAGCGACGCTCCCGGAACAAGTCAGGTGATCGAGTGTGTGACCGTCTGCCCATACAGGCAGGCGTTGAAACAGCGGTTCATCAACGACTATGAGACCTTCGGGACCCTTGATCTCACAGAGTATATCGATGAGGATGAGTTTGATGTTATAGTGCTGAAACGAGATCTAAATTCTGGCAATCGAACGATCTACAGCCACCTAAGCACTGAAACATCCGAAAACTACCAGTTGGTAGCTTAAAACTCCACAGTGTGGTTCCCGTTTGTTGAGAAAAAACCGCACTTATCAGTTACAAGCCTTGCCTTATCTGGATTTCAGGTCTATGTACTGCTTAATTATCTCACATACCTCGTACTGCTCCTTCCCAACATAATAGTTGAGCCATTGCTTTAAAGACTTGATTGGCAGATCCCTAAACAGGTCGTGTATCTCCTTGTCTGGCAGTCCTGATATATCAAATGAAATAACTTCAGCCTTCGTTCGTCTATCACCTACCCTTTTCATCGTTATATCTTTGCTGATACTATGAAAGATTGTGCCAGAACCGCATCCAGCAGGCTCTTCAACCGTTCAGAAGGTCTGCAAACTTTAATAATCCCGTGAACCCGATCCTTATGATGGCACCCTTATTTTATCATCCTAAACTAAATCAGGAACGAAAATCAAAAAGATATGACAGCATTTGATGTAACAGCAGTGATAGACGGGGTTCCGTACAATGTAAAGGCAGAGCCCTATGACTTTAATGCGGAAAAAAGATTTAAGGTCAACTATGATGGAAAGGATTATGTATTTGCCTATGACTCAAGTATGGGAAGATATGCGGCAATTGGCGATGAAGCTGTAGACATTCCGGATAATCTTGAAGCAGTGGTTGCAGAACGCCTGGAAAACTATCGATAACACTAAACTTTTCCATAATAAGAAGCCGGAGTCATTCCGGCTTTTTATTACCGGGTCATATACATGTATCTCCAAAGTGCTGCCAGTTGGGTAGCTTGTACGATCTCACCGCTGAGCATCAGATTGAGAACTTCCTCACGGGTAAATAGATGCACAGTCAGTTCTTCACTTTTGTCAAGGTTAGGTTCAGTGACCTTATGAATTCCTCGTACAATATAGCTGTGAACGTAGTTATTTGAAGTAGCGGGATTGGGAGCAATGGTCATGAGCTTTTCCCAGGTACCTCCGCTGTAGCCAGTCTCTTCCAGCAACTCACGCTTTGCACTCTCTATGGGATCGCCATCGTGCTCCTCACAAACACCTGCGCAAAGCTCAAAAGCTGTTAATGCTGCTCCATGCCGGTACTGCCGGATAAGCAACATCTGATCGTCAGTGGTAACCGCGACAATATTTATCCAGTCTGGATACTCCAATACATAATAGTCTGGGATAACATGGCCACTCGCAAGCTGCAGCGAGTCTTTTCTCACAGTTAGCCAATCAGCCTTGTGCAGGTATTCCGACGATAGTACTTTCCACCCTTCAGGGAGTGCACCCTTCATAATTGTTCTCATTGATCTGCAAAACAATAAAAAATAAGAGCAACGTGAATTGCTCTTATACTAACGATTTCCAATTGCTTATTTGACAGGCCCGTCCTGCTCCCTGGCTCTTCCACCGCTTTCACCTCCAGACTGTCCTGGTTCATCCCATTCTATCTGGTCGGCTTCGTCGTCGCTCAGCCCGGTTTCTTCCAGGTCGATCTCTGTTAGCGGCGGATCGGTATCCTCAATATCCTCATCCCTGCTACGACCACTGTCTCCACCCATTGAATCAGGTTTCCCTGATACGTTCGTGTGGTCGAAGTTTCTTGCCGTAGGGTTGTAATCTGCATTAGTGTCATTCTTGCGTGGATTGCTATCCTGGTTTCTTGTTTCCATAGTAGTAATTTTCACAGAAGAGTACAATTTTCAGACCATCAAGCCGAACAGTGCTACGTGTATGTCAACAAAAAAGCTCCCGAAAAGGAGCTTCATATTATGAGTAAGTGATCGTTCTATCTTAAAGCGGTCGGGTTGTCGGACACCTTCTGATACTCTACCTGATCGTCTTCATTATAAAAGCTCTTGAGGTTCATATTTTTCTCTACATAGGTTCTCAGGCCGTCCATACTGCCGAAATGATCTGGCAGGTCCGGGGATAATGGCGTAAATAGAAACCTATTTGCTTCTTCATCCATCTTTACGCGATAGAGGTAATAGGTTTTCGTGCTGTCTGAGTAAAGGTTCATGAACATATTGCCCTTTATTTCAGTCAGGTAGCCTTTAAACTTCGCGGTGTTGCTAATGTTCCTCTGAATTATCTTGTATTCCGTTTCTGAGGCTTTAGTTACGGTATATGTGTTGTACACCTCGTCCTTACTGCTCCACTCGCCAATAAAACGGGTATCAACAGGAATGGATGGTTTGCTGATGGGAACATGCGACTCGTACGGGCACCCAAACAACCCCAGGCAACACACAACCAACAGGCTAAAGTGAATTAGCTTCTTCATGAATTTAGGCCTTAAAAAGTATGCAAGAATAGGATGATCACAAATATAAGTCCTTTTGTGTCATGTAGTTGTATTTTTTCGTGTCGTTAACAGATTGATAGCAAAACCGGCCCGCCTACTTGTACAGGTAAATGCCGGTGGTTCCGTCTGACTTTTTAAACGCGCGGTACATACCCGCTGTGTTGAAAACCATTACGTGATTTCCACCTTTGTCTACCGCTATCAGTCCGCCGTCGCCACCCAACGCAGGCAACCTTTTCATGATCATTTCGGCAGCTGCATCTTGCAGCGACTCTTTAGCTAGTTCCATCCTGTCCGCTACTGTCTTCGCCATCACCAGCCTGATAAAGTACTCTCCCCAGCCTGTGCAGCTAACCGCGCAGGCGTTGTTGTCAGCGTAAGTTCCGGCGCCAATAACAGGCGAATCACCGATCCTGCCATAACGCTTGTTCGTCATACCGCCTGTACTCGTAGCGGCAGCAAGGTTGCCATGCTTGTCTAAAGCCACTGCCCCTACAGTTCCGTATTTCTCATCACTGGTGCCACGTAGCAGCGATCCGGACTTCCCACCTTTTTGTTTTTCGAGCTGCTTAAGAGAATCTGCTCGTCTGGCTCTCTGCAGACTCTCCCATCTGTCTTTTGTAAAGAACCAACGCTGATCCACCACTTCGCAACCGTTTGCTGCAGCGAATTGCTCCGCACCCTGACCAGCCATCATCACATGTGGACTGCGCTCCATTACTGCGCGGGCGGCCGATATTGGGTTCTTTATTGTGGTGACACCAGCAACTGCCCCGGCAGCCAGGGTAGCTCCGTCCATTATGGAGGCGTCCAGTTCATTTCTGCCTGCATTCGTAAACACCGCACCTCTGCCGGCGTTAAACAGGGAATCATCCTCCATAATTCTAATTGAACTCTCCACCGCGTCCAGTGCCGATCCACCCTGCTCCAGTATTCTGTATCCGGCTTGTAAAGCCTTATCCAACGCCGCTCTATACAGTCTCTCCTTTTCGAGTGTCATGGACGTTTTGGTAATTGTACCTGCACCTCCGTGTATCACCAGCACGTACCTCGATGAATCTTTCACCTGGGCCTCAACGGATATTACACTTATAATCGCCAACGCAAACCCCAGGAGCTTAATACCCGAAACTGCTCCCCGACCTAAAAAAATGACATTCCTGTTGCAAGTATTAGCTGCTTTCATATCTTATTTATTTGACCACTTCCACCATCTTTGCTGTCTATTGTATTATGGCGAAAGTGATTAAAAGTTACGCATTTATATTGCTGTTGCTTCTACCATTCCGGTCTTTAGCTGACCACCTGTTTGGCGGAGAGCTTACCTATACTCATGTAACCGGCCAAACTTACAGGATCACTGTTTCTTTATACAGCTCCTGCGGCACCAATGATTTTGCTTTTAATCTGCTTTACACGGCCAAACCATCTATCGATCTGTATGACGGTGAGCTGAAGGTGGATACCTTGCAATTGGTGTTCGATCCGACCACCGGCAATGAGATCACTCCTGTTTGTTCTGCCTACAGCGACAGCACCACCTGCAAGTCTCCTCCGGGTACAATACCAGGTGTAAAGAAGTTTGTATATTCTTCAACTTATACTCTGCCGCACGCCTCAGCAAACTGGCGGATGATCTTCAATGGCGACCTGACTAATTCTTCACTTGCAGGGAGGAGCACCGCTATCACCAATATTCTGATGCTTCCGGGCAACCCTCAGATCATGTGGCTGGTGGCAGAGCTGAATAATATGGCGGGCCCTAACTCATCTCCGCAGCTTACCACCATCCCTACGCCATTCTATTGCGTGAACACACCGCAGCAGTATAACCAGGGTGCAGTTGACAGCGAAAATGACTCACTCGTCTTTAGTCTGGCTCCTGCCCTGAACAGTGGCTTTCCTGTTCCTTACCTTTCAGGGTACTCTGAAATAAACCCGATCTCTACTATCAACGGAGAATTCCTATTCAACAGCCTGAATGGGCAGATGGACTTCACACCTGACATTGTTCAGAATGCATTGATCGTAAACAAAGTGACAGAGTACCGAAACGGTGTCAAGGTCGGCTCCTCCACCAGGGAAATGACTTTTATCGTACTCTCCAACTGCCAGAATATGATCCCTGCAGGATCTATCGACACTGCCACGCTGGTAGGCGGGACGCCGGCCCAGGGAACTGTCATCAATGTTTGCCATGGTGAGCCAGTAGTATCATTCAGCTACCCACTCTCCGATGCTGAGGGAGACCTCGTCAATGTTACGCATACTACACTTCCACCAGGTGCGACCTTAAACGTCAGCGGCAATAATACTTCCACCCCTGTCCTCACCTTCCACTGGAACACTGCCTCAGTAGCCCCTGGCATTTACAATTTCTTTGTTCACATGAAGGACAGTCACTGCCCCCTGAACGGGATGGCTACACAGGCTTTCACCATCAGGGTCCTTAATGCGATGGATGTCGCCGCGACGATACTCAAACCTACCAATTGTGCCCATAAGGCGGTGGTGGCTTTTAATATCACTGGAGGCACTCTGCCCCGAACCTTAACCTTCAGGCAGAACGGTAATGTTATAAAGACAATAAACGATTCTACGGGAACGGCAGTTGATAGCTTTACTGCAGGAAACTATACTATCACTACCACACTTCAGGAAGCAACATGCTCTGCATTGTTTAGCTTCTCTATACCAGACAGCGGCATCTTTCCATTTGGACCCATGGTAACTAACAGCGTATTCTGCATCGGCAATGACCCTGAGGCGCTCAATGCTGTCCCCTACCCTGGGGCAACAGTCAACTGGTTCGATCTCTCCGGAAATCTAATGTCAGGTGCGCCAACTCCTCCCACTACGATTGACACCACTTTGTACTGGCTGATCAGTCAAACGTTTAAGACCTGCACATCTGCAATGGATACAGTAGCTGTTGTCATTGCCCCTAAGCCCGACACACGAGTATTACAGCCAGAGCGGTCTATTTGTTATGGTGACAAGATCTTTCTGGTAGCAACCGGAGCAGATAACTATACCTGGCTTCCTGAGAAAGCAATCTTCCGTGAGCCAGACAGCACCCCATTCATCAGGGTATATCAGCCGTCGCAGTATTCCGTTATCGGCACTAACGAAAGCGGGTGCAGGGACACGATCGCTTTTGCTTTCACCGACATACAGGAGTGCTGCAAAATATCATATCCTAATGCCTTTACTCCGAATAACGACAACAGGAATGATGGCTGGTCACCGGTTATGTACGGCAACCATTCCTATTATGAGCTTAGTATCTACAACCGCTGGGGAACCAGGCTATTCCATTCGTTCACCCCGAATGCAAAATGGAATGGCATCTACGAAGGACAGCCGCAAGAGATCGGCACTTACTTCTACTATCTAAAGGTGAAATGCCTTACAGGTCAGGAAGAAATAAACAAAGGTGAAATAATACTGATCCGCTGATGCAACATCAGGTCTTCCGGGGCTTTTTCTTTGCAGCGGGGAAAAGCACGTTATTGAGGATCAGTCTATATCCTGGTGATGAAGGATGCAGGGACAAGTCTGTTGGCGGATCGCCGACAGCATGCTGGTAATCTTCAGGATCGTGACCACCGTAAAATGTCCACGTGCCCTTCCCATACTCACCGTGAATATACCTTGCTTCATTAGCAGGCTTGTACTCGCCCATCACCAGTACACTTGTCTTCAGTACTTCCTTCCTGAAAGAGGTAGTCTGACCCATAAAGCCTTTTATCGTGGTAGTATGGTTCTGACAGAGCATTGTAGGTACCGGGTCAAACTTGGCAGAGAAGGTAAACAGGGTGAAGTAGTCTACCTCCATGGGTACTCTGCGGAACATGGTGTTGTCGATGTTAGCGAACTCGTAAACGTAGGGATTCTGCTCCAGCATGAAGTCTTTAAAGGCAAACCCCTGTGTGTAGTCCAGCTTGTGCTGGGCACCAGGCGCTATTGGATCTCCATCAAAAGGGACATCGCAGATGTCTGTATTTGCAGCTGAAAGTGCAATGTCGTACGTGTCTGTTGCTGAGCACATGGCAAACATATAACCCCCGCCAGCAACAAACTCCCTGATCTTACCCGCAACAGCCAACTTTAATTGTGACACTTTCTTGAAGCCGTGCTTTGCAGCCAGCGCTTCATTCATCTTCACATCGTCCTGGTACCACGAAGCGTTCCTGTAGCTACCCCAGAACTTACCGAACTGTCCTGTAAAGTCTTCGTGATGGAGGTGCAGCCAGTCGTACTCTGCCAGTTTGCCTTCCAGTGCTTCCGTGTCATACACCTTGTCGTATGGTATCTCAGCGTAGGTCAGCACCAGCGTCACTGCATCATCCCAGGGCAGCTTTCCCTCCGGCGTATACACCGCAATCTTTGGTGGCTTCTCCAGCTTTATAACGTCGCCATTATAGTCAGGGTTAGCTATCTCGGTTACTATACCTGCGTACTGTACATCACTAATTACTTCATAACTCACACCGCGTAGCTTGCACAGCCGCTCTATCGACTCCACCTGGTCTAAGGCAAAGCTGCCACCCCTGTAGTTGAGCAGCCAGTCCGCCTCGATACCAAGCGTCAGTGCAGTATAGGTAACACCATATGCTTTTATGTGGTTCTTCTGCCCTTCCAGATCCATCGGTATGAAGATCTTTGCGGCAAAGGATGGTATTGTAAAAAATATAGGGACAAGGAACAACCAGAGCTTCTGCTTCATTATTATGCTATCAGACGATCCTGTAATTTACAAGATTCGCAGACATAGTCGCCTTATTCAGATTATTTTAACTATTCAGCACCAGTTGTTTTGGTCTCCTGATACTTTTCTGCAAACTCTGGTTTACGGTAATCAAACGCTCCTTTTCTCAGGTTGATGCCGTATTCCAGGTAAGCTTTCAGACAAGCCAGAAAGTTTGCCCAGCCGTAGGTGTTCCCCTTCAGCCATTGTAAACCCGCTTCATTGTTGTCCTTGCTCTTCTCTGTTATGCGTACTACTGTCGCATCATTCCCAAACGGCTCCAGTTTCATCGCCACTTCCAATTCTTCCCCATCATCTTCCCAGTAGTAGGTCACCATTTGGTTTCTTTCTACCTTACCTACCCGCACAGGTACGTCCACGTCAAATTCAGGGAACCGCCACACGAGGTTTCTACCCTCCTCCATTCTGCCGTTACTTTCAGCGATAAAGTAGTTGCTCATCTTTGCAGGTGCCACAATTGCATCAAAAACTTCTGCCGGTGATTTCAGGATCTGTATAGACGCCTCTATCTCTAACCTATTCATGTTCCTGATTTTTTGGGTGAGGATATAAAGTTACTAGTCCTACGGCCTAAATGGCAACTGACGATGTCTATCTTTCAATCTGCTTTTCGCCGGTCAAAGATCAGCGCGTCCAACGAATACGTGCCAGCGCCCAGAATGAAAACCACAATTGTCAGCAGCATAAAGACCAGCGGCAACTGCTTCATATCAAATGCGTCTTTCTCATGCGCTACAAAAAAAGCAACCATCATGGTAATGGTGATAGGTATCACGCTGAGCCTTGTCAGGAAACCAACAGTGACCAATATTGCACAAAAGAACTCAGCGAAGATCACCAGGATGAGCGATAGCTCAGAACCAATGCCAATAGGATCACCAAACATCGCCAGCATCTCATCATATGCTGCTAGTTTGTTGTAGCCAATTCTTACAAACAACCCTCCAAGGATCAGTCTCAGAGACAGTGCTGCCAGATCTGTGTGCAGCGGCCGGGCACTTAGTATTCTGTTAGTCATTTTATCGTTTTCTATCCTTGTCGAAGATAACTTACATATACTTCATAGCCTCATATCCCAGCAGCCTCCGCCAAAGTGCTATCTGTCCAATACAGTTCGCTTCGCGATATATGATGAAGGTCACCAGATCGTAATGACTCATGTTCATGCCGGGCATCATCTCAAACTGCTCATCCAGCTTTTCGGAAGTCACTTCGCACAGGGCTGTCCTTAGTTCTGGTGTTATTGCATCCCAGTCCTTCCTGAAGATGTCGAGCGACGGGTATTCCACACCGTCCTTTATGCCCTGGTTGTCCTTGAACAGGTCGTTTGCACTTGATGTTTTGCTAACACCGAGCATCCCTGCCAGTTCATACCGCTGCTCCACCAGACTGCCGGTCAGCCAGGCCACATGGTTGGCTTTCGTATCCAGTCGCTGGTGGGCATCCTTGTCTGATATGCCATCCAGCACATTCTTAAAGAAGGTGGTGTGCATGTCGTATAGCACCACGAGTGAGAACATCCTTTGATCTTTTACCGAACCTACTTGCATAATATGATGTTTTTATCTGTTGCAAACCTACTAAAGGCTATGGTTCCTGGTCGGGTGTAATTCGACTTTCTTAGGGGGCAAACACGACAATGTTCCAGATACCCGATACAATCCATCACGTTGTACATTTGCTCTATGGACATAGAAAAACTACGCTCGTTTTGTCTGTCACTACCCGGCACCACTGAAGGTATCAAATGGGAAGACCACCTCTGTTTCATGATAGCTGAAAAAATGTACCTTATTACAGGGATGGACGATACCTCCAATGTTTCCTTCAAGGTTACCCCTGAAGACTTCGAGCTGCTGACGGAGCGCGACCATATCACGCAGGCTGGCTACATGGCCAAAAAACAATGGGTGTCAGTGCAGAAGAGGAATGCACTGAAGCTAAAGGAATGGGAGGAGTACATCCGCAAGTCTTACGAGCTGATTAAGGCTAAACTGCCGAAGAAGGTGCAGAGGGAGTTGTAGTTGGTGGATGTTGTTAGTCAATGTCTGAATGGTGTTGACCGTTCCTCCCTTCACCACACAGCGTTTGGCTACTGAATCAAAGTCAGGCAGCACCTCTATTTCTCTCTATTGCATTTCACCACTCAGGATAACTGCACTGATTGGACTATTTAAAACTCCGCATCTGTCAATTCCTTGTTCACCATCGCACCAGTGAGGTTCCCGGTGTATACTGCATTAGCCACGGAACGCATCATTGCGGCATTGTCACCGCAGGCGTAAACACCCTCTACGTTGGTCTGCTGGAAAGCATTTACTTCTATCAATCCCATCTCTGTCAGATTGCAGCCCAGACTCTGTGGGATATCAGAATGCTGTACAAAGGGTACTCTTGCATATAGTGCGCTAACGGGAGTGACGTTACCGTCGCTGAACACGATACGTTCAATGTGTCCATCCTTGTGGTCAATCCGTTCGATAGCTGTTTCTACCACAGGTATACTATTCCGTTCCAGTTTTTCCTTCTGTTCCAGCGTGAAGGAGGCCTCGTCGTTTGTGTAAACCGTCAGCTTCTTCGTCAGGTTGTTGACCAGTTGCGCCAGGTGCATGGCGGCGTCACCATTCGCCAGAATTCCTGTCACCTCGTCTCTCGCCTCGTATCCATGACAGTAAGGACAGTGGATCACTGAAATCCCCCAACACTCCGAGAAGCCTGCAATATCAGGAAACAGATCTTTGACACCAGTCGCGAAAATGAGTTTGCGACAGCTATACACTTCACCAGTATCTGTTGTAATGGCAAAGCCTCCATTTGTCTTCGTGCCACTGATAGCAAGACCTTCTATAAACTTTACTGTACTATAGGTCAGCACCTGCTCCTTTGCCTTCGCCGCTATCGCAGCCGGCTTTTCTCCATCGTGGGTTATGAAGTTATGAGAATGGGGAGTCTGCCTGTTGCATGGCTTCCCTCCGTCAATGATCAGTACCTTGCGCAGAGAACGTCCTAGAGCCATCGCTGCTGAAAGGCCGGAGTAGCTGCCGCCGATGATGATCACATCGAAGTTGTTGGTATTGGCGTTGCTCATGTAGTTATTTATTGGTAGTCAGTTTCCAAAGCCGATCAGTATTGATTTATTTACTCTTTCGCTTCATTATTTCACGTGTTATACAAATATCGGGTACCAAGTGTCAGCCTATCTGACAGAAGCAGATTATCTAAAAAACTTTTTTATCCTAATAAGTTGTTTAGTTGGAGTAGATCTGCAATTTACTGGTTTAACAATAGTCTTCATCCCAAACAGTGGTTTCCAATGCAACGCACCAAATTCTCCACGTTCTCCCTCTAACCGAAAAGCGCATTCAGAATGCGAGGCAATACGGGAATGAATTCTATACAAAAACCGAATACCGGAATCAACAGGTATGCCCAAAATGGAAACCTGTAGTTTGTGTTGTCCGCTTGCGTCATGGCCTTAATCACCTGGCCGATCTTTTTGCTATGGAAAAGCAATACCACTGTTGTCAGCAGCAGATAGAAACACATGCGCAGGGTAAAGGCAAGTTCCATTCCCTTGTCCATAAACGTGAGGTCGATGAATAATATGGTTAGCCAGATAGGGATGGCAATCAGCGCTCCTATCACCACCGTCCTGTTAAACACAAGTAGCAGGCCGGTAATGATCTGAGACCAACCAATAAATGATTTAAACGGCTCGTGGCTGAACAGATACCAGGACAAGCGAAACAGGTCAATTTCGCCGACCTTCAATTCCAGCTCCTCTGGCCGGAGACCAAATTGCCCGTCAGTTAGTTTACTATAGCCGTAGTCGCATAGAATATATGCAAGCCAGATCCTGATCACTAGTATACAATAAGCCCACAGCACGGGCTTCGAAATTCGATTTACCAGCACCATATGTTATTAAGGTACAAATAAATGTATAACTTTCGATTGGCGGATTGGTTGTTCAACCCATTTCAATGCATGATGAGTGTTGACCGCTTTTGATACTTAACTCACCACCTCACAACCTCACTGCTCCCATAGTTCGACCTACAGAATTGCTATAAGGCGGAACCGCTGAGTCAGGAGATCCCTCGACTTCGCTACATTGCATTGCGCTCCACCCGGATGACGACCTTAATTAGGTTGTTGGTAGTTCGACACATGTAAATGCTTGAAGGACGTTGACCGCTTTTAATACTCCCCTGCTCCTCCACTTCTTACCTCCTTCCTACAATTTTTTCAAGCAATCCTCTGTATTCTTCCGCATTGTTACCAATATAAGAGATATGATTGTCGGGCCTTAAAAGAATGTAGAAGTCTGTGGCTGCACCAAACAGATGAACGGGGATGTCGGTGAACTGAAGTATCTGCACTTTAATTTCCAGGCTGCTAAGATCCTCTCTTTTGGTTGTTTTGCCAGGGCCAAAGATGAGTACCTTAAAACAGGGCTGCGCCAGATGCTGTAAAATGTGGCTGCCGTCTTTTAACACAAAGTGAGGCATTCTTACACCTGCGCTGACGTTTCCTACCTTACCGGTAATGGTGAGATAGCTCTCTTCGTAAGAGATACTGGTCTGAGATACTAAGGGAAATATCCGTTTTTTGATCTTCCTGCTGCGGGTAATGACGCCTGCAAACATAGGCACGAAGTACAGGCGAACCATGTTGGCAATGAAGGTTGTGCCCGCCATAAACTCGAACATCGTGTCCGTAGTCCTTAGCAGGTGCTCTGCGTTAGCTGATCGCTCAGCATCATATGTACTTAACACCTCTTCGTTAACCTCACCCTTTAGCCGCAAAGCTATTTTCCAAGCAAGGTTGTACGCGTCCTGTATGCCCGTGTTCATTCCCTGACCACCAGCAGGTGTATGAATATGGGCGGCGTCACCGGCGAGAAAGCATCGTCCCTGTGCAAAGGCTGAGGCCTTCCTGCTATGCACCTTGTAAGTTGAAAACCATCGCAGTTCTTCTATTGTGAGCGGTACCGCCACCTGTTCCTCTATCCACCCTCTGATCTCCTCAAACTCATAAGTGTCCCTGTTATTCATGGCATCTGGCAATATCCCTATGATCCGGTAGTGCCCTGTGCCTTCCATAGGAAAGAAGAGAATAATACCCCTTTTTATCAGGAATAGAAAAAGCTGGTCTTTATTGACCACTTTGCTTTTCAACACTACGTCAGCTACATAAAACAACTTTGGCACAGTATCTCCCTCGAAGTGCAAACAAAGCTGATGCCTTACGATACTGCTGGCGCCATCGCAGCCTACCACGTACTCAGCGTCTATGCCTCGCTGCTCTCCCGAGCTGTCCGTGTAAGTTACATTTACTGACTCCGGCAGTTGCTTAATGCTCGTCACCTCCGACTGCCAGCGAACATAAGATTGCTGTTTTGCCAGGTGGTCTGCTAATAGTTGCTCAGTTTTGCTTTGTTCCAGTGAAAGTACAAAAGGGAATGGGCTGATACCTTCACCCAGTCCCGCAAGGTCAATTTCCGCCTTTCGCTCGCCTTTGTAGAACACATTGAGTGCAGTAGTCAGCCGCCCTCTGCGCACGGCCTCCTCAGCCAATCCCAGTTCCTCAAATATCTCCAGGGTTCTTGCCTGCACAACTACTGCCTTGGAAAGCTTAGTGATACGCTCATTCCTTTCGAGGACAACATAGTCGATATTATACCGCTGCAACTGAGCAGCCATACTCAGCCCCGTAGGTCCTGCACCTACAATAACGACCTGGGCTTTTGATCCGCTGTCAGTATGCTGCATAGTGCTACTAAAGGTAGTTAATCGTTGTTGGTTGTTGACCCACGTCTATGTCTGAAGAGGGTTGACCACTTTCAATACTCAGACCTCCAGTTCTCAACTTCACCGCTCCCCGTTGTCTGTGCGACAGGATTGCTATCAGACGGCCCACTACTTTTCAGGGAACCCCAAAATTTCGGGACATTCTGCTTCGGCTACACCGGTGAGCGCTTGCTTTGCACAGGATGAGGGCTGATTGGGCTTTAGTTGATGAGTTACGTTTTATCAGACTTTGTTAATGTAATACTTCAAAAACCAGTTGGGTAGATTGTCTACATCGAGATCATCCCATTGTTTCCTATCTCCTACCTTCTTAAAGTGAGCAAACATTACAGAGTCTTTGCCGTCTTCCGAGTTGTCGAAAAAGAATGTCTGGTAAGATATCTGGCATGCATCATACAACAGATCAAGCGACCGGCTGTACCTGCTTACTATTTTATCCTCCGGCACATCATGACCACCTTTTTCAGTTCTTGCCTTTACCCGAAACACATTAATTTCGGGGGCTTCCGTAGACACAAAATAGAGGTATACCTTATAACCTTGATCTGTTGCCAATTTCATAACATCCAGCTTAGATGGATGAGAAAATACTGTCTCGAAGGAAAACCGCTTTCTAAGCTGAAGTAACTTCTTTCGGAGGAAGTCCGCTATAATCTGGGCGAGCTGCTCATTACACTTCTCATCCTTAAGTTTAATCGTATTTGTACTCAGACTATAAGACCTTGCAAACTGAGTTTCAGTAAATGCCGAGTTAATAAGCCCAGACGCACGGGCAGTTGCTGAAAACTCGCTATCTGTAGTGGTAAAATCAAACTGCGTAAATGAATAGGAAGATTCCCTGAGCGATCTTGCAATTTCATCCGCATTAATGTAGTAGCCAAAGTCTACAGGTCTACCATTTACCTTGTAGTTCTTCACATGCTCAATCACGGTGCTCTTACCAGAGCCATTGGGACCGGCAAATACTCGCATCCTGAGCTGCCGGTTTTCGTTAGTCGAGCTGGATTTTCCGGGGTTTTCTGGCGCGCTCAATTTTAGAAAGTTTTTCAATAGTGCCGTCCTGGTATTTCTTTACCACCCACCCCTCATGTGCTATTATGGTGTACCCCATTATCTTCATTGTTTCCTCAGCCGCTGCTCTCACCCCGTTCTGTGCCGCCCTTTCCGTTATCCTTTTCGTCAGGTATTCGGGCTTTGCTTTACGGCTTCCCTTCTTCCTTTCCTGCGTCATTGTCTTTGCCTTTATCCCCATAACGTAAAAATACGGATTATACAGGGTATAGTCAAGTTAAAACAGACTGTCTTTGATCGCCACAACAGGTCACCGGGAGAAACTGGTATTAATCACTCATTTGCCCTCTGGCGCCTCTCTAATTGGCTTTCTTATTGCAAAGGAACTCAGATAACGTTCTCCCGCACTACTTGAGTTCCCTCGCGTCGGCGCCAACTTTCTATCTTACTGAAGTACCTCGGGATGACCCACACTTTAGGACCTACCTGCCAGGATTACAGGTGGCTGGTGGTTAATCAAGAACGTACGTCATCTCACCAAGAACTAAGGCGGAGCTAGTTTAACCCTCAGGATGACGAATTTCTATTGAGCTCTCCCCAGCACTCCTACTCCGCCTCCACATTCGTCTGCATGCTCACACTGATCCGGTTCCACATGTTGATCAGGACGATGGCCATGATAAGCTCACCTATCGTCTTGTCGTCGAAGAACTCACGGGCGCGGGTGTAGGTGGCGTCAGTGACACCATGCTGGTGAATGAGGGTTACTTCCTCTGTCAAAGCCAGGATGGCTTTTTCTTCAGGGGTGAACAGATTGGTCTCTCTCCATGCGCTCAAGAGGAAAAGCCGCTGCTGAGTCTCGCCGGAATGGAGTGCTTCCTTGGTGTGCATATTGATGCAATAAGCACAGGAATTGATCTGGGAAGCCCTGATCTTTAAGAGGTGTTTCTGAATAGGAGTGATCGTTTCACTGGTGATGACACCGGAGAGATGGTACATAGCCTTCCATACTTCCGGTTGTGTCTTCTCGATACTTACGCGCTGTTGCATTGCTCTATTTTTTTGATAGGGCAAAGCTAAACAGGCGCGGGTGAGTATTGCTTAATCTGGTTTAAGAAACGGCTCTCCCGCGTACCTCACTCAGGTATTCTGGGGTGATGCCCAGGAAAGATGCTAGCAGGTATTGTGGGATGCGCTGCACGAACTCGGGGTATCGCTGAACAAACTGATGGTATAGCACTTCCCGTGAATTGCCATACAGGCCCTTTATCCGGAACTGCGCTGCAGCATGCGCCCGCTGGTGCACCAGCCGGAAGTATCGCTCCAGTTGCGGATGCTGCTTTAGCAGCTCTTCCTGTGCATTGTGGGTCAGACTCAAAACCCTGGTCTTCTCCACCGCCTGAATGTAAAAGCCCGATGGACTACCAGAAGAGAAGGAGGTGTAATCCGACAGCCACCAGTTTTCCAGTGCAAATTGTACGGTCTGCTCAACTCCTTTCTCGTTCACAAAGAACATTCTCAGACAACCCTGCACCACGAAGTAGTTGGCCTGACAAATCTTACCCTCAACCAGTAGATTCTCCTTCTTCTTAAGCTCCAGCGGCACAAAGAACTGCTCAATCTCTCCGATACCACGGAAAGAACTGCCGAGCATTCTGTCGATATGGGTACTTAAAGTGGCAAACATGGGCAAGTTGCTGGTTGTCCTTGAATATGCAACATTAATGAGACTACAGTTCTTGACCAACAACAAACCTATGCTCCATGGGAAAAGGGAAGTCTATTTGATCTGAAGAAATCAAGTTTCACTATGTTTGACCTAGAACACGACCTTGCTACCCATCATTATATCACAATCAACAACATGACAGAATTCTGGGAGGAAGCATTCAGGCAAAAGGTACTCAAAACGATGGCTATTTCTGATTCCCTTTAGAGCTTATCAACACACCCAGCAGCAGGTTACCCAAGCCCAGGAGCATGAAGACACCACCCACAAGCTTTAGCTTTGGCAACAGCAGAAACACTATTCCCAATGGCAGCAGCATGCCACCGATAATTGTAAAAATGATCCCGCTCTGTTTAGCCATGATTTGGTTTAGCTGCAAATTAGATCAATCCCGCTCGCTGCTACTACCCCTCACGACGTGATATTTTAGTGTAGACCGCATCCCACCAAATGCGCATCCTCCCGTAACTTAAACCAGTTAATGAAAGTAACGCAATCCTATCTCATTCAAACCTATATTGATCTGCGCTCTGATGGTTAAGATTAGTAAGGAAATGAAGAATACCCTTAGGATCAGGGAGAACTTTTTGAAACCAAAAACCGAATAATACTGGTAATAAAAGACGAATACGTAGATGAATATAAATGCAATCAGCACATCGTTAATGATCCCCAAAAACTCCACGTTCCGTGTAAAGATCATGGCAATCACCAGCAACAGACTAAGAGTCACCCAGCCACACATCATGTAGATACTCAGTACCAGATTCTCAGTGTAGTTCTGTCCGGACTTTCGGAATAATAGATAGCTTGCAAGTGCGTAAAAGGGAATCCCCAGGAATATCACGATTTTCTGATACTCCTTCAGCACCCGTACGAGGCCGGAAGAATTGTTAACTACAGCGGTAATATCAGCCGTTACCAGCTTGCCTAGAAAATAGCTCAGCGTCATTACCAAAATAAGGGTAGCAAAGCAGTTAAAGTGATTTACCCTTTTCCCCTGTATGTACTCTCTTATGCTATGACCCGGTCTCGTGAATAGTTCTTTGATCGTAAATAAAAATCCTTTGTCTACATGAAAGATGCCATGGACCAGGTCGTGAACAAGAAAATGCTTTATGGAAAACCTGTGGGTAGTTGCTTTCTGACTACAATTACTACAGTAGTTTCTATCGATGGGTTCGCGGCAATTCAGGCATTTAGTCGTCACTCTGAGGGCTTTAAATAAAATAGAGGTCTTAAAACGGTATTCTGCTCATCTAGGAACAACTGCCGTCTCCGATCATACAATATATACCCTGGGCCGCTTAGTTGCAAGCGTTATCTTTCCAGACCGATATTTCTTTACCCCGGTTCATGGAGTAACGGCGCCCCCTGAAAAATCAACAAAGGGGCGGATTTCTACCATAGAAGCCCGCCCCTGAAGGTTAAAACAAATGATCCATTAGATTTTGCTAAGGGCAGTCATAAAGGGCATTACCGTTTTACAAACCTGACAACATCATTAAATTCCGCACACTGCATTTGCAGAACATAATTGCCCGCAGGCAACATGCTGAAATCGGTCAGCAAGCTATTCTGGCCTTTCCGACCTTCAAACTGATCCTGCAGCACTACTTTACCGCTAATGTCCAGAACTCTGTAAGACACCGCAGTGGTAGCTGCCAGTGTAAAGCTGAGATTCGAGATAGACTGAACCGGGTTGGGGCCTAACGCAAGGTTTCCTGCCTGCACCTTTCCTTTCGTGAGCTTTACCACTTTAGAATACTTGTAAGTGCCGTCGTTGTCCTTCACCTTTAGCCGGTAATACAGCACACTGTGGTCAACCAATGATCCGGCGTCGGTGTATTCATATTCTTTAGTTAGTTCAGAGTTGCCCCCGATAGCAATCACGTGAATTGCCTCATAGCTGCTGCCATCTGTACTTCTTTCTATTACAAACTGCTTAGAGTTCTTCTCTGAAGCGGTAGCCCATGACAGGTTCACATCGTTCCCCCGGCTATGAGCTTCAAACTTCACCAGGTTCACTGCAAGTGGCGTATTGTAGGTAAATTGTACAATTCCAAAATTGGCCTGATTCCCTCCGATACTTGTATATCCTGCCAACCAACATGCCTTAAACAGGGTGCCATAGCCTGCGGTGCTGGTACCCAATGCATTCACCGATCTATTAACACCGTCTGAACCATCATGCCGGATCAAAACCGCCAGGTTTCCTCCGGTATAGTGATAAGGCGTCTGAAAGGTCGTTACCTGGCCCCAGCTTGTTGCCCCGCCTGCCGGGAAGCTCCCGGGAGCTATTACAAGGCTTCCTGACCTGACCTGGGTAGCCGGACCAGCTTCATTTGACGCAAAGATGTTGGTAGCAGACGCTATGGGCACTGCGGGCGCAATGTACACGTCGTAGTTAGGAAAGGTGGTGGTGCTTGCCGGCCATGAAGTGGAGGTAGATGAAGCTGTTCGGAATGTAAGGCCCTCGATATTGCTCCCCACCATGCTTGTTAGCAAGCTGGCATCCATCAATAACTGGTAGGATCTGGGATCGTCATTGTAGGGCCCAATAAAGGCGCCGGTTGTTGTAGCCGCATGTGAAGCAGGAACAATCTCTGTAGACTGAGCGCACACCAGGCCTGAGATAAACAATAACGGAATAAAAAGCTTTGTAAATGTTTTTGCCATGGTTGTATGATTAGTGGTTACAAATCCGGTTACGTTCTGAGCAGCAATAACTGCTGGACAACCAATTATTGGCCGACCTATGTGAAGACATAAGATTAGCCTGGGGTGGTTGGGCACTCGCGTAGGAAAAAGATGGGAGGAAGATCAAGGTAACAGTCAATAACAATAAGGAACCAATTACCAACTCAGGGTTAGTCGAGATCAAAGAAATGAGAGAGAACTTTCTTTTTATGAGCGGCTTAAACCCTTCCGTCGAGGATTATAGCTCACCGCTTTCACTACCACGGGTACTGGTTGCTGAGGTAAACATATTACCAAGCCCAGGTTCTCGCAATTTGCAAACAGCAAACAGATTGCCTTCTATTTATCATGCTGTCCGCCTCAGGCAGGGCAAGGAGAAAAGGAGGCACAAGATGTTTAATGGCTAAAAGCTATGCGTCGTGTTACTAAGCTGCGATTCGTAAGATCGCTTAGTTCAGTCCATTTTATTAAAGCGATTACTATAATTCCCTGCGCAGGTTGCCTGAGCAAGTTCAATAATTATCCGAACACCGTTAGCTCCTTTCACTCTCCCGCTTCTTCACTCCCCCACGTTTCTCCACTCCTCCACTTCTCCACTTCTCAACTCCCCCACTTCTCAACTCCTCCACTCCCCCACTTCCTTCCCCTTTGGAATTTGGGATTTCACTTTTGGAATTTCCTTACCAGCCTTTATGGCCATTCAATGTCCCAGTTCTTCAGATATTGGGCGAGTGGCTGCAATCCTACCTCCTTACGCCATTGCTCCACCCTTGTAGCATCCTCAAGGGGAGATAATTCGTAACGTTGCGTCGTTCTGTTATAAGTGACCTGGGAGCCATACCGTTGCGGTTTACCAAGACTGGTCTGTAGCCGGTCATACATCAGCGCATAATCCTGCCAGCGCGCTTCGCCAGCTTTACACAAACGCTCGATCACAGGGAGGTATTTTTGCTGTTTCTCCATATCCGCGTGCTGAATCACCAGGAAAGCGGCTGATGCGGGGCCACTCCCCACCATGGATATCTTAGGCCAGCCCTTCTCTTCGATAAGTTCTTCTAACTGCCGCTGATTCTCCTCGTTAAGTCTTCTCTTAAGGTCCCAAAGGGCCAGGACCACAGTTGATGTTTTCCCGGTTTTCGCCTCCGCAATCTCAATATCTTTATAATAAGCCTGATCAACCGCGCGCATATACCAGAGCGCCTTAGCATATGCCAGGTCTCGAATGGTTATGTTATTACTGTCGCAATAGTTTTGAATAATGATGCTTTCCAGCGCCGGCCATCCGGCAGTTTTGCGCAGGCCAATAAGGTCAGGATCAGACAAAGCCGCACTGGAACCATCCGGGAATTCCATAATCGCCCGTTTCAGGTATTGTATCGCCGAGTCCTGCTGTCCAGCCCGGGACAAGGCACAGGCGAGATTGTACAGACCAACGGAATAGACACTACGCTCAACACTACGATCACCCGGAGGGAAAGTATTGCCGCCAGCTATACTGGCCCTGTAGGCAGCAATAGCCCCATACATATCGCCTGCTTCCCGCAGACTGTCGCCGGGGCTCGTGATAATTTCAAACGAGATCACTTCATTTTGTGCCTGCAGATCTTTCTGACAGATCAGCAGCAACAGTAATGTCAGGGGTATAAATCTGTTCATATAAAAAAGGTTTAGTCCTCATACGCGACATTCACTCTTAAAGTTAAAAAAACGACTAGACAAATTAAAGTTAAGGGGCATGATGAGTATTGCCTGAACCAGAATGATCCTTCACCAAGACCTTCCAGGTTTTGAAAACCTGGAAGGTCTGGCCCCAGCACGGCGAATCAGGCGAGCGTAAGGTAAAACGCGATTAAATTGGGGCTGCTATCTTCTCATTGTTCATTATCGCCACCAATGTGGATACGTTGAAATGTGAGACCATCACCGGCGAAGCTAGCGAGCATCAGCATGACACGATTTTGCTGCCGCGAACGCTACTAGCCTGACATTTCTACATTCCAGTTTGAAGAACTTCGCTGTTGTCAAGGCGGCTGACAGTCAGCAACTGATATTTGTAGTGAGTGGAGAAGTGGGGGATAGCTGTTGGCGATGGCGTTTGGCAAAGGCGAGTGCCAGAATATGGATACATTTGACTGGTTTATTAAATGAATAGCTATGACTGAGCTAATTGAAAAATATATTGACAGTGATGCGATAATTGATGCCGGTCTGAAGAACAAGTACGACAATGCCGGCTTCGACGAGTTTATCAGCTTTATAGATGAGGAACTCATCAGGCATGAGCATAATAGTCAGCAAGAGGCAGATGAAACTGAAGAGGAGTATGTATCCCGTCTGTTGGAGTTTGCGGAGGATTATATGAAGCTTTTGCTTGCTGAGCAGGGCAAAGGTCATGGTTTGGAGTGGTCAAGAAGGTACGCTTACACTATGTTGCGGGAAGATGATACAAGTGCCGCTGTCTGGGCTTATCAGGACGTACGAAAATCTGATCCTGCCACGGCGATTGAGGAACTAAGGATTTTTGCCACGACGCATAATGGAGACGAGCATTTTGTAAGGCAATTTGCCTTGCTGGCAGATGAAGATGAGGAGCATTACCACACTTTGATTGTGGCGCGCGCTGCGGCGTATTCGAGGATTTACAAAGAGCAGATGGTGCTGGGTAACAGTGCTTTGTTTTCACATAAGTATGCTGAATGTCTCGCAGGGGGCATTCTCTCACTCTGCAAGTGCTATGCCGAGGCTAAGGAATATGAGAAGGCAATAACGGCAGGTGAACCAGTGGCTTTTGCTGAAGTACTGGCCGCAGAAATTGCAGCCTTCATAATAAGACGCTACTCAAGCTATGAAGCCAGAGATGAGGAAATGGTGGAACGGGAAAGGCAGCGACTAGGTAAGAAGTTTTATATGTTTAAGTCTGAAGAAATCTGAAGCATTAGTGAAAGTGGCTAAGCAATTGCATATGGGACAGAGAATTTAGGGGGTTGACAAGTGGAGTGAGTGCAGAAGTGGAGAAGTGGGGAGTTGAGAAATTGAGAAGTGCAATAAACCGTTTAATAGCTTTTGAACGGATTTTGCGACACATCAGGCATCACAATCAGCAGGTCATAGTAAGTCACCTCCTCTTTCTTCAACGGGTGTCATATGCCAGTGAGTAGATCCTTCGGGAGCAAGCATGACAACTATATGCTTCACAATGGCATCCAGTTAGTTCACGGGTTGCCGTGACATCAAAGCCGGGCCGGGTCCCGTCCTCTTTTCATCAGTGTATGTTACTTCTTCTACCGCTACATCCAGGAAGTTGAACAGCCAGTTCAGCTCCGGCGCCAGCTCCTCGAAATAATCCGGCACCCCCACCGTCAGTCCACATTCCACATAGTCCAGGAACACATTCCTCAGGTTGCGGCTCAATTTACAGGGTGGATGATAGTAAAACAGAGTTGCTAGTTCAGAGGCAAGCCTTTGACTTATGTGTCCTTCCATCCCCGATGCCATGATAGTTTGTTTAGTGATAAAAAGGATGTTCAAAGAAACATGAGCGCGAAAGCATAACAAATTCCACAGCAGCATATTTTACCTCACCCACATTCTATTTAATCCCACCCGATCACTACCCAGATCCTGTTTCGTCACCAGGCCCCTAACTCACCCTTCGTAAATCGTAACTCGTAGATCCCAACTTATTTATCCCCCAATTCAATATTAGTCCCTTTTATATCCCAAAGTCAATTCATTGCTTTGTTCTTTTAAGCGAAGCGTATGGAAAGCGAAAGCCCCGACCTGCATCCAGCCATTGTCAGCGAACTTGCTAGATTATTCTACGCATATTCCCCTGGCCAGATAAGCTATCATTTGAGAAAGATGCTTGTCTGCTTTGTACTCCACGAAAAAGACGTACCTGGCTATTACGGCGATCTGGTAAACAATATTGACTTCCTTCTGGATTTCTTAGAACTCGCCGATCACTTAGGCGTCCCTACAGATACCAATAGAGCCCACCTTCCCGATCTTGACACAAGTGAGGATACGCAACATAGCCCTTTTACTGGTAACCCGAAAATTCGAACTCGTAAATCGTCCCTCGTAACTCCCAATTCGTAAATCATAACTCGTAATTCGTAATTCTAATTATCTTTATCCTCATGGACCACAAGATTCATCAGGGCAGGAACGTCAAGCGCTTTCGCGAAATGCTGGGCATCAAACAGGAGGCACTGGCTCTGGAGCTGGGAGACGATTGGAATCAGAAAAAGATATCTCTCCTGGAGCAAAAGGAATCTATTGAGCCCGTGGTCTTGGAACAGGTGGCGCAGGCTTTAAAGGTGCCGGTGAAAGCTATTGAGGACTTTGACGAGGAGAAGGCCGTGAATATCATCTGTCAGGATTTCCGAGATAATGCCGTTGGTGTAAATTTTTACCCGACGTTCAATCCCCTTGAGAAGATGTTGGACGTAATTGAAGAAAATAAAAAGCTGTACGAACGCCTGCTTCAGTCAGAGAGGGAGAAGGTAGAGCTAATGCAAAAGATTATTGACAGGAGCTAGCAGGTCGCTCCTTGGCTAAGTTAAGTAAAGTAAATTATGTTAGTTCCGGCGTGTGAGGTGATCATACTTCCCTCGACTTAGAATTTGAAATTCCCTACTGGAATTTCTCCCCCATTGGAATTTTCTTTTAGGATTTCCTCGCACGACACGGGCTTGATCTTGATCTCTGCTAATTTGCCCACAGGTTTAAATTAATAGAGGAGCTTTCACCCATCATAAATATACGAAAGCTTTTAACAGGTGACCGTTTGAATTAGTGACTTATCCACTTCTCTACTCCATCACTCTCCACTTCTCACTCCACAATATCGCCAGGGGGTAATTACGAAACCGAGATCTGCCTCCTAAATAACGAAGCCCGATACGTCACAAGCTGGGAATATTATGATCTAGTATGGGATTTTCATACTTTAGAATCAAATAACAAGAAATGTCTGTAGCAGATAGACCTAAAACCTGGTATTTTCATATCATCAATGTGAAAGTCCATCACAAGCATACCAATAGAGAAGTAGGTGCTAAAAGATATGAGGAACTGTTCACCAAGATTTACAAACAAAAGTATCACGCACAGTCTTCACCAGGCAAACACTGTATCATTCGAAGCCACTTTCCAGAAAAAGAAGGTCAGAGGATTATCTATTGGGAGGGCGTATTGGCACAATTCACTTTCATAAGCAACGAAAAATGGCTCAACATCCAATCGTTAGATATTGATGAAGAATTCACTGTTCCCGAAGGACTATTTCCGGACGCTGTTTTCTCAGAGTACACCTACATCCCCTCCGTCCATAGATTTGCATTTAGGACGTCCTCTAAAATCCATATGTCCCCCCAGCCGGTTGCGAAGTTCTTAGAAAGTGCTTTTTCCGCAGTTTGTAATGAAGTAACTGAATATGTGGTAGTAGATGTTGAAAAGGATCGCGGCACCATAGAAAGAATACTACAGGCGGATTATCTAAAAAAGCTAACGTTAAAAATAAGCTACTCAAACTTTGACAACGCCTCGGATTTCCAAAGGCAAATCGAGGCCGATATGAAGAGTTCGAATACAAGTCAATTGGAAATTATAGCGACCCAAAAGCCCGATGCACCTATCGAGATTAATAATAGTATAATTCTCAGGGGGGCGTTAGATACATCCGCTAGTAACGGTGTAGCGGAAGCAAAGGTGTTGAATGCAAAAGGAGAAACAGAAACAATCAATACAGCATCTACTCCTTTACGAGAAAAGGTCTTCGGTGGTTTCTACAAGTTTCATTATATGGTTTATCAGAAGATTATATCACTGTTTCGAAACAATGAAAACAACAACGCAGACTCTCCAGAATCTTAGGGATTCTTTCTCGTTAGGAATAAGAGGAGTATTAGAGACTTCAAACATCCTAACCAAGTTTTTTCGAGCACCCATTACTCTAACTTCAATGCTAATGAGTGTGGTAATTGCTATTGCATTCGTGATTCAGGGAGAGGATTCCTTTGGTTACATAGTTGAAGTAAAGAATCTAATGCTAAACATGCTTCCAAATCTTTTGGGCTTTACACTAGCGGGGTACACACTTATCGTAGGCTTTGTTCAAGAAACAATGACATCCAAAATAACCGAACCGCTTGAAGATGAAAAATATAGCACTTACCAAAAAACGTCAGGAACATTTGCCGTTAATATATTGTTTCAAATTGTGGCATTATTTGGCGCTTCTCTATATCATCTTTACATTCTGCTAGTTTCAAAAAATATAGTTACGTTCAAAGTTTCAGCTAATACTCTGATTTGGTTAAACGCGTTTTTTCTCGGACTTATATTGTTCCTTTTCTTTATTTCTCTTTTTATTATTTACAAAATTGTCCTAAATGTTTTTGATTTTAGCCAATTGCATCACTATTTCATTGGGAAAAGCAAGATAGACGCTGTAAACGCAAAACCTGCGGATACTGGGTCGAAGAGACAAAACAACAGCTAGCAGTTCAAGTCCTCAACTTGATGAGTGCGCGACATGCTGCCGTCAGTCTAGTAGCGTCAGCTCAGGACTCAAACAAGCGATAGATAATAGCAATTACTTTTCGTAAAACGGCATTATGTCAACCTGAACAAAGGGTTCAAAATGATTGTTTCTAATTAGTGCCCTTAGGGGTTTTTGAGCTGGTAACATGGAAAGAACAGCATCCTTTGATGTTTTGTCTGTGGCCCCGAGATTGTCAGCCATACACTTAGCATCTTCTCCTTCTAATTGCAATGCGATTTTTGTCCCCATATTCTCAAAGACAACTGTAGCAAAGTCTCTCACACTCTGCGAAGCCAAAATGAAACCCACGCCATATTTTCTTGCTTCACGAATCAAGTCTGTCAAGGTCTGATCATAAGAGAGTTTATGAGCTTCGTCAATCACCACATAAAGTTTGATTGATTTGGATGGACCATCAGCCAGCATTCGGTTGTAAATAGCTTGCAAAACAAATCTTGCAACAGATTTCATTAATTCAGGCGTATGCAGCTTGGAAAGGTCGATTATTGAGTTCTTATTCAAAATGTCAGTTATTGAAACACTTCCTTCACCTGAAACAAAGATGTTGTTCTCGAATAATGGTTCAATACGATACTTCAAATTTCTCACGTTCGCCCCTTCATTCTGTTCCATAAATTCCAGTATCTCCCAAATATCTTGAAATCTTGGTGGCTCATTAATCCAAGTCGATCTGTCTGATACTGAAAAGCCTTTCTCCTGGTAAGCACGCTTTATAGCATCTTTCAAGATTGGATGTTGAATGTCACCAAGTCCAAAAATTTGCTTTAGAATACTTGAGACCTGATAAACATTACTCATGTATCCAATCTTCTGCCTTGTGTTACCATCCACAGACAGTTCAAGTGGGTTAATATCCATTCCGTACGACGGATCTAAAATTGTCGATCCAGTTACTTCTACAAACGAATTACCCTTAGAATTTGTTAAAACACTTGAAATATATTCGCCTTGAAAATCTAAAATCAAGAAGGGAATTCTCTCTTTGCTTAACTCATAAAGTAGTGTGCTTGTAGTTTGGGATTTACCGGCCCCGGATTTACCCACTATCAAAACATGTTGGTTAGCTAACTTCTTGGGCGTCATTGTTACAGGGTCAAAAAACACCGCCGTTCCATTATCTACGTTTGAGCCTAATATAACTCTTGGTCTATTTATGGGTTGAACCTCTATAGATTGTTCTTGAACTGTTGTTTCTTTTTCATCTTCTCGATTTATGCCTTCCTTTATCCTCTGATCTTTCTTTCGAGACGATTTTGTGCTTCCTGATGGCGATGGAGTTTTTGGGTCACCTGGCGTTAAGGTGACGACAGTATTTCCGTCTTCATCATTAGGAGGTTCGCTATCAGGAACCTCCTCAATTTCAGTTTCACGAATTTCAAGCAAGTCGCAAATTTCTTTGTTGCCTAATTCGTAAACTTTGTTGCCTTTGAAATGGTCAACGGGTTTGGTTATGCCAGCCCAATGAACAATGTAACCTGATTTTTCAAACTCAAAGTCAAACTCACCCGTATTGATGGATTCAACCAATGCTTTTAACTCTGAACTATCTTCACACAAATTGTGTCTAATGGCTCTTTCAAGGTAAAACCCCACGAGCGTTGAAAGCGATTTATTAGTTAAGTGAAGATCAATTTTCGGATTTTCATCATCCGAGATGAACTTTGTTCGGAACGCTTTTTCAGAATTGTCATTCTTCTTTACAATTTCTTCCTTCAAAGCCAAACTTTCTGTGATACTGCCTTCACCGGAGCGGAATTTTACTTCAATCAGGTTGATGTTCAATTTTCCATTCTTAGCTGTGACCAATATTAGGTCGCTTCGCTTTACTGAAATTTCTTCGTCACTGTTTCTACGTTTGCTTTGAGCAAACATATGAATGTGTGTGTCAACCGGGATGAGTACGCCATTTTGCAACAAGCCCTCTTTCTCCAACGCCAAACGGGTAATCGCCAAACCAATAATCTCTCTGGCATTATTTGGATTGTTAATCAACTTCAGGGCCAACTTTCCTGAGACAGATTTTATTATATCCAGCACCTTTATTGCTCTAAAATTGGATGTCGGAATGTTTATTTTCTTTAACCCATCTTCGATCAGCTTTTCAATCTCACCCAACCATCCAGTGGAAACGATTAGTCTGTGGCCCACGCCGTCCATAAACTCTGGTGTGTAATCAATCAGATAGCTTTTTAGGTTCATATTTGAATCTTCGGGATTATCAAAGTATTCTATCCCGAAGTTCCTGTCTATCGTGAAAACCCAATCGCTTCGTTTGTGAATCTCACTAAGAATGTGCCTGTCTTGCTTATTGAGTTCTAACTGAATGGTCGGAACATAATCTACGGACTTGCCCCACTCGTAGTAGGAACAACTCAAGCCCAGCACATTTTTTCCAATGTTGTATATCAATGCGGCGCTGTCATCACCATTATTGATTTCCGCGGTGGGTGACGGAACTACCTTTCTGCTCCAGGTTACGGCATCTTCCATCACATTAAATTCTGATCGGAATTCAGCCAACAAACTGTGCAGGAAATAAGAGCCTGGAACATTACCAACTGGACGTGAAATAGACTTGGTTACAAATTGGTCTATAATTACCGTAACATTGGCTTCCCTGAATTCCACATCTATCCATTTGCTTGGGTCAACCTTTACTTTGGAGAAAAAGAGTTTCGGGAACAGCGGATTATGACTAGGTTCTAACAGTTCATCATCTATCTCAGGTCGGCTTCCTTCCGATCGCATTTCATCATTCATCAATTCATCGAAGGCACTGCCCATTAGTTCATAACCCAGTGTTCCGTAAAAGGTAATGTCGTAACGGAGGTTCCTGAACTCATCCATTTTCTGTAATTCACGAACGGTATTCAGAAACAGCAATCCATCTCCAGGATTAAGTACATTGAGCTTTAAGGTTTTAATATATGGATGATGACGCAAATACCTCCAAAGCCTGTCTGCAATTTGAGCCGGCGAAACCGAAGAGATATTGCCTAGGTCGTTTTTATAGCCCAAGGCCTTTGAAATAATTGCGACCACTTTACGGATGTCGGTCGTGGTGCTCTTTGGGAAAACGCTCCAGAATAAATCGAGCACATCCGTATTCACAAAAAAGCTGTTCTGCTCAAACGACAATGCATTCGGGAGATTCAAAGGCAGTATTTTCTCAAAACCTTCAATGTCCACCGCTTTGCTGTAGTCAGATTCATCAAGTTCCAACAGTTTCTCGCTCCAATCAAATAAAAGCAATTGGTACTGTAACAGCCAAAGCATTTTAAGGGGATGCGTAGGAGCCATCAGGATCATTTCATCTGGCTCTTCGGCTGTACCGAGTTTAATATAGATGGTATCTAGTCGATTGAGCAGGTGCGTATTGGTCAACAAGTTGTTGACCTCCGCATCAGGAGAATTTACAATGGCCGTTGCAATAGTGTCAGTTAATTTCTTATAAGCCTTTCCATAGGCAATAATGGGACTTTGAAACTGACGCAAATCCAAGGTTTCAATTACCGATGATGCATCCGCAGATGTGATAGTATGAAAAAGTTCTCTTCTTGCCTCCAGAAATTCACTAAACTCCGATTTGAAAACTGATAGACCGATTTTACCGCTTTTAAAGTCGGATTGCTCAATAAACCCGCGATTGCGGATATCTACTTCATAAACTCCACAGCTAAATGGGTCTTGCAGTGTTTTTCTTTCTAATTCATACAGCAAGTCGTTTAACGGGATTTGATACGTTTCTTTGGGATTGGTTTTAATACGATACATCAAAACTCGTCCGGTTTCTAATCCCTGGCTTTCTATTTCGATTCGCTTTTTAAAACGGTAGGTAGCTTTAAAAGTAGCTTCTGCAACATTTCGGATCCGATTGAATCGCTTCGTTTCACCTCCTGTGGTTTCGCCTTTTTCGCCACGCAAGTAAAATGGTTCGCTGATGTCTTCTGCAATCTTGGCCTTGTTCTCATCCAACGCAACTACCCTAATTTGCACCAGCCACTCTTCACCTTCTTCCAAGTCCACATTTTTTAAATCCAATTTGGCTTGCTCAGCATTTCCTTTAGCAGTTTTGCGAAGCATTTCACTACTAGAATCAGTTTGCTCCTCTCTTTCCAGTATCACCACAAACTGGGAAACAGTAGTTGCCTTTCGTGGATTAGTTTTCCATTTCACACCCATCTTAATGGTGGTAGCGGCTACCAAATTATCGCCTTCTAAAACCAAACCTGTGAAACCGATCGGTGCGCCATTTTTATCTTGAAAGGGCTCTAAGAACAATTCAATTTGCTCACCGGCCAGGTCTTTAAACTTCCACTTGTCAAAACTGATTTTTTTTAGCCACTCTTTATCTGTCAGAATCTTCTCAGTCCAGTTACGAACTCCCAGTTGACTTTGATTGCGAAAAAACTCCAGCAGGTTTGATTTAATTTCGCCATGGCTTGGGTCAAGCCCTTTGTTTGCCATTGCTTCTATAGCCAAAAATATCGTTTTGTCTGTGTCGCTAAGTTGCTCAACACATTCGCCGTTCCGAAGCAAACGGGCTTGTACATCTTCTTCTTTCAACTTCAAATCCGGAATTAGGTTGAGATGGTGTAAATAACCTCCAGCTGTTTCCCAGGTGCATCCATCATTTTTCAAAGCCAGCAAATAGCGTAATTGATCTTCGATTCGCTGTTTTCGAGCAACGGAAGTTTCCATCACCGCATTTACAATGTCTTGCTGTTCCTTGATAAAGCTGCTGATGATGGCATTGCGGTGCTGAGCTAACACACCTGCTAAATCATACGATTCAAAAGTGTGAATGTCGTAACTGTCTTCGGCTGCACCTTTAAAACCTTGCGGAATAAATACCACCAACACGCCAAAATCCAGGCGGTTTCGCAACTCGATAAGGCGGCCGCTTTCCACTTCAAAGGGTTGTGACATATTATCGGTGAGCACATAGCCCTCAACCTCTTTAGCGACCAAGTCCACATCAGTGTTGATTTTCTCACAGGTATAGTACATTACCTCTTTAGGCAAATAATCCACCCGCAAGCAGTGATTGCGTTGCTTGCCGAGAAGTTTTACTTTCAGATCGTTGAAAACTGCCTGGGCTATTTCCTCAAAGTATATTTCTTGGGTTATCGTTACCATTTCATAAAAGCTTTAAGCTTGCGTAAGGGCTTGGGTTAATAATTCCTGAGCTTCATCTTCTAGCCTGATTGCTTCTGCCCTGAGTTCATAAGCCTTGCGAACTAAATCGCCTATTTCTCTTTGTTTTGCCTTCTCACAAAGTGGAATTATGAGTTTCGCCATGTCCTCATCGTCAATTTCATCTATAAGGGCACCCCATCTATATCGAGTAATAGAACAGTAGCCATAATCAGAGCTCAGGTAGGCATACAAATAACCTGCATCAATTCTTTGCTGGTTTGGTATTACCCTTAGAATATGTTGAGAAGCTGCATAATCTTCGAAATTTCTATGAACAAAACAGGTTTTCCCGAATGTCCCACCCAGCGAGCCAGAACACGCAATTAGAATCATCCCTGATTTAAGCATCAAATCGTCTAAAAAAGTAATTTCCGAATTTGACAAGTATTTCAACTCACTTGGTCGAATCTGAAGAATATTCTTGCTTCCTATAAATGGAGTGCCGTGGTTAGATTTTACATAATTTCTTTTAAAGCGTTTCCCCAAAACTATTTCATCAACTACTTCTTCAAGCTTCGCAAAATTAGTTGCGTTATTCTTGATGCTATTAATTACGAGTTTAGCCTTTTTGTTGTAAAAATGAGCATCAAGTCTCCACCCATTATCAAAATCATCCAAGTCTGTCATTTGTACTTCCACTTCGCCCTCAGCATCAAGGGTATCTGGTTCGAGTCGGGTGAGTGGTTGAAGGTTGTTGTATTGAAAAACAAGGTTGTGTGCTTTTCTAATTAGTCCATGAGACTGCTCCCGACAAGCTACAGCTGTCAAATAACCTTGATTTATACTTTCAATGATAGATTCTGCCAAGATAGGAATGGGAATTCTGGCAATCTGCGGAGCCTCGATATATTTAACCACTGCACCTGCCGCGTAATCGTTTAACAGCTTATTACCATAATCACTAGCTAAGAATGCAGCAATAAAACCACTGTATTTATCTGGTACTATTGCTCTTGTCACATTGTTTGCGACTGCAAATCCATCTATAATTGTATCAGTAATTCTTATGCTTCCGATGGTCCCAAAACCGGTAATTAATATCCAGCCTTTCTTCACTTTTAACCGGAGTGCATCTGCTTGTGAATTAGTGATGTAAGTAATTTCGGATTCGAATGATACTATTTCTGCACTTGCCAAATAACGGCACTCATTAGGGTCTTCTAAAAACTCCCGCTTGAAAACAGGTGGATTAAATATGTCGACACAAAATTCTATCAGTGGTTTTGTATTTAGATTATCAATAAATGACTGGTTTGTAGAAAAGAATTGCGGATCGATCCTAGATTCTTCAAGTCGAATTTTTGATGAATTCACAACGGTAGTATCAATCTCAAATAGATCTAAAATTGTAGTTTTCATTTTGACCTGTTGAATAGATGAAACAATTGGGCGACCTTAGGTAATTCATCATCTACAATCCTTCCCGTGGTTTCTACAACAGGTAAAAAATCAAGGATGGTTGATTCTGCAAATGGCTTGTATAAGTCACGATTTACCGTTTCCCGCCCTCTCTCATCTTTTCTGTAAATGAAGCCACCTCTGCGGTCTTTGCCTACCTTTTTTACGTTAGCCATAAAAATCTCGTAAGGTCGCATTTGCCCACTCATACTTTCCATCAGCTTTTCCTGGTCGCTTTTTCTTCGGAGTATCAGCACACTAGTTTGAGTGCCGGTGCGGGGCAAAAAGGTTTCTACCGGCAAGTCCACACTGGCCAGCACCTGGCAGTTTTGCAAAATCCAGTAGCGCACATAAGCGTAGCCTGGGTTGCTCAAAATGCTGTCAGGCAACACAATGCCACATTTTCCGGTGCCGGGTTTCAGCAGTTTAATGCACCTTTCTACAAACAACACTTCGGGTTCTAACGCGTTTTTCAGATTGCCTTCCTGCACCCATTTGCCATCTTCGGTTTTGCTCCAGCCATGTGCAAGTTCGTAATGCTCCAGAATTTCGTTACGGTCTATTTTTATCTTGGCTCCAAAGGGCGGATTTGCCATCACAAAATCCATTGAGCCGAGTTGTATTTTTTGTTTAGCTTCTTTCGATTTCCAAGTATTGGGGTCTTCCAATCCGTTTTCAGCATATAAGCCACCCCGACCATCGTTGTTCATAATCATATTCATTTGTGCGGCCTTCACCAAGTTGCTATTGAAGTCTGTACCGAATATGTTGTAACCAGCCAGATGGATTTCATCGAACAGTGCTTTCTCCTCAGTTGCGGTGGGTTTATTGGGATTTTTCCATTTAGTTTTGTGCTGCTGGCGAAGCTTTTCACTCACATAGTTAAAAGCCATTACAATGAACCCTCCTGTTCCGCACGCTGGGTCGTAAATGCGGTGCCCCGGCGCGGGGTCCAGCATTTTCACCACCATTTTCACCACGTTTCTAGGCGTAAAAAATTCACCTTTGGTTCCTTCTAACGTTGGGCCCACTATGGTTTCATACGCCACGCCTTTCACATCCACCGATGAGTGAATGAAATCATATTTTTCTAGTTGAGCTACTATATAGGAAATGGTTTCAGAATTAAACAATAAACCTTCTGTCTGTGAATCGAACAGACCCCCAAATTCATTTCGCTTTCTTACATCCTTGAACAAGGCCTCAATCCGTACTTTTACATCTTTGTGTCCTTCGGCGGTGTTGCGTTCTTCCGCACTACGTATAGCAAAGCGTGGACGCCCACCGTGTGTTTCGTCCTCAATTTTGGCAAACAGAATTTTCAAGAACTCCCAAAAAATTTGTTCTTTGCTTCCGCCTTGGTTGGCGTGGATGTGATCATGACAACGCTTAAACGCATACAATAAGTTGTTGCCGGTTGCAACCCTCAATCTCCTGCGGTCGGTAGTGTAGATGGAAGTAGAATCTTCACCATATCTGGGGAAGTCGTTTACAGGGAAAACATCTGTTTCAAACTTGCCTTTTTTCTTTTGAAAATATATAGTTTCAATGCCATTTGTCCAGCAGCCGTATTCTACCGAAGGCATATCCACGAGCCATTGCTCCAAATCCGTTGCACCACCATTTCTATCAGTAGGATTGGATTTGGGATTGGAAATCATCACCAATATATAAGGCTCCTTTTTTTCGTGGTGCATTACCGCCAAAGGCACCTTTTTGTTTTTCTGCTTGTCGCCATCCCAGACCTTGATGGTGTAATCCACCGCAATGTCCTGAGTAAGGTATTGGTACTCCTCTACCAGCGTTCTTTCAAAGTTTTGCCGAACTGCTTCTTGCTCAGTTTCCTTTACATATTTACCAGTAATGTAGTCGGCTATTTTACCGTCAGAAATTTCCACATTTGTCCCATAGTCTATTGCAGGATCTTGTACTTCTATATTTTTCGTTTTACTCATTTCACTATTTTATTCAGGTTCAACCTTAAATCTGGGTTTAATCACCTGAGAGTTTGATGCATCTGAAAGGTCGGTGTAGAATCCAAGTTGTCTCAAACGATCTTTCAATGAGTTAAAATTATTTGCCAATGCTTTTGCTGTTTCCGGACTGTCAGAACCACTTGGCCATTCATTGATGAAAATGCCATAACGGTTTTTGAGCCATTCAACAAAACTTACAATGGTTATGGGTTGTGTTTTAAAGCCCTTGGAAGGGTCTGCACTAACTACCGCTAATTGGACTAATACTTCTAATAATACATTACCGAGAACATACTTCCTTTTTTTGCCACGTCCGCCCTGCAAGAAACCATCATCTCTGTTCATATTGCAGAGTGTAGTCATCATTGACTTGTGGTTTCGCGTTCTAAGTTTCCAATTCGCCGGGTCATTGCAAAGAATTTCAATAAACTTGTCAATAGCCGGCATGTCCATTCTGAGAATTTCTTGAATATTCTCATTGTCCTCCATATCGGGGTCTGAAATAACTCGGCTTATTTCATGACTAAAATGTCCATTCAAATCTGGATGTTTAAGAAAACCAACCAGTTGTTCAGGTCCTAAATCTTTTTGCCCTTTAGTTGCTGCAAATTCAGCCAGTTTAACAAGTTTATAGTGAGATTTGAAATAACGATACATTTCACTGTAATTCACATCTACGCTTCGTTTAGAAAGCATATCGCAAATCTTGTCCTGCCCCAAAGTCAGGTCAACAAATATCTTCGGCTGGAAATCACATTTACATAACTTATTGAAGTCTGAGCTACCTGCAATTGATTTGCACTCCTTACATTTCGCCTTTTGTGTTTCAACTACTTCGTTAATCTGGTTGAAGGTTTTCATTACATACAGTGCGCAATGAAAATTCAATAGGATTGTCAGGTAATGAAACAACTCTCTCCTGGGTACAGTATTTCGATAAACCATCAAAATAATCAGGTCATAGAAGAATTGTCTTTGATTAGCTTCGCACAAAAATTTAAAATTAGGAACCTCTTTTTCTTTTGTGGATGGATTATCAACCCGAAAGGAATCTAAAATCCTAAGTAGAAATTGAGTTTCAATATCGAGTTCATGAAATTTCCCTTCATCTGTGACTAAATTGAAGCTACCTTCCTTTTTTGTTCCTTCCATTAGAAAGTCCATAAGAAGGCTTTTGGCGCTATTGCTGCCATCGCCTTTGAACACATTGTAAAGGAAAACAGAAGTGTCACGGTCCTGACTTCTGATTCTTGGGTCAAGTAGTTTAATAGTACTCAAGTGTAAAGGCTTCAAGTTTGAAATTCTCGGCCTGCCTTGCCTGCCTTTTCCTTCCATAATTGTGGTGGCGTAATCACTACTAATCCAGTTCTTCAAAAGCCTTTCCCTAATGGGGTCAGTAATCCCTTCAAAATAGTTGTTATTCTGCTTTAGTACTTCAACCAAACTTTCAGGATATAACTCAGTTCTCCTTGTGTTGGTTATTTGCTTACCACCTGTATGTAATAAAACTAATAATCTAACGATTGCCTGTTCAAATATGATGTTGTTTGCATCAATTGGCATCACTGGAAAGTATCTGAATGCCTTTTGTTTTCTATCTAGTCCCATAGTACCTTAATTTTTACTTAACACAAGCTTGCCTGAGCTTGCTTTTTCAAACTTGTAAAGATTTGTATCATCTTCGGTAAGAAAAACCACAGTAGAACGCTTTGCGAGTATTCTTCTTTTAAACATTTCCAGGTTTAGGAAAAATGTTCTTATTTCAATAGAAGTAGGTACGTATCCCTCCTTTATTCTCATCAGAATTTCAAAAAGGTCAATGTTTATCTCCAATGAAGCTGTTTTGTCAATATGACTGAAAATGATGTGGTCAGGAAAATATTCAATGTAATTGGTTTGGGAGCCCACATTCGGCAAAACCACTTCAAAGTCGGCCGCTGTAAAGCCGTAAAACGCCTTGGTTGTAGATTTCTTTAGGCTGTTGCTACTTATGCATACATTTTCCCTCCCTACCTCATCATTGTAAATTTTTTCTGATTTGGAAATCGCCAGGACGATATCGTTTCGTAATTCGTTGTTCTGGTCACTTCCGGTAGAAAGAAACTGAATGAACCGCTTGAAGTAGCGGTAGGGCAAAAATGAATAATGACTTACAGCAAATTGCTCTTCCAGATAATCATCATTTCCCTCAAAATAGAGTTTGCGTTTCATTGAAGACAAGAAGAAGTCAGCGTTCTCCTTTCGTGTCTCATCAGTGTCACTTGTACCTTCCGGCTTGTTGTTGAAATATTCTTCCAAGTAGCTTAGATCAGGGTTGCCCCCCGAACCAGTTCTAGTAATCAACCGTTCGTTAATTTCTGCTTTTGGATTTAGAAAATACAGGTGGTTCTCCAATTTTGGCAAAGGCATATCAGCTACGTCCACTTCACTTAGAATTGAAACCATTCTGTCCCTTTCTTCTTTATTAAAAGCATTATTATAATAGAAACGATCAAGCAAATTTTCGCCAGAATCAATGGTTTCATGCAATTGAGTACAACTATATTTATTTAATAGAATATAAGAAATGAGAGATCTAATATCTCTCATCGTAATATGCTTCTCTTTCTTAAGATAGATTGAGAGTATCAGTTCCTTAAGTCGTTGTTTAACTGTATCACCTTTTTCCTTGTCTCGAAAACTATCAATGTTGTATTTGATGTAACAACTGCTTGAGTATTGACAATTTTCAGGCTCACATGGCCTCCAGGTTCCTTTGATATCATCCTCATCCAAAAAAACCTTTAAAAGTTCGTCAAAAATCGAATGGGGATTATTGAGTTCTACAATAGCCCTGTTATTCAGATTAATGAAAGCAACGGATTCCGGCAACTTGTGATTCTCGTATTCAAGATAGTGGTGTATGTGTTTACCTAGCCATTTGTACTCTGGTTTCAGAAGAATAAAGTCTCTTAGTTTCCCTTCATTAATTGCGATGATTTTGACAATGTTAGCAGAGGGTTCACGCGCGCCTTCAAACCCCTTAAAAAACTCTTTCAATAGAAGATCATTTGATTTCCCGTCAAAATCTTGGCTACCATCATATAGTGTTTCAAATTCAAATCCGTTATAGGTAAACGCACATCCGTTGTCAGTTGTCAATTTAAAATCACCTCCTTTCTTCCTTGCGGTTTCTTCAATCAGCTGGATAAAAGCGGTCTTGCCATCCCCGGCGTTACCAGTTAAAACCACAAGTTTCTTCTTTCCTTTTAATACATCATCTTTCAATGCAGTGTCAAGCTTAGTCGAGATGTAGGTTGCCTCATCCAGTCCTCTGGTAAGTCCTGTACTCAAAAGACTTTGTGAATATATTTTTAGAAAAGTGTCGACGTTCGGGTTATAATTCATTTGACTTTATTTAGCACGTTGAACTTTAAATATTAGCGTATGATGGCAAATAAACGGCTCCTTGGTTCTTTTCGTGAAGCACTGACTTGTGGTGTTTGGGGTAAAAGCCAACGGGCAGTCTTTGGTAACAATGAGTGGTAGCCTATTTTACTTTACGGTTGTCGCTTTTATTTGTGTCTCCTTTAGGTTTACAGTAACGCCTCATCTGATTTGGCAAGTATGCCATTTTCTTTAAAGGTAGTATTGGTAGTGGCATTTTGCAAATCCCGCAGATGAACAACGACCCCTGACTTACTCAGCAGGCTTGACAGGTAGCTTGTTTTTTCCGGACAGTAGCATAATTTACCATATGAGATCAACCGAAGGCTTGCAATTTCAGTGTTATCTCAGTGTAATCATAGTCAAGTCATAGTGCAATTATAGTGAGGTATTCGTGTTCGTTGCTCGTTGTTCGACAAATATCAGGTGCCAAGTGTCAGCCTATCTGACAGATGATATGTTTCTTGCTGGTTATTCAGGGAAGACTTCGAGAACCTCAGTCTGACAAGAGGGTTTGGAGTACCTCTGGGTAAATCGTATACAGGTGGTATCGAATAATTTCTATTGTAGCTGCTCACTTATATCCCGCAGCTCAGGATTCTTCGATCGGACCAGTGCGGTTTTCTTTCTGTCAGACATTCTGCGTATTTCCTGTTCACGCCTGATCGCCAAGCTGGTTTCTGAATACACCTCAAGGTAAAGTAAAGTGGTAGCGCCTGACACACCGGCGTTCATAGCGGCGGCGCTTATATCGGCAGTAATGCCGGAATACCATGCATTCTGTGTATGGCTCAGGAGGATATAGACATAGTAAAACCTGCTGGTAGATAGCTTCATCGTATTAAGGTAACGTCGCCTTTAAGCTTCCTTATGGAATAGTCTGTCATCTCAATAGTGATCGTGTAGAAGTAGGTGCCCAGCTCTGCAGGGACGCCTTTGTAGGTTCCGTCCCAGCCTTGCTTCCCATCGATAGTCGAGAATACCAGCTCTCCCCAGCGATTAAATATCAGGAATTCCTGCACGCGCTTATAGCCCAGGTTACCCAGCCGGAACACATCGTTACGGCCATCTCCGTTAGGTGAAAACACATTGGGCAGGAACAGGTGGTCGTTTACATGAATGTGTACACTGGCAGTGGCCTCACAGCCGTATTCGTTAGAGGCGCTCACCGTGTACGTGATCGGTTGTCTGGGCATGGCTAGCGGAGTAGCTATATGCGGACTGTCCAGCCACTTCGCGGGCTGCCACTGGTACATACTGGCGCCGCTGGCCCAAAGCTGCACGCTGCCCCCTGGTAATATGGCGGTGTCATTGGAGATGCTGAGGTTGATATCCGGTAGGGCGATGATGGTAAATGCCAGCGTAGTGTCGCAACCTGACGGTGTTCGAATGTTCACCTCATACACTCCAGCATCCAGACCTGGGAGTACTATGCCGGTGTCACTGACTCCGCTCACCAGCAATGCACCCGTACCCTTATTGACTGCATTGTAGGTATAGCCCATCCCTTGTCCTGGCTGGGTAACGATCGCTATCCGGCCCATCTTTTTTCCGGCACAGGTAGAGTCCCGGACACTCACCTGTGGTGCAGCTTCTATAGAAATGTCGAAGGTGTCGATATAATACTCGCAGTAGCCGTCGATCTCGTAATGACAAGTATAGATGCCTGATTTGCTGATCCAGATACCACCTGTGGTCACTTGCCCGTTGCTCCAGTAATATCGTTGTCCGGGCAATCCTGCCGGATCAATGTAAACGCTATCATGGAAACAGACCTTCATCATGGTGCTTTTCCCCACAGTATCCTGATCGATGAGGTCCTCCAGGTTCAACTTGAAACTAAGCAGATCAAGAGCCGGCGAGAGCCCTACAGGTGTAAAAGCGCTCGGTGTTGTAGGATGGGTGGGGAAATTGGTACAGGAGGAGTAATAGACCATACCGTCCTGCGTAATACGGGAGACACCTGTGTGCAGGTGGCAATCAGCAGTACCAATATAAGAACCCATCAGCAGGTTGGCGAAGCCAGCGCTCAGCACCCAGGTAAATATTTTACCAGTAACCTCAAATGCATTCGGTGTAGTTGGCAGCGGTGGTGCGTTGAGCGGACGTGTATTTGATCCAATCACATATACATTCTCGCAACGGTCGACCATGAACGTGTTGGGAACGAAGCGCATGGATGCCGTCTGCAGATTGCCCAGCCGCGTAGACAGGAGCGATGCACTCAGTTGTGGGTTCAGCTTATCAATGAAAATATCACCGCCTGCCCTTGCATAAACACCGGGAGTGACCGGGTAGTTACCCGATGTCTGTCCAAGGACATAAATATTATCATAACGATCTACCTGGATGGCATAGGCCAGATCGAAGTTGTTAGTGCCCAGGTAGGTGGAGCGCAGTAATCCGTCAGGAACAGAAGGGTTGATGATAGAAACGAAACCATCGGCACTGCCACGGGGCAGCATGTGAAGTGCTCCCCAGGATACGGGGAAGTTAACACTCCTGGTAGCACCACTTACTACCATATGTCCGGCTTTGGTCATTCCCAATCCGTAGGCTGCGTCTTCCTGCACACCACCCAGGTAGGTGCTGTAAGTCAGTTGTGAATAGTCAGCATTCAGCCTGAACAAAACCGCGTCTGATTTCCCTCCGCCGAATGTATGCTGCACGGCACCCGCCGTGGTCGGGAAATCGGAGGACAAGGTATTGCCGCAAACCCAGACATTCCCCGCAGTATCCAGCATGATCTCTCCGGGGCTAATTTGCGACCCGCTGAACTCGTTGTACATAATATCAGCTTCATCCAGGCTTCCCCCGACGTAGGTGGCCGCCAGTATTGCAGACCCCGCAACATTAAAGCGTACTACAAAATAATCCTTATAGCCTCCCAGCGAGTCATCAAAGCATCCGGGCGTTACCGGCAGGTTGTCAGAACCGGTACTACCCATCAGGATCAGCTCACCTGCATCGTTCACCCGCATGGCATGTGGCGTCTCCGTTCCTCTACCACCATAATAGGTGGAGAACATAAGGGAGGTGCCAGTAGCATTATACTTATTGATCCCCGCGTCAAAGCTGCCACCCATAGTAACCTGGTAGGCACCCATAGTGACCGGCCAGTCGGGAGTACCAGGCCAGCTTGCACCATATAGGTTGCCATCGTTATCGTAGGTAGTGCAGTGCCCGAGGTTAGAT
>Ga0196970_1000536_pt1 | contig 42155 bp, 68 predicted proteins | sample S1v_513CmetaG_FD_148672 | JGI IMG/M metagenome (GOLD analysis project Ga0196970, IMG submission 148672) | Soil microbial communities from Anza Borrego desert, Southern California, United States - S1+v_5-13C | ecosystem: Environmental > Terrestrial > Soil > Desert | place: USA: California... | reverse complement strand
ATGGTTTGTGTGTGTGCGAGAGGCCCACCCCATCGCGCGACGCGTGCGCGCGGTATAAGGAAGTACCCCCGAGCCCTCCCCGGGCTTCGCGGGCGAGCAGCAGCCTGCGGCGCGGGCCGTAACCCCGTAGCCAGCCGGATCGACACCGGCCGCCCCCACTACCGCCTCAGGCCCAGCCTAGGCGCAGGCAACCCGCGAGGGCCGCCGCCCAGACCACCGATGCGGGCAACCGCGAGGGTGAGACCGGCGGTGACCACCGCGGCGGAGCCTGACGTCTAGGTCTGAGCCAGGGACCGCCGCCCTGGGCGACGTCAGCCGGTCGCGCCGGCACCCAGGCACGTGCTTCCACCGGCGCCCGTAGCATACCGTCCGCGGGCGTCGGTGGCCAACCTTCAAGGAGACATCATGGACGAGTTCATTCAGTGTGACGGCCCGCGCTGCCCTGCGCGCTCCCTCGTCCATGTGAGCAAGTTCGAGCAGAACGAGTTGGAGCTCCACTACTGCGGCCACCACGCCGACGAGTACATGCCCAAGCTGCGGCTGTGGGGCATCGTCACCGATGACCGGCTCGCCGACAAGGTCGTGGCGAAGGTCGCTCCCTCGGCGGCGTTCGCCTGATGCCTCTCGAGCAGTCCCTCCTCTCCGCGTTCAACGCGGCGCTCGAGGACAACAAGCAGACCGAGAAGGTGGACGCCGCGATCATCGAGACCGGCCGCTCCATCGCCCGGTCGATCGACAGCATCCTCGCCGACCCCACGGCGTCCGCGACCGACAAGACGAAGGCGCTCTACCTCGCGCCGCACCTGGTCGCCATCCTCCGCGAGCTCCTGGCCACGCCGGCCGCTCGCAAGGCCGTGGGCATCGCGGCGGCGGACACCAAGAAGGCCAGCCGGCTCCAGCTCATCAAGGACCAGGCGAAGAAGGCCCAGCAGACCGGAGGCTGACATGGCGCAGGCGCTACTCGGCAACCAGGTGCCGCGGGTCTACACCCCGCCCCTGCGCGAGCTGACGCCTGAGACCACCCTCGGCTTCGCCTTCGCGGAGTTCTGCGCGGAGCGCGAGACCCCGCTCCTCCCCTGGCAGGACTGGCTCGGCAAGCACATGCTCGAGCTCCTGCCCAACGGCCAGTTCCGCTTCCGCACGGTCATCCTGCTGGTCGCCCGCCAGAACGGCAAGTCGACCTTCGCGCAGCTCCTGGCCCTCTTCTTCATGTACGTGGTCGAGGTCCCCCTCATCCTCAGCACCGCCCAGAACCTCGACATCGCCGAGGAGGTCTGGCAGGGCGGCGTGGACATGGTCGAGGGCGACGAGGAGCTGGTGCAGCAGAAGACCCGCGTGGTCCAGCAGCGCGGCTCCAAGGCGCTCGAGCTGTCCAACGGCTCGCGCTGGAAGGTGCAGGCTGCGACCCGTCGCGGCGGCCGTGGTCTCTCCGGCGACCTGGTCATGCTGGACGAGCTCCGCGAGCACCAGACCTGGAAGGCCTGGTCGGCCATCTCCAAGACCACCATGGCCCGCGACAACTCCATCGTCTTCGCCCTCTCCAACGCCGGCGACGTCTCCTCCATCGTCCTCCGCCACCTCCGGCGCCAGGCCCACCGCACGCTCGGTGACCCTGACGGCCTCTGGGTCGACCCGGCCACGGGCGAGCCCATCGAGGAGGAGGTCATCGACCTCGAGGACGACGAGCTGCCTCAGGACGACTCCATCGGCATCTTTGAGTGGAGCGCCGCCCCTGGCCGGTCCATCCGCGACCGCGCCGGCTGGCAGGAGGCCAACCCCTCCCTCGGCTACACGATCACCGAGAAGGCCATCATCTCCGCGCTCAACTCCGACCCCGAGTGGGAGTTCCGCACCGAGGTGCTCTGCCAGTGGTTCGACGGAGCCATCGAGGGCCCGTTCCCCTCTGGCACCTGGGACGGCAGCAAGGACCCTGAGTCCGCGCTCGCCGACAAGACCCGCATCGCCTACGGCATCGACACCTCGTGGGACCGCACGATGACCCGGATCGCGATCGCCGGCTACCGGCCGGACGGCAAGGTCCACTTCGAGGTCGTCGCCTCGCGCGCCGGCACCGAGTGGGTCATCCCCTGGCTCAAGTCGCCCGACCGCAAGCGCAAGCCCGACATCGTGACCTGGCAGCTCTCGGGCGCCCCCGTCTCGTCGCTCACCGACGCGCTGGACGAGTCCGACCTCCCGACCGCCCACTGGGGCGGGACGGACCTCGGCCGCGGCACCGGCCAGTTCTACGACCTCATCACCCACCTGGACGACGACGAGAAGCACGACCCGCTGGCCTTCCACCGGCCGCAGCCCGCTCTCGACGTCGCAGCCAACACCGCCCTTCCCAAGATCGCCGGCGACAGCTGGTTCTGGGACCGGTCGAAGTCGCCAGCCGACGTCAGCCCCCTCGTTGCCGCGACCGCGGCCGTCTGGGCCCTCCTCAACCGTGAGGTCGTCGTGAAGCGTTCCGCTTACGAGGACGCGCCGGCCGAGTTCGACCTCATGCTCTAAAGGAGGCCCCATGGGCAAGCTCGCAGACGCCGTCAAGGCGGCCACGCAGACCCTCTGGGGCTCGGGCCCGCACGCGGCCGGCGGGGTGGGCGGCCAGCTGGCTTCCGACCTGAACATCTACGACCCGCTCGTCGCGCAGTCCCTCGTGGAAGGCATGACGGCCGGCGACCTGTACGAGACCCAGCCGCACCTCCGCACGGTCGTGAGCTTCGTCGCCCGCAACGGCGCGCAGCTCGGCCGGCACGTCTACCGGCACGGTCCCGACGACGGGCGCGAGCGCGTCCGCACCTCGCAGGCGGCCCAGCTCCTGAACAAGCCGAACGACTACATGACCGGCTACGACCTCTTCGCCCACCTGTTCTCCGAGCTCGCGCTCTACGACATCGCCATCTGGGTCCCGAAGCTGACCGACAAGGGCTGGCAGATCGACCCCATCCCGGGGTCCTGGATCACCGGCCACAAGTCGAACGCCTTCGGCGTGCCCGAGCGCTACCGCGTCCAGAAGCCCGGCTCCAACACCTGGTACTACGTCGAGGCTTCGGACGCGGTCGTCTTCCGCGGCTACTCGCCGACGACCTTCGCCAAGGGCAGCTCCGCGGTCGTGTCGCTCCGCTCGACCCTCGCCGAGCAGGTCGCGGCCATGAAGTTCCGCGAGCAGATGTGGGCGCGCGGCGGCCGGGTCGGCATGTTCATGTCTCGCCCGAAGGACGCCCCCGAGTGGTCGCCCGAGGCCAAGGCCAAGTTCATCCAGAACTGGAAGAGCTCGTGGTCCGGCACCGGTGCCAACGCTGGCTCCACCCCCCTCCTCGAGGACGGGATGGAGCTCAAGCGCGTCGGCTTCACCGCGAAGGAGGAGCAGTGGCTCGAGGCCGCGACCCTCAGCCTCGCGACCGTCGCTGGCGCCTACCACGTCCCGCCTTCGATGGTTGGCGTGCAGGGCGCTACGGCGTCGTTCGCGTCGGTCAAGGAGTTCCGCAAGATGCTCTACACGGAGACCCTCGGGCCCTCCGTCGCGCAGGTCGAGGACACGATCAACCAGTTCCTCCTCCCGATCATCGGTGAGCCCTCGACGCACTACTTCGAGCTGAACATCCACGAGAAGCTCCAGGGCGACTTCCAGGAGGAGGCCGAGCAGCTGTTCAAGGCTGTCGGCGGCCCCTACATGACGCCGAACGAGGCGCGCAAGAAGGTCAACCTGTCGGCGATCGATGGCGGCGACGAGCTCCTGGCCCCCCTGAACATGGGTGCGGCCGGCAACAACGGTCCGGCGGCCGACGCTCCGGTCTCCTCTGGGGCCGCGGAAACTGGCGACCCTGGCAAGGCGGCACCCAAGTCAAACGGCATGGCTCACGGAGACCGTGCGCGTGGTGAGGTTGCTTCCGGCCGGAAGGCGCTGGAGTCCCCGGCCCTCGAGGCTGACCTCGCGGACTACTTCGAGCGCGTCAAGCGCGTGACGCTCGGCCGGATCGGCCAGAAGGCGGAGCCGGACTGGTGGAACCAGAAGAAGTGGAACCAGGAGCTCTCGAGCCTGCTGTTCCCGCACCTCCTCACGGAGAGTGCTGGTGCTGCACGCCGGGTAGCGGCTGGTGCTGACCTGAACCCGGACGACTACTCCGTCGCCCGGACCGAGAACTTCCTCAAGTCGGTCGCGGACAGCCGCGCCGACCTGGTCAACGCCACTGTGCGGGACCACTACGAGGAGGCCCTCGAGAACGGCACCGACCCTGCTACGGTCTACGAGGACACCAAGTCCCACGCCAAGACCGTCTCCAACACCCTGCTGACCTTCATCGGCGCCTTCGCGGCCGTCGAGGCGGCCAAGCAGCTGGTGCCCGCGGAGAAGGGCCCGACCAAGACGTGGGTAGCCTCCGGCCTCCCCAACTCCCGCCACGCTGCCATGGGCGGCGAGACGGTCCCCATTGACGAGCCGTTCTCGAACGGGGCCATGTGGCCCGGTGACCCTGTGCTCGGCGCCAAGGGCGTCAGCAACTGCGGCTGCGGCGTCGACATCAACTACGACAAGTAGGAGCAACATGGACCTCAAGTCCGTACGGCTCACCGGGCTCAAGGCTGCCGGCGACGACGGAGTGGACCTCGCTGAGGGCGAGTTCACGGCGTACGTCAGCACCTGGACCCGCGAGCCCGACAGCTATGGCGACGTGGTCGCCAAGGGCGCCTTCGCCGACTCCATCGCGGAGTGGGAGAAGTCCGACGCCGTCATGCCGATCCTCTTCGGGCACGACCTCGTGGACCCCTTCAGCAACCTCGGCTACGCCAAGTCGCTGGTGGAGGACGACCACGGGCTTCTCGTGCACGCCGTCCTGGACCTCGAGAACCCGAAGGCCAAGCAGGTGTACCGGATGCTCAAGGGCCGCCGGATCAACCAGATGTCCTTCGCCTTCGACACGCTCGAGGACGGGATCGTGGACCTCGGCGACGAGAAGACGGCCCGCGAGCTGCGCAAGGTCAAGATCTACGAGGCGTCGGTCGTTCCGTTCGGCGCCAACTCCGACACGGAGGTCCTGGCCGTCAAGGCCCTGAAGGAGTCCATCTCCCTCAAGGCCGGCAAGGTCCTCTCCGCCAAGAACCTGGAGTCCCTCCGCTCGGCTTATGAGGCGCTCGGCGCCGTCATCAAGTCGGCCGAGGCCTCCAACGACACCAACGACGAGGCCAGCTCGGGCAAGTCGCGGGAGGACGAGGGCCAGGAGGCCAAGTCCGCCGCTGCGCGCACCAAGTCCGCTCTCGCGACGGCGTCCTTCATCTCGACTCTCTGAGTCGTAACCACACCACACGAAAGGGGAGTCCCCATGGACCCCAAGGCAGAACTGGCCGCCATCCAGGCCAAGCTCAGCGCCATCGTCGCGGGCGTGAAGGCGTCCAACCGTGAGCTCACGGACGCCGAAGCCGCTGACATCGAGAAGGACTCGGCCCGCGCGGTCGAGCTCAAGGGCATCATCGAGCGCGGCGAGAAGAACGCCAAGCTGATGCAGGCCGTCGCCGACCTGGGCGGGGCCGGCGAGGTCACCGACTCGGCCGACGCCCCCTCGGGCGCCAAGGCCGCCACGCTCGGCGAGCACTTCGTCAAGTCCGGCGCGCAGGCCGCGTTCCTCAAGGGCCAGGGCCAGCGCACCGCGTCGGCTCCGGAGTTCAAGGCGCCGACCGACACCAACACGGTGGACGGCAACGGCAAGGTGCAGTACGGTGGCGTCTACGCGACCCCGCTGCGCCGCCTGACCATCGCGAACCTGCTCGGCCAGGGCGCGATGCAGAACACCAGCCTCACCTACTGGGTGCAGGGTGCGGTCGAGGGTGAGCCCGCGGCCGTCGCCGAAGAGGGTCTGAAGCCTCAGATCCACTTCAACTTCAGCCCGGTCACCGAGGCGCTGTCGAAGATCGCGGTCATCACCAAGGTCTCCGACGAGGCCATGAGCGACACCGACTACCTGGTCTCGGTCATCAACTCGCAGCTCGTCGGCCGCCTCGTGGTGGTCGAGGAGGACCAGATCCTCAACGGCTCGGGTACCGCCCCGAACCTGCGCGGTATCCTGAACCGCTCGGGTCTCCAGACCTACGCGACCTCCGCGGGCTACACGCCTCAGAAGGGCTTCGACGCCATCTTCCACGCCCTGACCATGGTCTCGACCGGGTCGGCGCAGGAGACGGCTGACGGCATCGTCATCAACCCGGCCGACTACGAGGTCCTCCGCCTCGCGAAGGACGGCGACGAGCGCTACTACGCTGGCGGCCCGTTCGCCGGCGGCAACCCCCCGCTGTGGGGCGTCAGCACCATCGTGACCCCCGCGATCGCCCAGGGCACCGTCCTGGTCGGCGCGTTCGGCACGGCGGCCCAGCTGTTCCGCAAGGGTGGCATCCAGGTCGACTCGACCAACTCGAACGAGGACGACTTCAAGTACAACCGCGTGGCCCTGCGGGCCGAGGAGCGCATCCTCCTCGCGGTGTACCGTCCGACCGCGTTCGTGAAGCTGACGCTCACCGCGTGAGTTACCCCCCGGGGGCCGCTGGTCTAGCGCCGGCGGCCCTTGGGACACCACCTCGAGAAGGAGGAGCGCATGGCGCTTCAGGAATACAAGGTCGAGGACCCCAACTTCGGGTCGCGCACCTTCCAGTGGGACAAGGAAGTGGCCGGCGAGGTCGGCTTCCCCAAGGGTGCGAAGCTCGTCCGGCGCTCCGGCGTCGAGACCGAGTCCGCCCCCGCCGGTGCGGACCCCGCCCCGGTCGTGGACTCTCAGGAGCCCGACAACAAGCTCGATGAGACCGCGCGCGGCCAGGCCCACCAGGCCGACGTCGACGCGGCTGAGAAGGCGGCCAAGCAGCCCGACAACAAGGCTGCCGACGCCCCCGAGAACAAGGCCTGATCCGCTTCATCCTGACCTGAGGAGGTCCTGCCCATGGTTGCGTTCGCGACTCCTGCTGAGCTCTCGGCGTACACCAAGGGCGCTATCTCGCCGTCCGACGAGCGGTCGCAGCTCGTCCTCGATGGCGCGACTGAGGCCATCCGCCGCTACTGCGGGTGGAACATCGCGCCGGCCGAGGACGTGACTGCGACCCTCGACGGCGGTGGGTCGGTCCTGTACCTGCCCTCGCTGAGGGTCAACTCCGTGGCGTCCGTCCAGGTCGACGGGTCCCCGGTCACCGACTTCGAGTGGTCCCACCGCACCGGCAACCTCCGGCGCAGGGGCGGCCACTTCCCCGAGTCCTGGGGCGGCGTCGTCGTCGTCTTCAACTCGGGCTACGAGGCTGTGCCCGCCGACCTCAAGCAGGTCGTGCTGCAGGTCGCCTCGATCGCGCTGAGCTCCCCCACGGGCGCCACCCGCGAGCAGGCCGGCCAGGTCGCGATGAGCTGGGCCACCACGGCCCCGGGCGTCGCCGGCGGGCTGAGCCTGCTGGAGCGCGACCTCGCGGTCGTCAACTCCTACCGCCTCCCCAAGGAGGCCTGATGCTTCCGTCCTTCATGGCCAAGCCGATCACCCGCCGGCGGTACCCGATGGTCTCCGACCACGGCTCCGAGACGCGGGACTACACCGGCACGCCGGCCACCGCCACGATCTACGGCGACGCCCAGCCGGGCACCGGCACCGAGGACGTCATCAACCGGAACGGCTACGAGGTCGTCAAGACCGTCTGGGCCCAGCCGGGCAGCGACGTGCAGGACGACGACGTGCTGGTCCTCCCCGACGGGGAGTTCCGCGTGAACGGCGCCCCCGAGGTGTGGGGCTCCGGCGTCCTGGACCACATGGTCATCCGCCTCTCGAGGTGGGCCGGCTGATGGTGGGCGCGGTCACGAAGATCCGCATGAACCCCGCCGGCGTGGTCGCCCTCCTCAAGTCCCCGGGCGTGCAGGCCGACCTCACCCGCAGGGGCCACGCCATCGAGGCCGGCCTCCCGAGGGACAACGGCGAGGAGTGGGCGGTCGACAGCTTCCTCGGCTACGACCGCGCCCAGACGGTCGTGCGGACCGCCAACCACGCCGCGCGCCTCGCGTCGGCGGAGAACAACGCGCTCATGCGCGCGCTCGATCGCGGGAGGTGACGTGGACCAGCTCCTGATTCCCACCGACATCGAGCAGGCCGTCATCGATGAGCTCTCCCCGCTCTGGACGGTCGGCACCTCCATCCCGGCTGAGAAGCCGGCACTCTTCCTCCGCGTCCTCGCGACCGGGGGCTCTGAGCTGAACATCGTGCAGGACGAGCCGTTCGTCACGATCGAGGCTTTTGGGCTGCGCGAGACCTCCGCTAGGGAGGCGCTCGACAGCGTCCTCGCCCGTCTCCAGTATGCCGTCCGCAGCCGCGGGCGCATCGGTGACGTCGCGGTGTCCCGTATCCGGTTCGTGGGCCTGCCCCAGAACTACCCTCTGCCGTCCGTGCCGACGCACAAGCGGTACATCACAACGATCGCTCCGGCAGCTCGCCGGCGGGTCGTCAACCTCTGAAAGGAGACTGGCTACTATGCCTGTCAACGCAAACAACGTGTTCGTCGGCGCCCCGGATCAGTCTGTCACCGGCGCGATCCTGTCCGGCGCGACCACGGACGTCCCCGCCGCCGAGTTCATCGATGACGTCGACCTCGCTGGTCTGACCGACTCGGGCTACGTGTCCGAGGACGGCGTGACCATCACCCCCGAGGACACGACCGAGTCCATCAAGGACTGGTCGGGCGCGGAGATCCGCCGCATCCTCACCGAGTTCACGGGCACCATCTCGTGGACCCACCTCGAGCTCTCGGCCGGCGCTGCGCGGAACTACTTCGGTGACGACAACGTCGACATCGCGGCCGCCACCTCGACCACGGGCACGCAGATGCGCATGAGCCTCGGCAAGAACGAGCTCGAGACCAAGCGCTGGGTCTTCAAGGTCAAGGACGGCGACCGGCGCGTGCTGGTCGTGGTCCCCAAGGGCCAGGTCGTCAGCCGCGGCGAGATTCCCCTCACCGCCACGGGCGCCATCACGCTGCCCGTCGAGCTGGCCACCTACCCCGACGAGGACGGCCAGAACATCTACATCTACACGGACGACGGCGTCTTCTCGACCGGCGTCTGATCCACCACCTGGGGGGACGACGGGAGCCCGTCCCCCCAGGTAACCTCCTAGGCTCCCGACCCACCCAAGACGAAAGGCTCCCGCCATGGCGTTCGAAGTTCCCGCGAGCAAGCGCTCCATCAAGCAGAACCAGTTCCAGTTCAAGGTCCCCGGCGACCGCAAGACCTACTCGATCCCGAAGGCCAAGTACCTCAGCGTCGGCCAGGTCGAGACCCTCTCCCTGAAGGGTGAGGAGGTCGCCATCACCGACATTCTCGAGATTCTCGGGCAGGGCGAGGCCCGCGAGGCCGTGCGCGCCCTCGACCAGGAGCAGCTCATGGCGCTCATGGAGGCCTGGCAGGAGGACAGCGGGCTCTCCGTGGGGGAATCCTCGGCCTCCACCGAGACGTCCTGAGCCGGCCCCCCGCACGGCAGGCTCTGCAGTACGACCTGCTCGTGCGGGGGCTCACTCTGGAGTCGCTCGGCACCGAGGCCTTCACCTGGTACGACCTCTCCGCCTTCGTCAAGCACGTGCAGGCCGAGACCGCGTCCGCCCTCGCGCGGGAGCTCCACGGCCCCGCGTGGACGATCGAGGCCCAGCTCATGGCGATCGCCGCCGACCACCTCGCGATGGCCAACTGGCAGCGCGCGGGTCGGCGGTCTGCCCAGAAGCCCAAGCGCATCCCGCGTCCGTGGGAGAAGCCCAAGGCCACTGTGCTCGGCAAGGGCGCCATCCCGATCAGTCAGTTCGCCGACTGGTGGGACGGCCGCAAGTCCAAGCGCAGGAAGCGCGCGAAGAAGCCCCCGACCGAATGACTCGGCCGGGGGCTTCCCTCGTCTACAGCCAGCATCCCTCGCAGGGGACCTGGATCGTCACGAAGTCCTCGTACTGGTTGCCCCAGCGGTCCGTGACCATGTGGGTCTCGCGGGTTAACTCGCCGGCCTCGTCCCGCGGGTGCTCCGTGTGGAAGTGCGGGCCGGTGAAGCTGTACAGGGACATCTCGTAGGCGATCGCCTCGTCCTCTGTGCGGAAGTTCCTAGCCATGATCGGTCTCCTTCGTGGTTGACTTGATATCTCTACTCTAGCGCCTCGCGCGCTCATCCGCCACCCCTGAAAGTCGGGAGTTCCCATGCCCACTGGCGTCGAGATTGCAACCGCGTGGGTGCGCCTCGTCCCCTCGTTCGAGGGCGCGCAGGGCGTCATCTCCAAGGAGCTCGGCAGCGACGTCGAGAAGGCGGGCCGGGACTCGGGCAAGCGCTTCGGCGGTGCGATGGCCGGCGCCGTGGCCGGTATCGTTGCCCCCATGGCGGCCTCCGCCCTCGCCGGCATCAAGAACCTTGTCGGCGAGATGGCCGCGCAGGTCGACTCCACCAAGAAGTTCCGCTCCACCCTCGAGTTCGCCGATGTCTCCGACAAGAACATCAAGCAGCTCACCAAGTCGACCCAGGCCTACGCCGATCGCACGATCTACAACCTGACGGATATCCGCAACATCACGTCGCAGCTGGCCTCCAACGGGGTCAAGGACTTCGACAAGCTGGCGGAGGCCGGGGGTAACCTCAACGCGATCGCCGGCGGCAACGCCGAGACGTTCAAGTCCGTCGGCATGGTCATCACCCAGACCGCCGGCCAGGGCAAGCTCACGGCCGAGAACTGGAACCAGCTCGCCGACGCCATCCCCGGCGCGAGCGGTAAGATCCAGCAGGCCCTCGAGAAGAACGGCGCCTTCGTCGGGAACTTCCGCGAGGCCATGTCCAAGGGCGAGATTACCTCGGAGGAGTTCAACGCCGCGCTCCTCGAGCTCGGCTCGGACCCGGTCGCCGTCAAGGCTGCGCAGAGCACCTCGACCTTCGAGGGCGCGCTCGGCAACATGCAGGCGAGCGTCGTCAAGGTCGGTGCCGCGATCCTCGAGCGGCTCGCTCCGGCGTTCACGGTCGTGACGGGTGCCATCTCGGAGGCCTTCGGCGCCGTCGTGCCGGCCATCGACTGGATCGAGAACAACCTCACCTGGATCGCGCCCATCGGGATCGGCCTGGGGATCGTGGCGGCGGGCTTCGGCGCGATCAATATCGCGGCGAACATTGCTGCCGCCGGCGGGCTCGCCAAGTTCCTGGCGACGACCAAGATCGCCACGGGCGTCCAGGCCGCGTTCAACCTCGTGATGAACGCCAACCCCATCATGCTGATCGTCACCGCGATCGCGGCTCTGGTGGGCGGCCTCATCTACTTCTTCACGCAGACCGAGCTGGGCCGGGCGGTGTGGGCTGAGTTCACCCGCTTCCTCGGCGAGGCCTGGACCAACATCTCGGCCGTCTTCACGTGGGTCTGGGAGAACGTCCTCCAGCCGGTGTTCAAGGGCATCGGCGAGGTCTTCACCTGGCTCTGGACCTACATCATCAAGCCCATCGTGGACCTCGTGGTCAACTACTTCCGCTTCTGGGGAGCGGTGGCCATGTGGCTCTACACGAACGCCGTCCAGCCGATGTTCAAGGCCATCGGCGACATCTTCAACTGGATCTGGACGTACGTCATCAAGCCGGTGGTCGACTGGATCACCGACAAGCTGAACCTCCTCGGCCTCGGCTTCCGCATCCTCTACGAGACCTTCGTGAAGCCGGCCTTCGAGGCCATCGGCACCGTCCTCCAGACGGTGTGGAACTGGATCGACCAGAACGTCTTCTCGCCCTTCAAGGTCGGCATCGACCTGATCGGCAAGGCGTTCGAGAACGTCGCCAAGGCGATCGGCACGGCGTGGGACGGCATCAAGAAGGCTGCCGCGGTCCCGATCAACTTCGTCCTGGACACTGTCTGGAACAACGGCCTCCGTTCCTTCTGGAACGATATGGTGGGTACTCTGGGCCTGAACGACATGAAGCTCCCCAAGGCGGAGCTCGTGAAGTTCGCGTCCGGTGGCGTCATGCCCGGCTACACGCCGGGCCGGGACGTCCACCAGTTCTGGTCGCCTACGGCCGGCGGGCTCGCGCTCTCCGGTGGCGAGGCGATCATGCGCCCGGAGTTCACCCGCCTTGTCGGCGGGAAGGCCGGCGTCGACCGCCTGAACCGGATGGCCCGCAGCGGGTCCCTCGGGTTCAAGGACGGCGGCGTCTGGGGCCACGTCATGGGCTTCGCCGGCGACGTCTGGGACAACATCACCGGGGCCGCCAACGTGGCCTGGGAGTTCCTGAGCGACCCGGCCGGCGCGATCCAGAAGCACGTGGTCCAGGGCATCATCCAGCCCCTCATGTCGGGCGCCGGCGACGGCGTCTTCGGCAAGACGGTGGGCGGGCTCGTCACCAACATGGTGAAGGGCGCGTCCAAGCTCTTCCAGGCGCCTGGCGGCGCGGGCAAGGGCACCAAGGGCATGGGCTGGCAGAACATGTGGAACGTCGTCAAGGCGGCGCTCCCCGGCGCTGTCATGACGTCGGGCTTCCGCCCCGGCTCCAGGACCGTCAACGGCGGTCAGTCGTACCACGCCCTCGGGCGCGCGATCGACGTGGTGCCGGCCAGCATGAACACGTTCAATGCCCTGGCGCGCATGTTCCCGAACGCCTCCGAGCTCATCTACACCCCGGCCGGCTCGCGCCAGCTGCTGAACGGCAAGCCCTTCGCGGGCTGGTCGCCGGCGGTGAAGGCCCAGCACTACAACCACGTCCACCTCGCCATGCGCGACGGCGGCGTGCTGCCGGGGCTGATGAACGGGGGCACGGTCACTCGTGCCGGCTACACCGTCGTCGGCGAGCGGGGCCCCGAGCTGCTCAACCTCCCTGAGGGCGCGCAGGTCAACCCCGACTACGACGACGTCCCGGACGGCCGCACGATCATCTTCGAGAACCATGCACCCCTCGGCTCGACTCCCTCGCAGGAGCTCGAGACGTTCGCCAACCGCGCGGAGGTATTCCTGCCATGATTGACGCGACTATCCGCCTCGTGGGCGCCAACGGTCAGTCCGTCACCCTCCTCGACTCGCCCGACGAGCTCATGCGCCGTCCGGGCGGGTCGGGGTGGGGCATGGTGCCCGTCATCAACTCGTGGTTCGAGGGCGCGGCCGACGGTGCGCGCCTCCGGGGCACCCGCCGGGTGCAGCGTGAGCTGGTCATCCCCATCTCGGCCTTCGGCATGTCCCGTGCGGCGGTGGAGCTCCTGCTCCGCCGGCTGGCGGGCACGATCCGCGAGCCCTTCAAGGTCTTCATGGACTACGACGACGGCCGGTCGTACTACATCGACGCGGTCTACGAGGCCGGCGCGTCCGGGCAGTACGGGAACAACCCGACCCGCCAGGCGGACATGCCGATCGTCCTCAAGTGCCCCGACCCCTACTGGACCTCCGTCCAGTTCCAGTCCCTCACCGTCAAGCCCGCCCTCGGCGACCCGCTCCTGCCCGAGCTCGCGGAGCTCCACGTCTCGAGCTCGGTCGCGCAGGGCCAGGTGGTCGTGAACAACGTCGGCGACGTGGCGAGCCGCCCGACCTGGACCATCACCGGTCCGGGCTCGGGCCTCTCGATCACGATCGGCGGCCGGGGCCTGGTGCTGGAGGACTACTCCATCCCGGTGGGCGGCGTCGTCACGATCAAGTTCGAGGACGGCGGCTGGACCATCAAGGACCAGAACGGCGCCAACCTCTACACCGCTCTGGGCCCGGCCCCCTGGTTCCTTGAGTTCCCGCCCGGGACGTCCATCGTGGACGTCTCCATGGCGGACGCCACCACGGCCACCTCTATCCAGGCCGTCTACCCCGAGCGCCGGGAGGTCATGTACTGATGAGCGAGACTGCCGACTTCACGATCGAGGTCAGGGACCGCGACTTCCAGCGTGTCGGCCAGATCGCCCCGGAGTACACCGACCTCAAGTTCGTGGACGTCCACAACGGCGTCGGCTCCTGGGAGCTCAAGCTCCCGGCCGAGCACGTCCTCCTGCCGGCCCTCAAGGAGAAGGGCTCCGGCATCGTCGTCACCGAGCACTGGGTGGAGGCGGGGGTCCACAAGTACCGCATCTTCTCCGGCCGCATGCGCTCGGCCCGCCTGAGCCAGGACGGCGCCGACCCCGTGGGCACCTGGCTGGTGACCGGCGTGGACGACAACGTCGTGGCCGCCGCAACGCGCGTGTACGGCGACCCCGCCAGCCCCGCGACCGCGCAGACGGCGGGCTACTGGGAGCAGTCCGGCAACGGCGAGACCGTGATGAAGCTCGCGGTCCAGCTGAACGCTGGCTCGACTGCCATCCCGGCCCGTCGCTACCCCTGGCTGTCGATCGCGGCGAACAGCCTCCGCGGCGCTGACGTCAAGTGCTCCAGCCGCTTCGACGTGCTGGGCGACCTCCTCTCGTCCCTGGGCACCGCCGCCGGCCTCGGCTGGGAGTTCCGCCAGTCGGGCGACGGCGTCGCCTTCGACGTCTACGAGCCGCAGGACAAGACCGGCGAGGTGCGCCTCGACATCAGGAACGGCGGCCTCGAGTCCAACGAGCTCGGCTTCACCGCGCCCTCGGCGTCGGAGGTCCTGGTCATGGGCCAGGGCGAGGGGGCCGAGCGGACCATCCTGAGCGTCACCTCCGCCGAGGCGGCCGCCGAGGTCGCTGCCTGGAACCTCCGCTGGGAGGTCGTCAAGGACCAGCGCAACACCGACGACCCCGACGAGCTCCTCCAGGCCGGCGAGGAGATTCTCGCCGAGCAGGGCTCCACCGTCAACAGCCTCAAGGTAGTTCCGAGCGACACCCCCGGCATGGCTCTCGGTCGCGACTGGTACCGCGGCGATCGCATCACCGTGGTGGTCGACGGCCAGGAGACGACCGCTCTCGTCACCCAGGTGGCCGTGAGCATCGGGCCCGCCGGCGTCCTCCGCCAGGCCACCGTGGGCGACCCCGTGGGGTTCAGCTTCGACGCCAAGATCGCGAGCAAGGTCCGCGAGGTGGAGAAGCGCGTCGGCCAGGTCGAGCGCCTCGTCGGCCAGGGCGTGGACTGGGCGGACGTCTCCAACAAGCCCGACGGTGCCTTCGCCGAGACGGGCGACGTCAAGCTGACCGCCCTCCCGACCGCCCGCGCGGGCTGGCTCCTCATGCAGGGGCAGTCCGTGAGCCGGACCACCTACGCCGCCCTCTTCGCGGCCCTCAACCCGGTTGTGGGCACCGCCACCGTGTCGGTGGCCAGCCCAGCGGTGGTGACCCGCACCGCCCACGGGCTGAGCAACGGCGCCGCCGTCTTCTTCACGACCACGGGAGCGCTGCCGACCGGCCTGGCGGCCAACACCACCTACTACGTGACCTCGGCGACCGCCAACACCTTCTCCCTCTCTGCCACCCGCGGGGGCCCGGCGATCAACACGTCGGGGACCCAGTCGGGGACGCACACCCTGCGTTTCTCCGTCGGGGGCGTCGCCAACTCCACGACGTTCGTCGTGCCGGACATGCGCGGGCGCGTGCCGGTCGGGCAGGACGGGTCGCAGGAGCAGTTCAACGCGCTCGGCGAGGCCGGGGGCCACAAGGACCTGCAGGCCCACCAGCACGTCCTCGGCCGCAACGACCAGCACGCCTACCCCTTCATCTGGGGCGCGGGCGGCAACGTGCACTTCAGCCCCGATATCCAGGCTGTGGCCGGCCCCTCGGGCGGCAACGGTGCGTTCACCATGCAGAACTCCTGGGACTACACCGAGGTGACCGGGTCGGGTGACTCCGGGAACCTCCAGCCCTACCGGGTGCTGAACTACATCATCAAGACCTGACCTGGAAGGAGTCGCCTGATGGCGCTCACCGCATACCCCTTCGACAACCAGACGGTGACGGAGCAGCAGTACGGCGACCTCTTCGGGTCCGTCGCGCAGTCCGGCATCCTGGGGGCGCCGACGGCCAACAACTTCAAGGTGACGGCCGCCGGCTCCAGCATGCAGCTCACCGTGACCGCGGTCGGCGGCGCTTCCCGCGCCCTCGTCCGCGGGCACGCTGTGCTCATGACGACCAACGAGGTCGTGACCGTCCCGGCGGCCGCGGCGACCGTCCGCGCCGACCTGGTGGTCCTCCGCCTCGACTACGCGGCCAACACCATCGGCCCGGCCATCCGCACCGGCACGGCCGGCAGCTCGACCCCTCCCTCCCCCGTGTGGGGCACCGGTGGGGTCTACGAGATTCCCCTCGCCGCCGTCGCGGTCGGGGCCAACGTGACGACCATCTCCTCCGCCAACCTCACCGACCTCCGTCGCTTCACCGGCCCCTCCACGGGCGTCTGGTCGACGGCGGCGCGGCCCAACACCCCCCTGAGCTTCGGGTACAACACGACCCTCCAGCGCTGGGAGTTCACCCTGGACGGCACGGCGTGGCTGAACATCGGCTACGTCGACCTGGCGTCCTCGGGCCAGGTGACGGGCATCCTCCCCGTGGCGAACGGCGGCACCGGCCAGACCACCCTCAACGCGCTGCGCAACTCGCTCGGCCTGGGGGCGTCCACCTCGGCGCCGCTCCCCGTCGCGAACGGCGGCACCGGCGCCACGACCCGCGACGGCATCCGGGACACCATCGACCTCAAGGTGCAGCAGGCCGACCCGGGCCACGCCCCCGGCCGCATCTGGATCAAGCTCCCGTAAGGAGGCCCGCGTGGTCAGCTCCAACTTCCCCAACCGCCCCTTCCGCCTGGAGGAGGGTGTCTACGTCTGGGGCCAGAACGCGTGGTGGAACGGGAACAACACCCTCCTGCACTCCGAGCTCTGGATCAGGAAGAACAGCTACTCGCCCACCTGGCAGGCCTCGGGCGCGTCCTACAACATGGTCGTCAACGGCGTGTCCGTGGGGTCGAACGGCAACTTCGGGTACGACTTCCGCAACTCCGACCAGATGCTGATCCACGCCTCGGACAACTGGTTCGGGAACGACTCCGAGGGTCACATGTACGTGACCATCGCGGGGTACTGCAACGGAGGCACCCTGGGCTACACGGAGGTCCACTCCGGGTTCTGGGCGCCCCGCATCGCCCAGCCGGCCGCCGCCCCCACCGGCTTCTGGCCCGACGAGATTACCGCCACCTCGATGCGCTACCGCTTCAGCGGCAACGACCTCCGCGGCGGCTCGCTCTACGGCTGGGAGTTCCAGTACGCCGACAACCCGTCGTTCAACAACGCGACCCTGGTCGGCTCCAACGGCACCTCGACCGTCACCGGCCTCAAGCCGGCGACCACCTACTACTTCCGCTCGCGGGCGCAGACCAGCGCCGGCGCGGGGTCGTGGTCTGGCACCACCTACGCCAAGACGCTCTCCAGCGTCAAGGTCTCGAGCGGCGCCGCCCCGTGGCTCGCCCCGCAGGTTCTCTACTCAAACGGCAACACCTGGCTCTCCCCCGAGATTCTCGTCTCGGTGAACGGGGCCTGGGTCGTGCCGGCCGACTGACAAGGAAGGCTCTCATGGCTTACAGCTACGTCATCATCGACGGCCAGCGCGTCGAGGTCAACATCGCGCGCCAGTACCGTCTCATGGAGGAGGAGTTCCGCCGCGTGTGGGGCGTCGACCTCATCATCAGCTCGGGCACGCGCACGCGCGCCGAGCAGCAGCGGCTCTACGACGGCTGGGTCCGGCGCCTGCCGGGCTACAACCTCGCGGCCCCTCCGGGCCAGTCCAACCACGAGGAGTCCGGCCCCATCGGCCCGATCGCCCTCGACCTCCGCGACTCCGGGAACGACGCCGGGGTGACCCGCATCGGCTCGGCCCGCTCCAACTGGCTCGCCGCCAACTGCGGCCGCTGGGGCTTCACCAACGCCGGCCACTACTTCAACCCGCGCGAGGGCTGGCACTACGAGGGCCGTGGCATCCGCGTCGGCGGCTCCGGCGTCGTCACCGCCCCCGGGCGCGTGGACGTCGACGGCCAGCTCGGCCCCCAGACGATCGCGTTCCTCCAGTCCCGCATCGGGGCTGGCGTCGACGGCCAGATGGGCCCCGACACGATCAGCAAGCTCCAGGCCCGCCTCGGCGTGCACGTGGACGGCGAGCTCGGCCCGCAGACCATCTCGGCCCTCCAGGCCCGCGTGGGCGCGAAGGTCGACGGCGACTGGGGTGGCGAGACCACCCGCAAGCTGCAGGAGCACCTGAACGCCGGCGGCAACCTGTCCGCCCCCGCGGCCCCTGCCCAGCCCGCCGCCCCCGGCCAGATCAAGGTCGACGGCGAGCTCGGCCCGGAGACGGTCAAGCGCCTCCAGCAGTCCGTGGGCGTCGACCAGGACGGCGAGTGGGGCCCTGCCACCACGAGCGCCCTGCAGAAGGCCCTCGGCGCGCGCGTCGACGGCGAGCTCGGCCCGCAGACCATCAAGGCCCTGCAGAAGAACGTGGGCGCCGAGGAGGACGGCCAGATCGGCCCCGACACGGTCCGCAAGCTGCAGGAGTTCCTCAACTCCGGCAAGCCGTGGGTCGCCGTCGAGGTGTCCCCGCAGCCGCAGCCGGCCGACCCCGGCTTCGTGGTCTCGCCCCGCACGCCGGTCTACCCCGGCGCCGTCGCTGGCTGGAACGTTCCCCTCGGCCAGGTCAAGCGGCCGGCGGGCGAGGTCATCACGACCCTCTACGTCCACCACGAGACCGCCTTCACCTCGCAGGTCGCCTACTTCAAGACGGCGAACGACCGGGGGTCCTGCCCGACGTGGGAGGTCAATGGTAAGGTGGTCACTGAGATGATCCACCCGGCCATGCGGCCGAGCGCGACCGGCGCGGGCAACGCCGGCTCGGTGGCGATCGAGACCACCAACATCTCCGGCGAGCCGGACTGGAAGGTCTCGGACGACTCGGTCGAGTCGATCATCGCGATCGGTGTCTACCTCGTCAAGCTGTCCCGCTCCAGCGACCCCTACCTCACCGCCCCCGACGGGACGCGGGTGCGGGTCGATGTCAAGCCGGACCGCCAGCACATCAAGGGCCACAAGGAGGCGCCTGGCGCAGCGACCCGCTGCCCCGGTGAGTTCCTCGTGTCCAAGATGGACTACATCGTGGAGCAGGTGCGCGTCCGCTCTGAGGAGCCCGCGACCGAGCCCCAGCCGGAGCCCGAGCCGTCCGACACGGTCCTGGTGCCCCGGTCCAAGCTGCAGGAGTTCTACGACTGGCTCAAGGGCCTCCTCGGGAAGTAAGGACCTCATGGATAAGATTCCCGCGCCGCCCCGGCGCAAGATGGCTCTCGAAGCGGCCATTCGCGTGGTCGACCTCTTCGTCTACGCCGTCGTGTTCCTGGGCGGCGTGGCGCTGGCCGTTCTCCCGTTCGGGCAGGCCACCGAGATCCTGAGGGGCTTCGAGCCCCTCGTCGTGGTCTGGGCTGGCCTGCTCCTCGGGGGTGGGCTGGTCGGGTTCCTCGGCCGCCTCACCCGCTACTGGATGATCGAGAACAGCGCCACCATCGCGAGCGCGTTCGGCGTGCTCATCTACGTCGTCGTCCTCGGCCAGTTCGCCATCGAGTCGATCGCGGCGGCGTTCACCTGGTCGTTCGTCATCCTCGCCTTCTTCCTGGTGCTCCGGCGCTGGCTCGAGCTTCAGATCTTCGGGAGCGAGCCGGGCGACTGGAAGCACCGGCTGGCGGCGGCGATGCAGCGGAAGACCGCCAACACCGTGTCCCACAGCTAAGGAGGCCCCATGGGCGACGCTAACCTGGTCGCCGTGCTTGTGGCCATCCTCGGCTCCGGCGGCCTGACCGCCGTTGTGACGTCGATCATCAACTCCATCCGCGCGGCCAAGCGCGGCGTGGCTGTCCGCGAGGACAACCGCAAGGAGGACATCGTCAAGGCGCGTAACGAAGCCATCAAGGCGGCCGACGAGGCCGACAGGGTGGCGGACGAGGAACGAGCACGCCGCATCCGGTGGATGGAGCACGCCGCCCGGCAGCGTGTCCGTCTCATCAACGCCGGCATCGAGCCGGACCCCTGGCCCGACGACAACCCCCCAAGTAAGGAGAGCTCATGAGCCTCACCCCTCGCAGTGACTACCAGGACAGCCTGAACGCGACCCAGGTCCAGCACCCGGTCAAGGCCGTCCTCCGCACCATCGTCCAGGTGGGCATCCCCGTGTTCATCGCGCTCGGCATCGTCGTGCCGCAGATCGTGGACATCATCCTCGAGCAGTTCGGGCAGTCGCTGCCCGAGCAGGTCACCGTGGTCCTGCTGGCCACCGCCGGCATCGTGACCGGTGTCGCGGCGGTCATCACCCGCATCATGGCCATCCCGCTCGTCAACCAGTTCCTGACGTCGATCGGCCTCGGGGCGACCCCCAAGGCCTGATCCAGGGCGCGTAGGGCGATCAGGGGGGCACGCTTCCTATATAGTTCTAAGGGACCTCGTCCTTTAGGCTTATCGGAACGCGGGCCCCCTACTCGCCCTACTCGCCCTGCGCAGGGCAGACCCCAACCGCGGCCCGGTCACCCGCATCAGCCCCCGTGGTTCTGGCGAGAGTCAGTGCCGCGGGGGCTTCTCTGCGCTATGATGGGCGTATGACTCTCGACAACCGCATCCCCTGCCCCTCCTTCGACGTGGTCCTCTTCGCCCTCCTCGACGTCATGCGCGAGGCCCCCGAGCAGACCGCTCGCCACGCGTACCTCGACTCCGCGGGCTACCCGCACGACCTCGTGGGCCACGTGCTCGCCCGCCTCGACGCCCCGATCAACACGGCCGCCTCGGGCACCTACGAGTTCAACGGGACGAAGCGGTGGAACAGTGCCCGCCTGCCCTCGCTGTGGAACCGCCTCTTCACGTCGCTGACCCACGACGGGGAGCCCACGCCCTACGACGGGCGGTTCACCATGTTCTGGGGGATGACCGAGGACCGCGGCCCCGCCGAGGACTACCTCGTCTACGCCCTCCTCAACCACGCCCAGCGGGCGAACGACCGCAGCGACACCACCTGGCGCTCCGCGACGAGGCGGGGCATCACGACCTTCCGCACCTTCCTGCTGAGCCCAACCTCGGGGTTCCTCGTGCAGACGAGGGGTGCGCACCAGGACCTGCTACAATACGTAGACACGCTCACCGCGCAGGCAGTCGCGGACCTCACCAAGTAGAAGGACGCTCTCATGGCAGACCCCATCACCCCCGAGGACTCCGTCCTCACCTCGGCCATCAAGGACATGTCGTTCAGCCCCTGGCAGGCTGACCCCGCCGTCCAGCGGATGCAGACGCCCGCCCAGGCCTACATGGCGCAGCGCCGCTACTGGCTCGAGCGCCTGCACAACGAGGAGCCCGCCTCGCTCGACATCTTCGTGGAGAACTACCCGCCGCGCACCGACATGGTGGGCGGGGTGGCTCTCGGCGCGTCGGAGGTCCAGGCGCACATCTCGCCGGTCGGCGCGACCAAGCGCGAGACCATCCTGCGGACGGCCAACACGATCATCCACGGCGACCGTGAGAAGGACTACGGCTCCCCGGTCGACAGCTTTACCCGCCTCGCAGCGGCGATCCAGCTGGTGCTCGACCCCATCGCCCCCGGCATCAAGATCACGCCGGCCACCGCCGCCAAGGTCATGATCGCGATGAAGCTGTCCCGCCTCGCGGGCGGTGACGAGAAGGACGACACCTGGGTCGACCTGGCCGGCTACTCCGCCCTCGGCGCCGAGGTGCGGGACCAGCAGTGACCCTCTCCACCCTCGTGGTGGGTCAGGCGCCGGCCAAGGCGTCGGAGCAGAACTGGGTCGCGCTCGACCCGCGCTCCGCGTCCGGCCGGCGCCTTGCTGCCTACGCCGGCCTCGACCCGCACGAGATGCACCTGCGGGCCGACTTCGTCAACCTCCTGTCCTGGTTCCCTGGGCGCGTCAACGACGGTGACAAGTACGACGCTTTCGACACCGCGACCGCCCGCCAGCTGGCGCGCATGATGGTCCCCCGCCTGTGGGAGTACCGGCGCGTCGTGTTCCTGGGCCGCGCGGTGTCGGATGCCTTCACGGCCGTGACCGACCTGCCCCGCCTGGACTGGTTCGAGCCCCACTACCTCTACGCTGGAACGATTGTCTACGCCAGCCCCCACCCCGCCGGCACCTCGATGTTCTGGAACGACCCCGTGGCCCGTGCGGCCGGCGAGGCGTTCTGGCGCTCGGTGCTGGCTGCACCAGAGAAGAGCTCATGAGCGCTCCCGTACCCGCCCGCAAGCCGGCCGTCCGGTTCATCACCCGCGACGACCACCGGCTCTATATCCACCCGCAGACCGGCGACTTCATCCCCGGCGTCACCTCGACCATCGACAACCTCCCGAAGCCGTTCCTGAAGGCCTGGGGCCAGAAGCTCGTGGCCCAGGAGGCCGTCGCGAAGTACGAGCAGCTGGGCAACCTGCGTGCCGCCGACGAGGAGGCCGCCGTCGACTGGCTGAAGAAGGCGCCGAACCGGTTCACCGCGCACAGCGCCAAGGTCGGCAAGATCAGCCACGGCTACATGGAGGAGCTCGCCCTCGGCAACGTGGTCGACACCTCCAGGGAGGAGGAGGACGTCCGCCTCATCGTGGACCACTTCAAGCACTACCTCGACACCATGCAGCCGAGGTTCCTCCTGCTCGAGGAGGGCGTCTACTCCGACGTCCACGACTACGCCGGCACGTTCGACGCGATCGCCGAGTACGACAACCCCGACCTCGTCATCCGCGACAGCTTCGGCGTCGAGCAGCCCCTCGTCGGCGTGGCCTGGCAGGACAACAAGACTACCCGGTCCGGCGTCCACCCCGAGGTCGGCCTCCAGCTCGCCGCCTACCGCCACGCACCCTGGATCATCCGCCAGGACGGCACCCTCGCCAAGAACCGGCCGGGCGACTTCGCCCTGGTCCTGCACGTCCGGCCCGAGGGCTGGGAGCTCGTGCCCGTCGAGGCCGGCCTGGAGGAGCTCGAGGTCTTCATCCACCTGCGCGCCATCACGGACTACACCCGGGAGCACAGCAAGAAGATCATCCACGCCCCCGTCGCCGGCAACCGCGTCCGCCGTGCCCGCCGCAAGGCGAGCGCCGAGCCGAAGGCGATCGCTCCGGTGGAGCCCATCGAGCTGGTGCAGGTGAAGGACTGATGGCCACGTGCGCGTTCGTGGGCGGCTCCATGGAGGGCGAGGTCCGCGACTTCGAGCTGGAGGTCAACGGCAAGCCGGCCTCGCTGGTGGAGGTCCGCGTGGGCGGGCTCTTCGCCGGCCGGGTGGAGCAGTACCTCCGCAGCGACCCGCAGGGGGACCCCGACTTCCCCTACTACGTCTACACCTACTTCGGGGACCTGTGACGAAGGCCTGGGCCCAGCAGGGGCTGGACGACTTCCAGTCCTGGCTCGGCGCCACGGTGTACGGCGAGGGGCTCATCTACCGCGGCGACGCGGACTTTGAGCAGCTCGGCCCCCGTGGCAAGCTGACCGTCATCGAGTTCAAGAAGAAGCATGAGAAGGCCGTGGGCCGTGGGCAGCTCGCCTGGCTCCGCGCCCGCGCCCGCCAGGACCGCACCGAGGTGCGCGTCGTCCGCGAGCTGACCGAGGACTACGACGACCCCGACCGGCGCGTCTGGGTGTGGAACCCCGTCGAGCCGATCGGCGAGGCCCAGGAGATGACCCTCAGCCACTTGGCTGCGTGGGTCGACTCCCGGGCCTACCGCCCGCCGGCCTAGACGTCGTAGCCGGCTCGCCGCAGGTCGGCCTTCAGGTTCCTGAAGGACCTGACGTCGCTGGGTGTCGAGCCGGTCACGGCGACTCGCCGGCCGTCCTTGTTGAAGAGCAGGTGGCCCTTGGTCGAGACTGTCACGACGCATCCCTGCGCCTCGACCGTCGCGATGAGCTTCTTGAGGTCCTTGTTCATTGCCATAAGTACATCGTAGCCCGCCGGCCCGGGGATGGTCCCGGGGTTAGGCGGGACTGCCCTACCGCACGTTAGAATGGAACTTCATGACCGACACCCTGCAGGAGCTCCTGGACGCCCAGTCCGAGCTCCAGACGAAGATGCCCACGATGCACCCGTCGGTGCTCTTCGACCTGCTCGAGGCGCGCATCCCCGCGGGGGGTGCTATCGCCGCCGAGGCCGTCACCGAGTTCATCCAGTGGAACCACAAGGCGCTCCTCCACGAGATGGTCGAGCTCGAGTCCGAGACCGGCTGGAAGCCCTGGGCCACCAAGCGCTTCGTGAACCTCGAGGCCGCCCGTGGCGAGGCGATCGACATGCTCCACTTCCTCCTCAACGACTTCCTCGTCCTCGGCCTCGACGCCGACGAGGTGCGCCGGCGCTACCACGCCAAGCACGCCAAGAACGTCAAGCGCCAGGAGGACGGCTACGACGGCGTCTCGACCAAGTGTCCCGGGTGCAACCGGGCCCTTGACGACGACGCGGTCGAGTGCTACCCGACCCGCCAGCGGCTGGGCAGCGACGAGGTCAGGGGCGGCGTCATGTGTGTCTCCCGCGGCCGCTTCTACCCCAAGCCCGAGTTCGCGGGCGGCACCCACCTGGAGGGCTCCTTCTCATGACCGACGCACAGATCATCCTCATCGAGGGCGCGGACGGCACCGGCAAGACCACGTTCGTCCAGCGCATGGCCAAGGCCCACCTCGACGGCGGGACGGCGGTCCCCCGGGTCATCCACAACGACGCCAGCGACCACCGCCTGCCGGGCTCGCTCTACCGGCACTACCGCGCCCAGCTCCTGGACGCGCTCGCCTTCCGCGAGGCCGGCGTCTCGACCTACATCGACCGCTCGTTCCTCAGCGAGCTCATCTACGGCCGCATCTACCGCGGCCGTGCCCGGATCACCGACAGGCAGGCCCGCCGGCTGGAGCGCCTCGCCGCCCGCCACGGCGTGCTCCTCCTCGGCATGAAGGCCGACCAGGCCGTGCGCCGGTCCAGGATCGAGGCCCGCGGCGAGACCTTCGATGACAAGCAGCCCCTCGTGGGCGCCTTCTACTCCCAGCACTTCGCCGAGCGCGGAGCGTACTGGGTCACTGCCGACAGCACGTCGGCGCCCGTTCTCAACTAGGAGAATCACACCAACCATGCTCAAGATCAACACTGACGCAGAGACCACCCCCGAAGAGCAGTCCGACGTCGTCGGCCGCTTCCGCTCCGGCTACCAGATCGACGGCACGCCGGCGAGCCTGTCGGCCTTCCGCATCACGACCGGCGACGCCAAGATCGCGTCCGCGATCGCTAAGGCGTTCGGCGTGGACAAGTCCAAGCTGGGCGAGGACGCGGCCAAGGACGGTGTCCAGGAGTGGGACGCCGCCGGCGAGGACTACCTCGAGGTGTTCACCACGACCGACTCGGTGAACATCATCCTCGAGGGGGCGGGCAGCTACAAGAGCTCGCTGGTCCGCCGGGCCAAGGACGGCGACTTCATGTACGCCACCGACGGCGAGGTCATCACGGCCGTCGGCGAGGACTTCGAGGACGAGTACGAGGTCGGCAACCCCGACCCCCAGCTCGGCCAGGACCTCGCCACCCGCAAGGCCAAGGCCAAGAAGGGCCTCGGCTCCAGCCCGGATATCCGGATCAAGTTCACCGTCGCCGACCACCCCGAGTGGGGCACGTTCGAGTTCCGCTCGGGCGGCTGGTCGCTGGTGCACAACGACCCGGAGCCCAAGCTCCGTCGCCTCCCGGAGGGCCCCATCAAGGCCGTCCTGAAGCTGACCACGGTCGAGGGGAAGAAGTTCACCTGGACCAAGCCGGAGCTCATCGTCCGCGGCTCCGTCGGCGGGGCTGAGAAGCCCGAGGTCGCCGGCGACGAGGACAAGCCGGCCTTCTGACCGGCTGAGGCGAACAAGGGGCCGCAGTAGCCGGCGCCCAGACCAGGGACCCTGCGGAGCGCGAGCTCCAAGACACAGGCCCGTCTCGCGGCGGGTGCTTGCTGTTAGGGGCGCCTCATAACGGCGAGAGCCCGTACCCCACTACTCCGGGGTACGGGCCTTCGTCGTCTAGTCGCGGTCGGGGTTCTGGAGGGGCTTGTGCGTGATTCCGTGGTGGTCGGTCTCGGGAGGGGGCGGCAGGTGCGGGACGTTGCTCATTCCTTCCGCCCCCAGACCATCTCCACGGCGATGCCGACGGTGACGCCGGACACCGCGGCTGCCGCCCAGATGAGCGGGTGGACCGAGGCCACAATCTCGGCGATCATCACAGGCTCGCGATGTACTCGTCGCGGGTGATGACGTCGAGGTCCGCGTGGATGCTCACCCAGAAGCCTGCGCCTCCGAGCTGGGCGACCTCGATGCGGGTCGACGTGACCTTCGAGACGATCCCCACGGTGCCCTTGAGGCGGCCGTTGGGGACGCGGACCGCGTCGCCCATCTTGATCTTCACGACCGCCGCGGCGAACCGCGTGTCGAGCGACTTCTCGAACGTGGCCTTCTCGAGGACCTTGACCGGCGCCGAGCCGTTCAGGTTGAAGATGACGCCGTCCGACGACCGCTTGATCTGCGTGTTCTTCGGGTTGTGCTTGATGACCGTGTACTCAGTGCCGCGGAAGTCCACGACCGATCCGAGGGAGACGAGGTTCAGGTTGGTGGTTTCGTTGCTGTTCATATCTATATCTTACACAGACCCTGCGCTCTGCGCCACCCCCTATGCCCGGGAGAGCCCGGGAAGATTGGACCGCATGGTCATCCTCTACTCCACCCCCACCTGCGCCCCCTGTAAGGTCGCCGAGGCCCGTCTCGAGGGCGCCGGCATGCTCGCGGCCAAGGTGGACCTCACCCAGGACCCCGAGAAGGTCGAGGAGCTGAAGGAGCGTCTGGGCGTGCCCCTGCTCCAGACGCCCATCCTCGAGTTCGAGGGCGAGCTGTTCGGCATCGCCGACCTGGGCAACATCATCCGCTCGGTGAACTGATGGACGGCAAGCGCTTCGAGTACGACCTCGAGAAGACGTTCCGGGCCGCCGGCGTCCGCGCCGTCCGGCCGCGGCAGGATAGGCCTGTCGACGTCGGCGACCTCCACGTGGCCGGAGACGTGGTCGTGCAGGCCAAGGCGTGGAAGAACCTCGCCGAGGGCGTCCGCGTCGGGGTCGCCGGCGCCCAGGCCCAGAAGCGTCGGGCCGGCCGGCCGATCGGGGTCGCGGTCGTCAAGCAGGGGGGCAAGCGGATGGGCGAGGCCGTCGTGGCCATGCCCCTCTCCGACTTCATTCTCCTGCTCCAGTCCCGGGAGACCCCCGGCCAGTAGCTGCGCCTCGCGTGGTACGATTAGAGCATGAACAACAACACGATCCGCCTCAGCCACGAGGCCAGCCACGCTCTCGTCGTCAGCTACGAGGAGGCCCTCTCGGACTTCCTCCCGGACGCGTCCGTCACGAACAACCTGTGCTGGGCTGTTCAGACCATCTCCGACAACGAGTTCCCGGTCTCCATCGTCATGGACAACGACGGCTTCGGTGTCATCTACCCCGCTGACCAGGACGCCGCCACCGTCCTCGACCACTTCGCACGGGCCCTCGAGCTCGCGATCGAGGAGCTCGAGGAGATGTACCCCCGCGAGTTCGGTCTCTGAAACCCCGGCCCCGTGCCCGGCTAACCCCCGGGTGCGGGGCCTACAATCGTATCAACAGCCCACCACGAACAGGGAGCACGCCATGCTTGAGACCAACACCCACATCGACCCCGCCGCCCCCGTCGGGGACTTCAGCACCGAGATGACCCTCGGCGAGCTCGCCGACGTCATCGAGCAGGTGCAGGCCGAGGGCGACCGCCACGTCGGCCCGTCCCCGATCCTCGTCCGTCGCGACACCAAGCAGGCCTGGTCCCAGGCCAAGACGCTCGACGCCCTGAAGGACATGGCGCCCGAGAAGCTCTCCGCCTGGGTCGACGGCATGAACGAGGTCGCCGGCTTCGCCAAGTACCGGGTCGCCTGATGGCCGCCCCGAAGCCGGGCGAGCTCCAGGGCCCGAACCCCCTCGACATCATCGAGGCGGCGAACAGCTTCGCCGACCTCGCGGCCACGTTCCGCGACGCCCTCCTGGCTAAGGAGTTCGCGACCCCGCCGGCGGAGCAGACCGCCCTGCTGATGGCCTCGGCCATGTTCGGGCAGGGGCTCCGCTAGGCCCCGCCCTGATCGCCCCGCCTCCAGGCTCGAGTAGCCCGGGGGCGGGGCCCTCGTGCGTTCAGGGGTGCTACAATGAAACTACCCTGTCCGCCCTACCGACCAGAAGGGACCGCATGACGATCAAGGTCAGCGACACGCCGTCGGGCGATGGCATCACCCTGGAGGAGTTCCTCTCCAAGCTCCAGGTCGCCGAGGAGGAGCGCGACGGTTGGCTGTGCAAGTGCCCTGGCCACGACGACGACAAGGCCTCTCTCCGCGTCACCGTCTCGGAGGAGTCCGGCAAGGTCCTCCTGAAGTGCCGGGCCGGCTGCTCCAACACGAAGGTCATGAAGGCCCTCGGCCTGACGATCAAGGACCTGGCCGCCATGAAGGCCGACCCCGACTCCGCAGAGCACACGACCGCCTCCAACGACGCCCTCCCCGAGGAGGCTGCGATCGCCGAGCTCGGCGACCAGCTGAACACCTGGGCGCTGGACCTCGACACTCCGCTGGGGGCGGACGCCCTCGCCTACGCCGCTCAGCGCTTCGGCCTCGAGCCCGAGGACGCCCGCCGTCTGGGCCTGGGCGTGACCGCGTCCCTCGGCGGCGGGCCTCGCCTCGTCGTCCCCTTCCGCGACCTCGACGGCCGGCCGCTCGGCTTCCAGGCCCGCGCGCTGAACAACGTCGCCCAGGTCCGCTGGGCCGGGCCGGCCAACCCCGCCAAGGCCTCGTGGACCCGCATCGGCTTCTTCCCCGGCACCAGCGGCTGGGAGGAGGTCATCATCACCGAGGGCCCGGGCGACGCCCTCACCGCCGTCTCGACCGGTTACGACGCCCTGGCCATCCGGGGTGCCGGCCTGGTGGAGAACTCGGCCACCCTCGACCGCGTAGCTGAGATGCTCCAGGGCCGTACGGCCATTGTGGCCGGCGACGGCGACTCGGCGGGCAAGCAGTTCTCCGCGAAGCTCGCCGAGGCGCTGATCGCCCGTGGGATCACCACCAAGATCCTTCCCATGCGCGACGGGCTCGACCTCTCCGACTGGAGGGCCGAGGACCCGGCCTGGTTCCGTCAGGGCTTCGTCAAGGAGGTTGCCAAGCTCGGCACCGTGACTGGCCGGCAGGCCAAGCTCAAGCGCTGGTCGTACCCCTTCGCCGACATCGGCGGGGCTCAGTACCTCCGCGACAAGCTGGCCAACGAGGGGCACCCGCTCCGCTTCACCGACGCCGCCGGCTTCTTCCAGCTCCACAACGGGGTCTGGACCAAGACCCCCGACGGCGACGTCCGCACCGCCGCCCAGTTCATCGGCCGCGACCTCGAGGAGCTGTACAAGGCGGCCGTGGACGACGACCCCGACTTCGCGGCGAGCGCCTGGCGCTACAAGCAGATCGTGGAGACCAGCCGGGGCATCGACTCGGTCCTCAAGGAGCTGAAGTCCCTGCCGGGCATCCGCGCCGAGCTGGGCGACTTCGACCGCCACCCTCACCTCCTCGCCGTCCGCAACGGCGTCGTGGACCTCAAGACGGGCGCCCTGCTCCCGCACGACCCCTCCCTCCTCCTCACCCGCCGCATCGACCTCGACTACCGCAAGGCGACGCCGGCACCCCGCTGGATGCAGTTCCTCCAGGAGGTCTTCCCCGACCAGCCCGAGATGCCGGCGTACATGCAGCGGGTCGTCGGCTACGGGATCACCGGCGAGACGGACGAGCAGGTCTTCATCGTCAACTACGGAACGGGAGCCAATGGCAAGTCCATCTGGTCGGACGTCCTCACGACCATCTTCGAGCCCATCACCACCATCACCCCCTTCAGCACCTTCGAGGCTCGTCGCGGAGATGGTGTTCCCAATGACCTTGCTGCCCTGGCAGGCGCGCGTCTTGTCATCGCTCCTGAGGGCAACCAGGGGAAGCTGATGGACGAGGCCCTCCTGAAGAGGGTCACCGGCCAGGACAAGATCACCGCCCGCTTCCTGCGCCGCGAGTTCTTCGAGTACCGGCCGCAGTTCCTCCTGCTCATGGCGACCAACTACAAGCCGGCGTTCAAGGGCCAGGACGAGGGCCTCTGGCGCCGCGTCAAGCTGATCGAGTGGCGCCGCTACTTCAAGCCCGAGGAGCGGGACCACAACCTCCAGGAGAAGCTGATGGCCGAGGCCGAGGGCATCCTGGCCTGGGCGATCGCCGGCGCCGTCGACTGGTACCGCGCGGGCCTCCAGGAGCCGGCCAGCATCACCGCCGTGACGGACGACTACCGCAAGCAGTCGGACGCCCTGGTCGAGTTCATCTCGGTCACCGAGGAGAGCCTCTACACCAAGGGCGGCCCGACCGACTGGGTGGGGCGCACCGACCTCTTCCGCGACTTCCAGGACTGGGCGGACGCCGAGAACTTCCTCGACCTCAAGGGCTGGTCCTCGCGTGCCTTCTACCGCGCGATCGAGGAGCGCGGCTACCCGGCCGCCAAGCGCAACGGCGTGATGGGGTTCAAGTACATCAGGCGTTCCCAGGCCTCGCCCTTCGACCACCAGGCTAAGATCGAGGTGGAGGTCGACCCGACCCTGCCGCTCAGCGGCCCCAGCCTGGAGGACGGTATCTGGTGAGGACCCTTACTCACGTCGTGGACGGCGACACCTGCACCATCCGCATCCCCGAGTCGCCGGAGGACGGACGCGAGTTCCTCGCCTGGCTGAACACCAGGACCGAGGCGCCGCTCGCGCTCGACACCGAGACCTCAGGCCTGCAGGTGTTCGGCCGGTCGTTCAACATCAGGCTGGTCCAGGTGGGTGACACCCGGGAGGCCTGGGTGCTCCAGTGGTCGGTCTTCCGGGACATCATCACCGAGTGCATCCGCCGGCACAAGCGCTGGCTCCTGCACAACGCGGCCTACGACCTCCAGGTCCTGAACCGCGTCGCGGGCATCCGCATCGAGGAGATGACCGCCAGGGTGATGGACACCATCATCCTGTCGAAGCTGGTCGAGCCCCACCGCCGTGGTGGCCACAAGCTGAAGCCGCTCTCCGAGCAGTACGTGGACGAGAACGCGCTCGACACCGCGGACGGCCTGAACGACCACTTCCGCCGGCTGGGGTTCACCAAGGACACCGGCTGGGCGCTCATCCCGATCGATGACGAGCTCTACAACCGGTACGCCGGCCTGGACGTCATCTATACCGCGCGCCTGTACGAGGCCCTGGCCCCGCTGGTCCGCCAGAAGCTCCTGGTGGAGCTCGCCCAGTTCGAGCACACCATCCAGGGCTACCTCAACCTGATGCGCCGCAAGGGTATCCGCATCGACGCCGGCTACGCCGCCCGCCAGCGCGAGGAGTTCCTCCGCGAGGGCGAGGAGCACCTCCGCGTCGTGCGGGAGCAGTACGGCCTGGAGAACCTCAACTCGACTAGGCAGGTCGAGCGGGCCCTCCTGGAGTCGGGCGCGGAGCTGATCGAGCGGAACAAGACCGGCTACAAGGTCGGCAAGGAGGTCCTCCTCCCGCTGGCCGGCATGGACGAGTACTGGGGGGACATCGAGGGCTTCGAGAACCCGAACCCTCTCGCCCGCCACATCGCCCTCGGCAAGCGGTCGTTCCGCTTCGCCGACGCCTACCTCGGCAAGTTCCTCGACCTGATGGACGAGGCCCAGCGCATCCACCCGAACGTCACCGGGCTGGAGGCGCGCACCTCGCGCATGGCCGTCTCGGACCCGCCGCTCCAGCAGCTGCCGGCCGGCGACTGGAAGGTGCGCCGCGCGATCGTGGCCGACCCGGGGATGGACATCATCTCCGCGGACTACGCCCAGATCGAGATGCGCCTGGTGGCCGAGCTCGCCAACATCAGGCGGATGAAGGAGGCCATCCTCAACGGGCTGGACCTCCACGGCTACACCGCCGAGCTCGCCTACGGCCCCGGGTACACCAAGCAGAACCGTACCCACATGAAGGGCGCCGGCTTCGGCATCGTCTACGGTGGCGGGGCGAAGGGCCTGGCCCCCAAGCTCGGCATCAGCCTCGCCCAGTCGACCGCGGTCGTACGCGCCTACAACCGGGTCTACCCGGAGATCAAGCGCTACTCCAACAAGCTCCAGCGGGACGCCAAGCGGAACGGCATGGAGCTCCGCTCGCCGACCGGCCGCATCCTGGCGCTGGACCGCGACCGCACCTACGCGGCCATCAACTACATGATCCAGTCGACGGCGGCCGACGTCCTCAAGAACGCCATGGAGGCCCTCTTCACCGGTGGCCTCGGCGAGTACCTCCTCATGCCGGTCCACGACGAGCTGATCGCCCAGGCCCCCACCGAGGACGCCGAGGACGTGGCCCGCGCGATCCGCGAGACCATGGAGACGCAGGTCGGCTCGATGAAGCTCGACTCCGACGGCGTCGTGTACGGCTTCTCCTGGGGGCACGGCCCCGACTACCACCCGCCCGGCAAGTCCGCCCTGGACACGCCCCTGTTCACCGAGAGGCCGTTCTGATGGCTGCGATCAACCACTACGTGCACTTCAAGGACAGCCCCACCCCGGATGGGCTGTGCCCGAAGTGCTTCAACCCGGCGCTAAAGCTGTACCACCTGCAGCGGATCGACATGGACGGGATCACCACCATCGGCACGCGGGTGGCGTGCCGCGACTGCCGCATCTGGATCGAGCCGACGAAGGAGCTCCGCGAATGACCGATACCCCTCAGACCCTCGAGGCCTTCGGGGCCGGCTACCTCCGGGTGCGCCAGCTCCTGGCCGACGTCGGAGACGCCCAGTGGCGGGCCGGCAAGTCGCCCGTGGCCAAGGAGGACACGACCGAGCGCAGCAAGGGGCTGACCTCGGACCCCACGCCGTCGATCGTGGTGGACACCCGCCGGCTGGCGCTCAGGGTCGCCGCCATCGAGGCCGAGCAGGCGCTCGCTAAGGCGGCCCTCACCCTTCAGGCCGCGGAGCGGCACCTCAACGAAGCATTCGAGAAGTGGCAGGGCTGATGGACGAGCTGTTCAAGGCGAGGGTCGGGCGCGTGTCGCTCGCCCTGGAGGAGGAGCGGGACCTCATCACCCGCGCGCAGGCCGGCGACGGCGACGCGAGCTGGGCCCTGCTGGTCCAGTACAGGGGCATCCTGCAGAAGACGGCGAACCGCGTGCGGTCGTCGGTGCGGGGCATGACCCCGGAGCAGGTGGAGGACCTCCAGGCCGACCTTGTCCTGGCGGCCGTGGAGGCCATCAAGGGGTTCGACCTCGTCCGGTACGTGCGGCTGGCGCAGGTGCTGCCGACCGTCCTGCGGGGCGTGGCGACCGAGATGGCCACCTCGCTGGCGGTGCCGTCCGGGACCCTGGACCGCTGGTTCAAGGTCTGGCGCGCCGCCGACCAGGACTACGCCCGCGCGGCGGAGCTGGCACCGTCGATGGGCATGACGGCCGACACCTTCCGGGCCATCCAGCACGCCCTCTCCCACGCCGACTCCGAGTGGGTCACCGTGCCCTGGGGCGCCGGCGTCCCGACCGCGGACGCGGAGACCTACCGCCTCGCCCACTACGCCCTCGGCCTGCTCTCGCCGGCCGAGCGGGACGTCATCGAGCTGGTCTACGGCTTCCGTGGAGAGCCCAAGTCGGACGAGGAGGTGTCGCTCATCCTCGAGTCCACCAAGGGCACCGTGAAGACCCAGCGCGGCCGGGCGCTCGCCAAGATGCGCGAGGCCCTGGTCGACTAGCCGGCGCAGACGGTCCAGCCGGCGCGCGCCCACTGGGCGCTCTGCTCGGCGTTGCCGCGGCGGAAGGTCTTGCCCGAGGGGCTGACCATGAAGCCTCGCCGGCCGGCTTCGTCCATGGCGCCCGGGAGGGTGCTGTTGAGGAGCTGTGCGTCGGTCATCTCGTTGATGTTCATATCTATATTCTAGCGCGCGAGGCGCTGCGGGTACACCCCCCGGAAGAGATTCTTCGGAACTTCTTCTGGGGGGTGTTTCTCGTTCCCGCGGCGCGCTACTATCGAGTCATGACCAACCACACCAACCGCGAGGCCTGGCTCAAGCAGGCCGTCGCAGAGCTCGCCGTCATCTTCCAGCGCGAGGGCTACGACGTCCCCGACGTCCACGTGTCCATCGGCTGGCCCCACGGTGGTCGCGCCTCGACCATCGGCCAGTGCTTCGCCGGCTCCGCGTCCGCGGACGGCGTCGGGCACGTCTTCATCAGCCCGGTCCTCTCCGACCCCGTGCGCATCCTGGACGTCCTCACCCACGAGCTGGTCCACGCCATCAACCACGCGGCCGGCGACACGGGGCACGGCAAGCCCTTCAAGACGATCGCCGTCAAGGTGGGCCTGACCGGGAAGATGACCGAGACCGTCGCCGGCGAGGCCCTCAGGGTCGAGCTCGCCGCCCTGGCTGAGGCGCTGGGCGCCTTCCCCCACGCGGCCCTCAGCCCGCAGGCCAAGACCAAGTCCCGCTCCGGCAAGTCGATCAAGCTCCAGTGTGCCTCCGGTGAGGACTACGTAGTATCAATCTCGAAGGCCCGCCTTGAGGCCTACGGGGCCCCGAAGTGCCCTTGCTGTGACGACACGATGGAGGAAGCCTGACCATGCTCGCGATCGAACCGCCCCGCATCGGCCGCACCTACGTGTGGCTGATCGCGGACCTTATGACCCGCCGCTCGGGGGACGTCAACCGCTACGTGACCGGGGACACCTGGGCCGAGCGCTGGGACCGGAAGCTCGAGCACAAGCGGGAGGACTGCCACTACGACGACGTGGTCGACTCCGTGAGGGAGCACGGGTTCATCCGGCCCCTCGACGCCGCGACCAACTTCCACTACGACGACAGCGACGAGAGCGCCGGCATGGTGCGCCTTGCCGACGGGCATCACCGGTTCGCGGCCGCGATCGACCTCGGCTACGAGGCGGTCCCCGTCCTGGTCAGCGAGTACAGCACGGTCTCGCCCGACTCTGGGGACTGGGACGCCAGCAAGCCGGTGTCGCGCCGCGCCGGCATCAGCTACCGCAACGGCGACGTGCCCTCCGACTACTCGGGCGCGGTGTGTTCCTGGTGAACCCCCGTGAAGAGGGGGTTGCGGGGCGCGGCCGCTGTGGGGTAGGATCATTACATGAGCACAAGCACTGAGCGCCTCACCCTCGAGGCCGACGGATTCCAGATCACCATCGTCCTCCACCCCGCCTACGGCTGGAAGCGCAACACCAAGACGCGCGTCTACGTCGGCGGCGAGGAGGAGGTCGACTTCAGCGAGGCCTACGCCATGCAGCGTGCCAACGCTGAGGCCCACGGCGACCCCTACTACGGCAAGGGTGAGTTCCCCGAGGAGGACAAGCTCTTCGCGCGCCTCAACCGCCAGGTCGTCAAGAACCAGAAGGCCGTGGTGGAGGAGCTCCGCCAGACCTCCGAGGAGGCCGACAGCATCCTCGCCCGCGCCGGCAAGCTGACCTTCTCCCGCACCGCGGGGTGCGGCTGCGGGTGCTCCCCGGCGTTCGTGCCGGACAACATGCTCGTCCACGAGGGCCGGGACATCGAGTCCCTGTTCATCACCAAGAAGAAGGAGAACTGACCATGAAGACTCTCACCGCCGCCGAGGTCGCCGAGGCCCTGGACCAGGTCATCATCGAGCGCGGGCCCGACTACGTCTACCCGAAGGAGGACGGCTCCGGCGAGTGCTACTACTCGTTCGAGGACGGGACTCCGGGGTGCGCCGTCGGGGCCATCCTCGCCAAGGTCGCGCCCGAGGCCTACGAGGTTCTCCGGAACTTCGAGGCCCCGACGGACGACGGCAACGGCGCCATCCACCGCAGCCCCTACGGTGGCCTCCCCAAGGTCGCCCGCGGCGTGGAGGAGTGGGCGGACTCGCGCTTCGAGAGCCACCAGGTCGTGGCTGTCGAGGACCGCGCGCTGGGCCGCGCGCTCCACTTGCTCCAGACCTCGCAGGACCAGGGGGACACCTGGGGCGAGGCGCGTGAGCAGTTCGTTCGCGCTCTCCGCGCCCCGGTGCCCGCGTGATCCGTCGTCTCATCCTGGCGGGGGCGGTCATCTGGGCCGTCCTCGCCATCTACCGCCCAGCCCTGCGGAGGCCGCTGTGAAGAAGTCAGTCCAGGAGTCGCTCGAGCTGACTCGCCTCGCGGAGACCCGCTGGGGTCCCAAGCGCACGTGGAGGTGCGTCTACTGTGGCCGGACCACCGGCCTCCAGGTGGACCACTTCATCCCTGAGGCCATGGGGGGCGGCAGCAACGTCGCCAACCTCGTGCCGGCGTGCGATCGCTGCAACCAGTCCAAGAACGGCCTCGAGCCCGAGCTCTGGATGGACAAGGCCGGCGTCCCGATGGCTCGGAAGTACGCCCTGTGGCGCCTCATCCACCTCCCCGACACCCTCCGTACTCAGGTCCCGCCGGACCGCTTCGAGCTCGATTACGCCGCCGTGAAGTCCCTGAAGGCCTTCCGGAGGCCCATCCAGGGCGCGTAGGGCGATCAGGGGGGCACGCTTCCTATATAGTTCTAAGAAGGCTCGCCCTTTAGGAGTTAATGGAACGCGAGGCCCTAACTGCCCTACGCGCCCTGGCGCCCAGACCCCACAGAAACAGGAACCATGAACAAGTACGACACCCCGCCCATCATGCTGATGAGCGACCTCTCCCGCGCCTTCACCGAGAACGAGGGCGCGCCCGACCTCTCGGACGCCGTCATCGAGACCAAGCCGGCCCGCTTCCTCGTCTTCATGGGCGAGGACTCCGGCTGGGTCCTGCGCGACTACCACGCCGGCCGGGACTACCCCTTCCTCACCAAGCCGGGCGCGATCGCCGGCATGGAGCGCCGGGTCACCGAGGGCCGCGACTACATCGGCAGCCCCGTCGAGGTCAACGCCTACGGCGAGCCCCTCGAGAACGTCGAGGCCTTCGCGTGATCGGCGACGACACCATCAGGCTCGCCCAGCGCATTCGCCGCGCCAGGGCGACCGTCAACGAGTCCCGGGCCGTTCTCGGCAAGACGGCGTATGCTACTCGTGAGGCGGAGGCCACCCTGGCCTACCTGCAGAAGCGCGGCCGCATCCTCTTCCGCTGAACCACAACTGAACACCAACCCAACCCTCTCACAGAATCGAGAACCCACCGTGTCCGACTTCACCGACAAGCTGAACCAGACCTTCCCCGTCCGCACCGCCGGCGCCCTGCCCTCCACCCGCACCTACGGCATGGTCGAGGAGGCCCTGGCCTCGGACGACATCGAGGTGGTCAAGGCCGAGCTGGTCCACTCCCGCGCCCACTACCAGGCGCTCGAGTACATGCTCAACAGCGAGGCGCGTCTCATCGAGACCTTCCTCGACGGGCTGGCCAACGACCCCGAGACGCCCAAGCCCGAGACCACCGAGGACGTCGTGCGCATCCTCGCCCGCGTCTACGGCACCGTGGTCCTCGAGGCCGCGTACGACACCGCCCACAGCACGGGCTTCTTCATGGGCGTGCTCGGCATGGACCTCCAGACCGCGCTGCAGAACCTCTACGCCGACCTGGACTGGTCCGACCCGGAGCGCGAGCTCTCGGAGGCCGAGCTCCAGGCGCTGGCCACCCCGCCGGTCGAGACCGACGAGGGCTGACCCTCCGGCATCCCTGGGGAGGGGGCGCCTGATCCCCTCCCCCTGCGCTAGGATGGAGCCATGCCCAAGCCCACCTTCCAGGACTACCGCGACAGCGGCGTCCTCGACTACAGGCCGGTTCCCGCCGGCTGGCTCGTCCGCACCGCGGAGGGTCACCAGTTCTCCACGCCCAAGACGGAGGAGGACGCCAAGCGCTGGGCCGAGAAGATCGGCGGCAGCTACGAGTGGTACGAGCCTGTCCAGGCTCAGACCGTGAACCCAGGAGAGACCTATGACCACTGACAGCATCGCCATCTGGGCGGAGGCGCCTGGTCGGGCCGGGGAGTTCGTCATGGGCGACACCGCCCGCCCGTCCGGCCTGCCGTGGCACCACGCGCCCGACGACCTGCGCCACTTCCGCGAGCTCACCCGCGACCGCGTCCTCGTGATGGGCCGCAAGACCTACGAGGCCCTGCCGGCCATCCTGAAGTCGCGCGAGTCGACTCGGGAGCGCCCGCTGGTCGTCCTGACCAGCGACCCCCACTCCGTCCACGACAAGACCTCCGGCCTGCAGATTCAGGGCATCCCGTGGGTCGCCACCCCGGGCATCGCCAGCGACCTCCTCTTCGAGGCGCCCCGCTGGTTCGACAAGCCTGCCGGCGTCGCCGTCATCGGCGGCCGCTCGGTCATCGAGCTCTTCGGCCCCGTGGTCGACCGGCTCGTGGTGTCCCGCGTCAGGGGGCGCTACCCGCAGGCCGACGTGCCCGCACCCAGCGCGGGGGCCTTCGACGGCTTCCGCTCGGTCTCCACCTCCGTCCTGGACTTCGGGACGATTGTCACCACCTTCGAGAGGAACACCAAGTGAGCACCACGCCCATCGCCGACACCGCCGCGGCCGAGCTGAGTGGCCTCGTCGCCCTCGGCTTCAGCGACAGCCAGGCCAAGACGATCATCGTCGCCCGCACCATGGAGGCGGCGAACCTGTCCAAGCAGATCGTCCCGCCGGCGGGCCCCAAGCTGGTCGCCCTCATCGATGATGACGGCGATCGCCACGACCTGACCCCCGCGGGCGACTTCCACAGCCCCGAGTACGGCACCCACTCCCGCGAGTGGCTCGAGCAGTTCTGGGGCCCCGTCAAGGAGGTCTTCGCGTGACGGCCACTCTCGTCTTCACCACCGACCGGGTTGCCCTGCGTGACCCGGCCGGCGGGCCGACCCGTGAGTACACGATCGGCAGGCCCGCCCCGGACGGCACCGTCACCCTGACCCCCGTCCCGGTCCAGCCCACGCGCGCCCAGATCGCCGCGTTCAAGAAGGCCTGGGAGGACGCTGACCGTCTGGGCCTCTCCGGCGAGCGCACCCGCGCTGGCCTCATCGCCGCGCTGAACGCGCCCGCTCCGAGGGACGGTTTCTGATGAGCATGACCTACGGCGAGCTCGCCCAGCACGTCAACGCGGACTTCACCTTCGAGAACCTGCTGGCCCTGGTGGTCAACGACGGTGAGCCCCGGCGCGACCGCACCGGCACGGGCACCATGAGCGTCTTCGCGCCCCCGCACCTGGAGTACGACCTCAGCGGCGGCCGGCTGGCCCTCATCACGTCCAAGCGGGTGCCCTGGAAGATGGCGCTCCGCGAGTTCATGTGGATGCTGACCGGCTCGACCAGCGTCCACCACCTGCGCCAGTGGTCGCCCGCGATGGCCGACCTCTGGAGCCTGTGGGCCAACAAGGACGGTGACATCGGACCGACCTACGGCGCTCAGTACCGCGACGCCGGCGGCTCGCGCCTGCAGGCCCCGCACCCCTGGGATGACATCGACCAGCCGGCTGCGGGGGTCGACCAGCTGACCGAGGTGGTCAAGCGCCTGCTGGACGCGCCCGACACCCGCAGGGCCGTCATCTCGCTCTGGTCGGTCCCCGAGCTCCGCGACATGGCGCTCGAGCCCTGCATGGTCCTGTTCCAGTTCAGCCTCCGTGGCCCGAAGTACGACCAGCTCCACCTGCACGTCTACCAGCGCTCGGCCGACATGATGCTGGGGGTGCCGTTCGACCTCTTCCAGGCCAGCGTGCTAGCCCACCTCGTGGCCCGCGAGCTGACCCTCGTCTCTGGCCACCAGGTCTCCGCGGCTCGCCTGGTCTGGTCGGCCGGCGACGTGCACGTCTACGCCAATCAGCTGGCCGCTGCACGGGAACAGCTCGGGCAGGCCCTGACCGCTGAGCCCGTACGCGCTACGCTCAAGGTAGACCCCTTCCCGAGCCTGCGCCTCCTGGACAGCTCGCTCGAGCCGGGGCACATCACCGTGGAGAACTACAACCCGGCCCCTGCGATCGACGCTGGCAAGCCGGCCGTCTGAGAGAGGGGGCCATTGTGCCCATCGTAATGTTCATCGGCATTCTGGTCCTGGGGTTGGCCGTGCTGGCCGGGTTCGCCGCCATTCTGGCGGGGCTCCTGCTGGCCTTCGTGGCTGCCCCCAGCTTCTGGGGCGCCTTCTGGCTCGTGCTCGTCGCCATCCTCGTGTTCCGCGGCTCGTTCGCGGTCACCGGCCGGCGCGACTAGCGCGACATCAGCGACCTCCGCGACTCGGTCGCCTGGTCGCGTCCGCCCGTGCTGGCCACAGCGCGGGTCACGGGACTTGCGGGGCTTGCGGCTGCGCGACTGCGGGGCCTCCCGGCTTGTCCCCGACATACAAGGAGAAACACACATGGCACAGTTCACCGTCATCGGCAAGCGCCGCGTCTTCCGCGTCAACGCGAAGTCGGTGCAGGCGCTTACCCGCGCCCTTCGCTCCGTCGGCATCGTCTGGCAGGCGATCCACGAGGACAAGGAGGCGAAGGCCTGATGGCTGACGCCGCGCCCAAGGCGGGCTACACGGTCAGCCTCTTCGTGAGCAAGACCGTGCCGGCGCACTCCGTCAAGGAGGACCGCTACAGCGAGCCCCGGAGCTTCCCCGCGGAGACCACCGAGCTGGCCCGCGTCACCTACGAGGGCGGCGAGCTCGAGGCCCTCCTGGAGAAGGCCAAGAAGACCGTCGACCTGGTCGAGGAGGTGTAGAATGGCAAGGGCACGCTACGAGGTCCGCGACACCGCGGGCCAGCCGGTCGCCGGGGACGCCGTCTTCGATGACCAGCTCAAGTTCATCGCCGCCAGCGTGTCTGGCACCGTGGTGGACACCCGCACGCAAGAAGTCGTCTACGACGCAACCCCGGGGTCGGGTCTCGACCTCACCATCCTCTAAGGAGAGAACGAAATGGGCATCACCCTTCGCAAGACCGTCCCCCTGGCCGACCAGCTCGCCGTCAAGCAGATCGAGCTCGAGGAGGCCGCCGTCACCAAGGAGGACGAGGCTCACGAGCTCGCGTCCCTCGCGGCGATCGCGCGCCAGGACAGCCACACCGCGGCCGCTCACGCCGAGGCCGTCGGTCAGGCCCTGGGCATCCTCGCCTCCGCGGGGGTGCGCCTGTGAGCGTCGCCCGTCAGCCGATCCCCAAGAAGGCCCGCCGGCGTACGGCCGTCCCCTGGCGGGTGACCATCGGCAAGGAGCTCACCGCGGACGAGGCCCGCGTCGTCGGCCACGCCTACGTCACCGGGACCGAGCACCACGCCCTGATCCAGGCCTACACGGGCTTCGGCACCACCGTCTTCGAGGGTGACTACTGGGGCACGCTCGGCCGCGAGAAGGACCTCAGCCAGGCGGCCCGTCGCTGGGACGAGGTGCAGGAGCAGTTCCCCGAGCTCGTGGTGGACGCCATCATCGAGTACCGCGTTCCCGAGGCGCTCCAGGATGAGCGCGTCGTGGAGGTCGAGGTCTAACCAAGGCCGGCTCCCCGCGGCCCGGGCTTATGTTCACGAGACATAGGCTCGGGCCGTTCGTCCCCCCTAAGACGCTATATAACTATGAGCGAGGGAAACCTCTGCTCTGGGCCTGTCCTGGTTCGCCGACATACTGCCTGCCTGAAGGGGCAGGAACAGTCCCTGCCGAAACATGGGTTCGACTCCCATCAGGTCCACAGAGGATGGTCGCAGGTTCGAATCCTGTCAGCTGACCCAGTCGGCTGTAGCTCAGCGGCAGAGCACCTCACGCCGGAGGTCATGGGTTCGAGTCCCATCCCGTCGCCAGATGGGTAGCTCAGATGGCAGAGCACCGGTCCTTGCTTCGTAGCTCAATGGGCAGAGCACCCGACTGTTAATCGGGGGGTTCCAGGTTCGAGTCCTGGCGTGGCAGCTGATGCTCCGTAGTCTAATGGCAGGACGCCCGGCCCTGGACCGGGTAGCGTTGGTTCGACCCCAGCTGGAGCAGCTCATGGCACGTGGTAGCGACTACCGATGGAAGCAGGTAGCAGCGGCGCAGCGTGCCAAGAAGCTTCCGTGTTGGCACTGTGGACAGCCAATCGACTACTCTCTCAAGTGGCCTGATCCCCAGAGCTTCAGCGCGGATCACCTCCGGCCGTGGGCCCGGTACCCGGAGCTGCGGTACGACCCGGGCAACGTGGTCTCGAGCCACCTTCTCTGCAACCAGACGAAGGGTGACAGCGAGCACTACACGGCCGGTCTCGGGGCGTTGTCGGAGGAGTTCTGACGGCGGGTTCCGCGGCCGGGTGCCCTACCCCCGGGTAGGGGGGCCTAATCCTCGGGTTGGTTGTGCACCGGCTCA
>Ga0196970_1000535_pt1 | contig 42229 bp, 74 predicted proteins | sample S1v_513CmetaG_FD_148672 | JGI IMG/M metagenome (GOLD analysis project Ga0196970, IMG submission 148672) | Soil microbial communities from Anza Borrego desert, Southern California, United States - S1+v_5-13C | ecosystem: Environmental > Terrestrial > Soil > Desert | place: USA: California... | reverse complement strand
CCCGACAAGAACAACGGGATCGTGCCCGTTGTCGGCGTGGACGGCTGGTCCCGCATCATCAACTCGCACCCTCAGTTCGACGGCATGGACTTCGAACAGGACGACGAGAGCTGCACCTGTTCGATCTTCCGCAAGGACCGCGGCCGCCCGGTGCGCGTGACGGAATACATGGCCGAGTGCAAGCGCCCGAATGTAGGGCCGTGGCAGTCCCACCCGCGCCGGATGCTTCGCCACAAGGCGATGATCCAGTGCGCACGCCTGGCGTTCGGTTTCGTGGGCATCTATGAGCAGGATGAGGCCGAGCGGATCGTCGAGGCCGAGATTGTCGGGACCACCAGCCGGCCAAGTAGGGCCGCAGTCGCGGCAATCGAGCAAGCATCTGTCCCGGACAGCCCCGAGCGTGATGCCGCGATCGCCGAGTTCAAGGCCGAGGCTGCCAAGGGCGTGGCCCACTTCCGCGACTTCTGGAAGAAGGCGGACCCGGCCAAGCGCTCCCTGGTCAAGGACCGCGTGTCCGACTTCCAGGCGATCGCCGAGGCGGCCGTGGTAGTAGCCGAGGAGGTCGGGGAATGATCCAGGGAAGCCAGGAGTGGCACGCGGCGCGCTGCGGCAAGTTCACCGGCTCGCGGTTCGCCGACCTGATGGCCGTGACCAAGAGCGGTCCGTCTACCAGCCGCGCGAATCTGATCATGACCATCGCACTGGAACGCCTCACGGGACAGCCGGAGCAGACGTTCCAGAACGACGCCATGCGTCGGGGCACAGAGTTGGAGCCGTTTGCGCGCGGGGCCTACGAGGCCAAAACCGGCGAGTTGGTGGAGACCGTCGCGTTCGTGACCGATGACCGCTGGCCGTACGTCGGCGTGTCGCCCGATGGCCTGCTGGGCGATCAGGGACTGGTCGAGTTCAAGTGCCCTGCCTCTCAGGCGAAACACTTCGCCGCGCTCAAGGACGGCGCCCACGCCAAGGAATACGCCTGGCAAGTTCAGGGACAGCTGTGGATCACCGGCCGCCAGTGGTGTGACGTGGTGAGTTTCGATCCGCGGTTCCCAGAAGAGCTACAGCTGGCAATCACCAACGTTCGGCGCGATGAGGTACTGATTCAGAAGCTCAAGGACGAGTGCGCGAAGGCCGACGCCGAAGTCACCAAGATCGTCAACGAAATGCAACAGATGAGGAGCGCAGCATGAGCCGTGGAATCAACAAAGTCATCCTCGTTGGCAATCTCGGGAATGACCCGGAAGTTAAGTACACCCAAGGCGGCATGGCCGTGGCGCGGGTCAGCATTGCCACTACCAGTGTGCGTAAGGATAAGGACGGCAACCAGCAGGAACGCACCGAGTGGCACCGTGTGGTCTTCTTCGGGAAGCTCGGGGAGATCGCTGGCGAATACCTCAAGAAGGGTTCGCAGGTCTACGTCGAAGGCTCCTTGCGCTATGACAAATACACGGGCCAGGACGGCGTGGAGAAGTACACCACTGACGTGATCGCGGACCAGATGCAGATGCTGGGCGGACGTGGCGAGAGCGATTCTGCACCGCGTCGCCAGCGCAATGAGCGCTCAGCGCCGCAGTCCGATTTCGCAGGCAGCGCGCCGGATGACGATATTCCGTTTTAGGCCATGCGCCACATCCGATACCGACACAGTATCGCCATTGGCGCATAGCCACTGACTAGGGATTAGACATGAGCAAGGTTGATTGGAAGAAAGTGGCCTGCTGCCTAGGCGATGCGATGGCTGCGAATGAAGCATCAGGATGCAGTTCTTCTCTGCAAGGCAATGCAGCTCTTCTTGCCTACCGCCTGGCGTGTGAGTTGGATGCCGCATCTCGCCCGCAATGGCTAAACCCCAAACCCATACCTGACCCCACGGGCGAGGCTGCACTGCTCGGCCATACTGCCTTCAACTGCTTCACCGCACAGCCGAGAGTGGGCGATCGGGTGCGCCTAATTACGCGGGTAAAGCATGGCCCGGATATGGGAAAGACGGGTGAAATCCGTGACATTTTGAAGGATTTCATTCTTGTTGATTTCAACGGCGATGGAGTTCACCTGCGCCGCAATGAATTTGCAATCCTCCCTCGCGACAAAAAGGAGGGTCAGGCATGAGCGCGACTAAGCAGCCGCCACCGGACATGGGGGCGCCAATAGCTGCATTGGCTGGATACGTGGCTTTCGGACATAGCCTCGCCCAGGGCGATGCGGCCAGGAGGCAAGCGCAGTCGGACGTGCACGCCATGCTGTTCGCTCTACACGAACGTATCGCCGTGCTCGAAGCCGCAGCCCGTGAGGAAAGACATGAACGTTAAGCAGAAGGTGGAGTTGCCGGTGGTGGCGTGGATGACGCCCGGCGGCGATGTGTCACGAAGCTTTGCATGGTGTGATGAGCGTTGCTTTGAAGGCCCAAGGCCGGAAGCCCTCACCACCGTAGCCCACGCCGAGCAGTACGCCCGGGCGATGGTGGAGGAGTTGATCGAGGCGGACGCTGAGTTTGACAAGTTGCGCGCAGGCTACAACCCGCTGTACGCGAAGCGTGATGAGCTTGTCCGCTACCTAGCCGCAGAACATCGCCGCGCCGCCGTACTAGCCAAGCTGGGAGATGGGAAGTGAGCGGGATTCAGCGATGGGACTGTCACATCGAGAGGTTGGAGCCTGACATGCGCCCAATCATCAACGATCACGAGGACGACAACGGCCGCTACGTCACCTACACCGACCACGCCGCAGAGCTGGCTAACCGTGATGCGGAGATTGAAATCTACAAGGAATTGGCGGTTCAGCACGATGCGGAGATTGCCGACTTTGAGCAGAAGCTCAATACAAAGTCAGCACTTGCTGCATCACTTACGGATGAACTGCGGGACGCTATGGATCAGATAGCCGCATTGGAAGCAAGGCGCGGACAGCTTTCGTTTGGGTACGAAGAGCAGTTGAAGCGAGCCGAGCGCGCCGAATCCCAGCGGGATGCGTTGGTGGTAGCTGCGAAGGATGTGCTTGTCGCAGTGTCTCTGACGAGCCACCCACTGAAATTCAAATTTGCATCCGAACGCGGCTTCACCGGCTCCGGTGATCGCATTCTTTGTCAAGTACACGTTTGGATGAACCAAGCATGGGCAAAGCTCCGCGCCGCCATCCAATCCCAGGAGAACACCGATGAGCGTTGAAAGCACGATGCTTTACATCGGCGGCTCTAAGCGATCTTTCCGGTGCGAATGTGGCTGCAACGTCTTCCACCAACTGAGCGACAACAGGTGGGCATGTAATGCCTGCGAAGCGGAGTACACCACCGGCTGGGATAAGGAGAACACCGATGAACGATAAGGCACTGGTGCATAAGCTGCGCACCGCTGCCACCGAAATGAGCGGATGGCACGCGGGCAATGAGGCCGCGCTGGTGCGCCAAGCCGCCACCCGCATCGAGAGCTTGGCGGCGGATGCTGGGCGGTTGGATTTCGTGGAGCGTAACCGAGTCGCGCTTGTGCCCGAGTACGAGGGGCCATGGGATGCCGAAATCTACGGAGAGGAAGGTGAGGCGAAGGTCGTTGCGTGCGGCACGACTCCACGCACCGCCATCGACCAAGCCATGCAATAGGAGAACAAATCGTGAACATTACGGATGAGCAGGTGCGGGCGGCTCTGGGTGCGTTTCGTAAAGCGATCGAGGACGGCAATTCCTTGTGGGGCGTGGACGCCATGCGCGCCGCCCTCGAATCCTTCGTGGCGAGCCTGGGCGCGGAGCCGCATGGGTACTTCTATACCGACGACCCGGAGGTGTATGCCTACGCTGGCGGCGGTTTCAGCCTTGGGCCCGAGCGCCCCAAGAATGCTGCAAATGTCCTGCCGGTTTACACCCACCCCGCCACCGCCCGCGCTGGGGTGGATGAGCTTATCAAGGCGGTCAAGTTAATGAAGCTGGTTCAAGTGCCGCACGCAGATGGCGGGGCTCCGATCAACGTGATTTTGACTTCTGACATTGATGCTATTCAAGCAGCGCTCGCCCTCATCGACCAGCAAGGAGGCAGCCGTGGCTAAGCCGATCATCAGTCCGGCTCCGCTGCAATATGCAGCCGGCTACACGCTCGATCTGTACTGCAAATACAAACACGACGGGTCACACCCGACTGCTCCGTACTCAACCGGCTTTGGTCAGTTCCACGGGCAAAGTAAAGCGGGTTGCCTGCGCCGAGCAAAACGCGCCGGCTGGAGAGTCAATAACAAAAGCCGCCTTTCAACGTGCCCCGCATGCGTGGCTGCTCTGACGCAGCAAGGAGACGACCGTGGCTGACGAACTGAAGCCGTGCCCGTTTTGCGGTACGTCAGGCAATGCCCACGTCTACCGAAATAGCGATGTGGAATTCTACGTCGCATGCATCGGCCCGAGGGTGGGTAGCTGCGGGGCGACCCACTACGGCAGCACCCGAGACAAGGCCATCGAGCGATGGAACACCCGCCACCAGCCCAATGGCGGCGCTGTGGCGGAGGATGCGCGGGATGCGGCGCGGCTCGATTTCATTGAGCGTAACCGGGTCGCACTGATCCCTGAGTACGAAGGCCCGTGGGATGCCGAGGTTTATGGAGACGAGGGCGCAGCGTTGGGAGTCGGCTCGGGTACGACACCGCGCGCCGCTATCGACGCCGCCATGTCAGACCAGAACAAGGGGAAGGAGTGATGGCCACCCCATGCTGCAAGGATGGCCGCTACCTTTGGGCGATGATCGGCCACATGCTGACATTCACCCGCATTGGGCGGTCTAAGGTTTACAGCGCACGGTGTAGCAACTGCAACCACGTCTACCAATTCGGGCCGAGAGAAATGCAAAAGGCTATCAAGGGAGCCGGCGATACGGCCGACCAGAACAAGGGGAGCGGGAATGGGTGATAGCCAGCGCATCGTTATCGTTGGATACGATGCAATCCTTGTGTCTTCTCTGCGTCAGCGACTGGAAGGCGTCACGCTGGAAACCTATATGGGCGACACATCGCCAACCATTTCCACGTTCAACGTAAACACGCCGTACATGCAGATACCAGAAAGCCGATCGCGGAGAGGCAAGGGCGAGAAGCGGCGCAACAGAAGGGAGCGATGGACATGACCACCGATAACCACGACCAGGCGATTGACCCTCGCATTTACTCTGCCGTGATCGCCAATGGCGGCATCTGGCCTGCCGAGTTGGGGAGCGGCGTCATGTTCTACGAAGGATGCCGCGTCACGCTTCGCGACTTCCTCAACGCCGGAGGGAAGGTGTCATGAGCGAGAACGACCAGGCGCTGGAGGCGCGGGCGCGCGATCTTCTTGATGCCGCCGAGTCTAGGACGATCAACCGTCCCAAGCGTCTCGTATATAGAGACGATGCCATGGAGGCCATCGTTGCCGCGCTGCGGGAGAGCCGAAACGTCTCCAAGACCATGTATGCCGAAGCTTACATGTCGGGGCGCGCGGATGGCGCACTGAACGCGATACCGGAAGGCTACGCCCTCGTGCCGGTAGGGCCGACGGATGAAATGTTGCTGGCCGGGGTCCGGGAATGGGACAGCGCACCAGCAGACCCCGAGCAGATCGGTTGTGCGAGAGACACCTACCGCGCCATGCTCGCCGCAGCCATCACCCCGCCTATGTGCGCTATCCAGCACATTGAGCCCGAGAAGTGACACAGGAGGCACAGAACATGAACAAGTGGCATGTCAAAGAGCAGTTGATCGAGTTGTTCACCGACAGGCCGCCCGAGCGCGCCGGCTGGTGCCTCGTGGACGATGCGGGGAACTACTACGAGAAATCCCCCGGAGCCAAATGGATCACGCTCAACAGCTCGGCTGCGCATGAGATGGCGGATGAGTTGAATGGGGGGGGCGATGGCTGAGGTTGACCACACGCTGGCAGCGCTTGCGGCGCTGATCGAGGGGGACCGGGCGCTGGGCATGGAATCGGCTGCCATGTGTCTCGGGGTGCCCGTCCGGACGTTCCAGCAGATCGCTGCGCGGCCCGGGTTCCCGAAGCCAGCCAAGATGGGGCGCCGGCTGACGTGGCGCCGCCGCGAGCTCATGGACTGGTGGGAAGCGGAGCGAAACCGCCAGAACGCGGCGTAACTCCGACAAGATTACGCCACGCCGGTCGAAACCTAAGCGTGGCGCGGGTGTTTGGTGCCGGAAACAGGCAATGCCGCCATTGGCGCAGTAGATTACCGTTCCCCGCAGATGCCCCGAATTGCCTGCGGCGTAAGGCTTCCAGCCAATCGGCTCATCCGCAGTAGGGGCCCGTTAAACGCGGATTCCTCGCCTACACTACGCCAGAATTTACGCCAGAATCTGCCCATGCCATCGATACGTAAGCGTGGGACGAAATGGCGGGCCGAGGTCTACAAGAACGGCCTGCGCGAGAGTGACACTTTCCGCACGAAGCAGGAGGCTGTCCAGTGGGCGCTACAGCGCGAATCAGAACTGGGCGGCGGCAAGCTACCGGATCACTCTTTTGGGGACGCGCTGAAGCGGTACGCCAAGGACGTTGCCCCGGGCCACCGGGGGGCGAAGTGGGAGCTAGTTCGGCTGGCGAGCCTCCAAGCTGAGAAGATCGCCAAGCGCCCCCTTGCCAAGTTGGCTGCCCCGGATTTCGTGGCGTGGCGGGAGAGCCGCCTACAGGACGTGTCGCCCGGGACAGTGGCCCGGGAAATGACCCTGATGCGCTCCGTGCTGCGCGTGGCCTGGAAGGAATGGCACTGGCTGAGGTCAAACCCTATGGCCGACGTGAAGCCGCCCAGGTCGCCCCCAAGCCGCAAACGGCGAATCTCAGAGGCCGAGGTGGCACGGGTGGTGATTGCTACAAGGCTGGGGGATGGGCTGACCGCGGGAACGGCGATGAACCGGGTCGGTTTGGCGTTCCTCTTTGCCCTAGAGACCGCAATGCGGGCAGGCGAGATCATGGGCATCACTTGGCCAGACGTGAGCGAAAAGTCCGTCCGCCTGCCGCGAACCAAGAATGGCGATGAGCGCAGGGTGCCGCTTTCTCCACGAGCCCGGGAGATTCTGGCGGTCCTCCCCAAGACCGATGGGCCGGCATTCGGCCTGAACCCGGGAACCCGGGACGTGTTCTGGCGCCGGGTGGTTCAGGACACCAAGATTCCTGACCTACACTTCCACGACACCCGGGCCGAGGCCATTTGGCGCCTTTCCAAGAAACTCGACGTTATGGAGCTCGCCAGGGTGATCGGCCACAGAGACCTCAAGAGTCTCCTTATCTATTATCAGACCAGCGCGGACGAGCTCGCCGACCGGCTATAGGGGCTACACCTTATCTTTCCGCCGCCCAGCGACCGCGGCAGCCGCCTCGGCTCGCAGTCTGGCCTCGTTCCTGCGGGCCCATTCCTCGGTTCCCGCCCTGCCCTGCTCAAAGCTCGTGCAGTCGCGGGTCACCAGTGGGTGGCTCTTCGGCTTCTGGCACTCCAAGCGCACGAACCACGAGCCGTCCAGCCGGTCGAGCATGCGGGCGACCTGCACATCACCGAGGGCCAGCGCAGTAGGTGGCCCCTTCTCGTGCTGGTGGCCTTGGACCCAATGGAAGCCTTCGGGCAGAGGCATTACGTCACCCCCCTCATGTCGTTTAACATACTTGTCAAAGGGAGGGGACGCATTGATCGCGGAACACCACAGGCCATCGACGGCCCTAAAAGCAGGCTTCGTCGCCTTCATTCTAATCCTGAGCGCCCTTCCGGCCGCGCTTAGTCTACGCACGCCACCACCCGACTTCGAGAGGGTTGAGGAAATGCGGCGCCTGGCTGAATTGCCCACCAGATGGGAGGGCAAGCCTTGGGACTTCGATAAGAACTTCGCGGCCTTCGACCGGTGGTTCAACGACAATATGGCCTATCGCAGCCTAATGGTTCGCTTGAAGAACCAGCTGGACTATTGGCTATTCAGCTCATCCGACCGCGCCTACTTTGGCCCACATGGTGAAATCTACGGAAGGAAGTTGCTTGATTCGCAGCTACCGACTAGCGAGCACCTGTTCGAGAACGAAGCGCCAGCAGTTGTAGGGGGCCTGCGTCTGCTGCGCGCTCAGCTTGAATCGCAGGGCACGCACCTGATCCTTATCGCGCCGATGCAACGGCAGCATTTCACCCAGGCGGGTCTACCGTTCTTTGCGCCGCACATGACCGAGCCGTCGCAGTTTATGTCTCGGCTCTACCCGCAGCTGCAAAGGGAGCTTGGATCGGATTTCATTGACGCCCACGCCCTGATGAATGCCATCCCAAAGGGGCAGCCCAGGTTTTTCAAACAAGACTTCCACTGGAGTGACTTTGCCGCCCGGGAGGCGTCGATCCAGATTGCCGGGCGGATCGCGACGCTCGATGGCGTGCCGTTTCAGTGGCGCTACCCACTTGAAACCTATACCGAGAACGAAGTTGGCAGCGACGCTCGCTTTGCGGCGCTCCTTGTCGCCGAACCAGTGGCGGAGGTGCGCGTAGACAATCGCAAGTGGCCGGCAGTGCACAACATCAACTATCAGGATGTATCAGCCACTGGCCTTGAGTACGTTACCGATGAGGTCACGGCCTCGGGAATGCTGCCCTCAACGTGCCTCTACGGAAACAGCTTTTCGGACGCGATGGTCAGCGTTGGCCTGCTAAACCACTTCTCCAGCATGGCTAGGGTGGGCAGAGATATCCCAATATGGGATTTGCCCAAGGTCACGAAAGGCCGCTGCAAATACCTCGTCGTTCAACTCCTGGACATTTCGCCGGAGTGGGCCGCCCTCGCCTCAGACAAGCACGGACGCTAATGGTCTTCTCGTCTCCAGCCTTCCTGTTTCTTTTCCTGCCGCTCTTCTTCGGGCTGTACTTCCTGCTCCCAGTCGCCGTACGCAACGGCTGGATACTTCTGTCCAGTGTGGTGTTCTACGCCCTGGGTGCGGGGCCCTTCACCCTTATTCCGCTGGCGCTTGTGGCGCTGAACTGGTGGCTGGGCCACCTGCTGACCCGCTCGCGACGCAAGCCTTTGCTGTGGCTGGGCATCGCGCTAAACCTCACGCCGCTGCTACTGTTCAAGTACAGCGGCTTCATTGCGCGCATCACCTCAGACCTGACAGGCATCGACTTTGATGCCAGCAAGTTGAGCTGGGTTCTGCCGCTTGGCATTTCCTTCTACAGCTTCCACTTCATTTCCTACCTGGTTGACGTTTATCACGGCAGCCTGAAGCCAGAACGCAGCATTGCAAAATTCGCGATCTATATATTCCTGTTCCCACACCTCGTGGCGGGCCCCATCGTCCGCTACTCGGAAATCCACTCCCAGCTCCCGAACCAGCGCCGACGAGCGGTCAGCGATGCCGTCTTCTGGGGTCTGATCCTTTTCATCGTGGGTCTGTCCAAGAAGATCTTGATTGCTGACCCACTTGGAGCAGTGGTTGACGCGGTTCACGGTGACGCCCTACAGCTCACCACTTACTCAGCGTGGCTGGCGGCGCTTTGCTACTCGTTCCAAATTTACTTTGACTTCTCTGGCTACACCGACATGGCAATTGGCCTGGCCGCCATGATGGGGTTCCAGTTCCCGCAGAACTTCAACCGCCCCTACACGGCAGCGAGCATCACCGAATTCTGGCGGCGCTGGCACATGACGCTGTCCCGGTGGTTCCGCGATTATGTGTACATCCCACTGGGAGGCAATCGCGCTGGCCCGCACCAGACTTACCTGAATCTGGTTATCGTCTTCGTCCTCTGCGGGCTCTGGCATGGTGCTGCCTACACGTTCTTGCTGTGGGGCTTGGCGCACGGACTGCTTCTTGTCTTGGAGAGAGCACGCATATTGCGCACGGAATCCCTGCCTGGCGCGCGGCTGTGGACTTTCCTACTTGTCACTGTGTTGTGGGTTCCCTTCCGGTCAAAAGATCTGGAAACAACCATCCGCTTCTTGAAGGCCATGATGGGGGTCGGATCGCCCGCTTGGACGGATGCCAACCGGATGCTAGCCGACCCTAAGGTCATCGCCATCTTGGTTATCGCAGCGGCTGCCTGTCTGGTCGGGCAAGCCGCTTACGAGCGCGCGAAGCGTTGGGTGTCCACCCCTATGCTGGCTTCGGCCTGCTGCCTCGTGATTTATCTTCTTGCGTGCATTTCGGTAGTAGAGAACGGGTTTAATCCGTTCATCTACTTCCAGTTCTAGGTCGTTACACGACCGACTTCCCACCATGTGGCGCCATCGCAGCATAGCGTCAGGATTGACCCGGCTGCGGTGGCAAGGTTGCCGGCCAGTGACAGATTTTGCGACCCGTCAATCACAGTGAGGATGTTGTCAAACTTCATCGTGAGCCTGTGACCGACGTAGGTCACGTTGATTCCTGCAATGTTTGTCGTCCCCGTCACCCGAATGAAGTCATGGCATGGCGAGGGCGCCAAGCGGGTCGCAGAAGGTACTGAGTTCGTCACCTTGTCTGCGGACTTGGCTCGCAAGATCGTCCCCTCAACATAGTCCATGCCGTTGTCGAGGATGCAGCCCTCCAACACCAACTCGCGGGCATTGGCCGTCGTCTGGATGGCCTTGGGGGCATTGCCAGAGAAGAAGCAACCGCAAAGCAGCGCACCGGGTCCAACTGCGACGCTGGGGTTGAACTTGAAGCCATAACGATCACCGGCAGCCGCAGTCCCGTTGGCCTCAAAAGAACACCCCGTGAATTGAACGGAGCCGGCCTTTCCCTGATAGGCGCCGCTAGCCGAGTTGTTATAGAACCGGCAGCCCGTGAACTGGATACCAGAGTATCCCCCTTGGTCGGCGAGGAAGAGACCGCAGGATTCTGCGCTGCCGCCCGTCAACTTCCCCGCCGAAGAGAACCAGCAATTCGTGATGCCCCACTGCGACTTGCTACCCGCGCCCTCCACGGTTACGCAGTGCGTCCCCTTAGTTGCGTCGAAAAAGCATGTAGTGAAGTGGAAGTTTGCAGCACGAGAGGTAGGTGCGATTCGCATATCCCCTAGCAGGAATGCGCCAACATCCACATCAATCATGTACAGTGCGTCGATATCGTAAGCCTGGATTCCCCAATTCGCGACGGGGGCGGTCTGTGCAATGTCATCGTTGCCGCGGATGAAGCATCCGGTTACATGAAGATTAGCCCCCGATCCAGCAGAGCCAGCGGTGCCGGCAACCAGGGCAGTGCCTGCCCCCGTAGGATTGACGATTTTGACTCGTTGCAGCTCCGTTTCCTCAAAGCCGCGCAAGATCACGCCATCGAACCACTTGGTGACTTTCAGGTCCGCAAATACGCTTCGCCGCTCCATGAGCAGATTGAAGCAAGCCCCCGCAGTCTTGGTGACGCTGCTGGAAACGGTGAAGTTTGAGAACTTACGGTACTTGCGGTCGCTATTGGAGTAGAAAACATCCGCCGTCGCAGAACTAGTGATAACGGTGGTGTTGTCCTGGCCGGCTCCGTCGATCCATAGGTAATCGGCGCTGGACAGATTAATGGACGCGCTCACCTTGTAGTTTCCAGCTGGCAGGTACAGGCGACCGCCACCAATGGACTGAAGGTAGTTGATTGCTGCGGTGAACGCCGGCAGATCATCGGCAACCCCGTTGCCCAATGCTCCGTAGTCCTTGATGCTCACCGTCTCGCGCAGCTTGTCCAGCACTGAGCGCTGGACCGCGCCGGTACCGGATTGCGTGAAGACGACCGAGTTGGCGTCCCCGGCATCGGCGATCACGTCTTCCTGCGTCCACACCTGGGCGCCGTCAGGCGACACGAACTGGTAGTCGTAGACCAGCCCCGGAGTCAGGTAGATGGTCGCCTCGCCACGCGAATTAAGGATGATCGGGTTGGCGTTGGGTACCGTACCAGCCCGGTTGGCGTAGGTCGCTTGGGGCGTGGTGGTGTTGGCCGCGTAGGTGTGGAGCTTGTACCCAGCGGCGGGCAAACCCGCATCGGTAAAAAACTGCTGCTTCGCGCTCGGCGAAAGAATCGCTGCCATTCCTTGGCTGCTCCTGATTGCTTCGGCTTCCTGCCGAAATGTGGTAAAAGGCCGCTATGGACACATCCCGCGCCATAGCCGCAGCCCTAACACCCCTCGTTTTGATGGGATGGCAGGCGGCCAAACACTGGATAATTCGTCGGCGAGAGCGCCGGACCTACTACACCTCAGCGGTTGTCCAACCGCTTCCGAGGCTTGGTTTCGACGGCATCAGCCGATACAGCGACGGGGACGCCAGCCAAGGCGGCCATGGGGACGCCTCGGGCAAGGGCAGCTAGTCCAGTCCCGGGAGTACGGTTCGCAACCAGGCGGGCCAGGGTCGGACTGTTCAACGCGCGACCCACAGTGGCACCGGCGCCGATCAAACCCGCAATTCCGGGCAAAGCACCGGTAACCGAGCCAGTACCCAATGCGCCCAAGCTAAGGAGCCGCCCTGCGGTGCCGCTATCGGGGATCGGGTCTTTGAGAACCGTCTGACCCAAGCGCGCCAAATCGCGCATTTCGCCCGTGCTTCCATTGCGCACTGCGGCCCACAGACGGGCCGGCGATACGTCCCCGTTAGCGCCCGCAACCTGCTTCAACAGGTCTTCGGTGGTGCGCATGTTGGCCCACTGGCTACGAAGCTGCTTGAGCTTGGCCGCGTCCTCCGAACCAACAGCCTTCTCGGCAATGTCATCCAGCGCCTTGCGGACTTCCTTTACAGCAGAGCCGATCCGGTCCCCGCCCTCAGCGAGCATGATCTTGCTCCGCAGCGCTTGATACTTCTGGCCGGTCAAGGCGCCAGATTCGTTTACTTCGCCCAGAATGCGGTCAAGCTGCTTGCGGATCACCGCGGCTTCGTCCTGAGTCAGTCGACCCGCTACGTCCGTCTCCACGCTCGCCAGCTTGCCCAAAGCATCGGGCGTCAGGGGCACCTCGTTCCTTGCGTAAATCTCTTCGTACTGACGGCTCAGGCTCTGCCGAGCCTGCTTCATCACTTCGTCAGTGAGCTTTCCAGAGTCAGCCCCAAAGGTCTGCCCTACAGCACGGTTAAATGCCTGCTGCTGATTGGCCGCCGCCTTCCCCGCCCCACTGAAAGGCAGGTACTTCGCCATGGACGCCATCGTCTTGACCGGGATGGAGTCTGAAAGCTGTGAGATGTGGAGCGGGATGCCCGAGCGCTGGGCAAGCTGCACGGCCTGCTGTTTAACCGGATCGATGGCACTGCGGGCACGAGAAGCAAGGGCGCCGAGCCCTTCGCCCACCGCAGAGCCCCCAAGCCCCAGCGCGCCGCCCACTACGGCGTTCTGAGTGCGACTTTCATCCTCGGTGACGGGGGCCATGGCGCCGGACGCTGCACCCAATGCGGCATTCAGGCCGAGCCGAGCGCCAAGGGTGGGAGCCTTACCCGCAGCACCGCCAGGGATGGCCAGCATCGCGATGTTGCCGGCGACCGAACCCGCTGTTCCACCAGCGGTGTCGGCTAGCGGGGCATCCGTAACGCGGGACTTCGCAACAGCCGAATTCAGATCGCGCATAGGCTGCGAGAGGGCGGTAAACGCCTGCTCCGAAGCCTGCGGGTTGATCCGATCAAGCAGGGGCTTGATGAACTGCGCGCCGCTCAGGCCTCGCCCCATAGCGACTTGGCCCAGCCCCAGACCGGTGTCATGTACGGCCTTGCCGGCGCCAGCCCAGAAGCGCTCACTGCCGGACATGCCCTCAGTGGGGTCTTTTGCAGCAGGGGCCTTGGGCGCAGCTGGGGCTGCCTGACTCTGCTCGCGGAGGCGGCGGATTTCTGCCGCAAAGGCGCGGGCATCGTCAACGTTGCCGGCCTGATCCGCCTTGACCAGCGCGGATTCGAGCTGTTCAAGGGTTGCCATTACTTGTACTTCTCCAAGAGAGCGTCAATGTTGCTTTTCCCAGCAGCGGTAGTGCGCGTGCCCTGGCCCGGCGGCAATGCACCACCGCCGGATGCGCGCATTGCCTTGTTGGCCTCAATGCGGGCCTGTCGCTTCTGTTCGATCACCGCTTTGGAGTCACCGAAAACCGGGAAGTAGTTTTCGTATTCCTGTCGGGCTTCATCTTTACCAATGGCTGCGCCAGACTCTTTGCGCAGCTTGGCCCGCACCCAATCCATGGCCGCTTGGTGGTACTTCTGCCCCTCATCGGAGACCTTGCCTCGGGCGAAGGCGCCAGATATACCGCCACTGTCCGCCAAGGTGATCGCGGCGCGGTCCGTTGAGTTCGTCGGGTTGTATCCGCCAGATTCCAGACCTTCCAGAATGCCCGTCGCGCGCTCCATGCGGTGGAAGAAGCCGGAGGCATTGCGCTCGCCCTCACTAACCTTGCCCGCAGGAATGTAGGTCGTCGTTCCGTCACCGTTGTCGATGACCTGTCCCCCCGTGGGAAGGTCACGCGGCTTGTTTACGATCTGCACCTGACCGCTTGGGCTGCGCTGTGCGACCGTTCCGGCAGGCAACCCCATCTGCGCCACCTCGTCGGCCGTGAGGGTCTGAAACGATCCCTCAGCGGCCTTGGTGCGGGGCATGACTCGGCCGCCCGTGGATCGCGGCAGCTGCACGTGAACGTGGTCGCCTTCATCGATGGGTTGGAAGCCTTGCGCCCGTGCCTGCTCCATGAAGGCTCCGCGCTCTGTCGCTGGGACAGCGAAATCAGCAGCCGTGCCCCGCAGGTGCTGGCTGTTCGGCTTGCCACCTACGGCAGCGTTGTGCTCAGGGGTGCGAAGTCCGCTGGTCATCCGGCCGCCCTGGAGCATCGCCAGACGGCGCTGCAACTCGCTCAGGTCGTTGGACGGCTGACCGGCCCCATAGTTCAGGGGCTTGGCACCGTCTGGCGTGGCCCAGGCGTAGCCGGAATCGGTCTCAATCAGCTGGGGACGGTCGAAGCCCGCCGTGCGGCGCTTCATGTCCAATGCGGCCAGGTGCGGATCATCGCGCAGCATCTGCAACTCACGAATGGAGGCCGGCGTACTGTCTGCCTGAGCGCCACCGTATGCCTTTGCAAAGGCCAGCGCCGCCTGACGCGCTCCTTGCAGGTCGCTCGGGTCGGTCAGGGCTTCGGGCATGTCCGCAGGCAAGCCCAACTTGACCGCACCCGCCCGCCAAGCCTTGTACAGGCTCGGATCGCCCGTCTGAGCGAACGCCGAGGACACCTTGCCGAACTCGTCCATGTCCGCATCACGCTGCTTGGCCGCAAACTGCTGCGCCTGCATGGCTTCGCCGCCGGCTCCGGCGCCGTAGAGCTTGGACACGGCCGCACTGTCGCCCTGAGTGGCCGGCAGCAGGTAGTCGGCCAGCGCCCTGCGTTTCTGGCCCTCACGAGCGGCTTGACCGCCCGCCTCCCACATTTCAGCAAACGAAGCCATCAGTTCCAGTACCCCGAGTTGGTGCCCCACTGGTTGGCGAAGTAGCCTAGGTTGTTGAGCGTGTTGCTGTTGGCCTGGCCTGCACCGAGGATGCCCGAGGCGCGTGCGTTGCCGGCGCTCAGCAAGTTGCTGCCAACCCCCTGCGCAGTGGACTGACCCAGTCCAGCGACGGAATTGGTGGCGGTCTGCCCCACCCCGGACAGCGAGCCGAGACGGTTCATGTAGTCGTTGTAGGTGTTGTCCGCCAGCCCCTGACCGTACTTGGTCAGCGCCTTGCCTGCCTTGCCAGAAAACAGGCCGCCAGAGGCGTTCGCGGACGAATCCAGGGCGCGCACGCCCTCCTGCATGTTGAACTGGTAGCCGGGAGTGGCGCGAAAGCGGTTGAACGCGTCCTGCTGGGCGGTGGCCGGGTCTTTGTTCGATGCAGCCGTGGGCACTGCACCCCAGGTGCGCCCCTCCTTCTGGCCGTACTGGAGATAGTGCTCATATGGGTTCTGCGCAAAGTGGCTATCTGCGGCTACGTCTGGATTTGCCGCCAAGTACGCCTGCGCCGGATTGACCGATGCCGACTGCACACTGCCCGTGGGCAATCCCAGCAGGCTCATGTACTCGTTCAGGCCGGTAAGGCCTGCCTGCCGCCACGGCTCATAGTCCGCACGCGACTGATTGAACATGTCGAGCAAGACCTGATTCGATCCGCTCGCCGCATCGGTCTGCGCCTTGGCTGCGTCCTTGCTGGACTTCTTGTTGATCAAACCGGACGCAATAGAGCCGACAGCGCCGATGACGCTACCCCAATCAAAAGCCATCCTTGGCCTCTCCTGCTAGATTTCGTGTTCGCCGCCGCTTGGCCGCGTTGGCGGTGATGGCGCGGGCGGGATCGATGAAGCTCCGCTCAGGCCGTTGGTTTGTGCTACTTCCGCAGTTGCGGCTGATGTGGCTGCAACCCCTTGCGCATAGTCAGAAACCTGCACGGCGTAGTTGGTCACTTCCGCTACTTGCGCCTGGGTGTCTGAGACGGAGGTTTGCACTTGGACAATTGACGGTCCCTGCACGCCACCTAGGCGCTCGCCTACCTCGCGAAGGTAGTTGTACCAGCGCGTCGTAAAGAACCCCGTGCGCGGATCAATCACCTTCTCGTCAATGCGCGGAAGCCAGTCTGAGACCTTGCGGGAGGCATCCTTGCCAGCCCAGGCCACCGGAGCCGAGGCGCTGGCGAACCCCGCTACCGTTGCGCACGACACGCTGTTGGTGGTGCCAGGCTCGGCCGAAGAACGAAAGCCAACCGAAATGGCGCATCCGGCCGCGGCCATCAGAACACCGCGCCAATCGACCAGCTGTTAATGGTGTGAGTGCCCGCGCCGCCATAGGCGTTCTCTACGATTTTGGACACCACACAGTCCGATGCCCCGGCCCCGGTAATGTCTATGGCCGCACCACCGGCCGTGGCGGCCACCTTGAACGTGTTGGTCGTCACGTCGCGCGCGTAGTAGATCGTGCCCTCGGTGAGGCCAGCAGGTACCGTGCCGCCATAGAACACCACGGGGTCATTGGCGACGTACCCATGGCCGGGAACCGAGAACACATCGGTGCTCGCATCGGCCTGAAACTCCTTGGGGCTCCCACCATTAGGCGAGTAGCCCTTGAACACGGTGGACGCCCACAGACCCGCCCAGCGCACCGTATGCCCCGCGCCCACGGTGAAGTTGGTGACGGCCGACAGGGTGCGAACCCCGCCAGAGGCAGCGTTGAACGAACAGGCAACGCGGGCATACCCGCTACCGGTCAGCTCGTTGGCGCCCGTTGCGCCAGGGAATCCGCTGTGCAGGCTCATCGTATCGATCACGATGGCATTGAGCGCCTCGTTACGTGCAGTAGTCGTCAGGCTCATTTCTTGGACACGCTCACGTCAATGTTGAAGCCGCGCCAGGCAACACGTACAGCAGCCGTAGTACGCAGGCGGAAGTAGCGGGTGCGGGCGCGGTTGAGGCGTCGCCACACGGCACGCAGTCGGTACTGGCCTATGCGGCCTATGCTGCGTTCGTGCTCGTTGCCCCAAGTACGACCGCCGTCATCACTCCACGACAGCCACACAGAGGGGTCGGCATCGATTCCGTCGCCATCCAGACCTACGCCCATGTCGCCCATTAGCTCGGCGCGGTCGTAGCGGATCAACCGGTTCTCACCCTCTGCCTGAGGCCAGGCGCGCTCGCGATAGATGGGGTCTTGATCGTCCAGGTAGTAATCGGTTTCCAGGGCATACAGGCGCCCGTCCTCCCAATCCCCGACCAGATGGCGCCCACCGAGCATGGCGTGCGCGCTAGTGCGATCCCGCTTCAACAGGCCAGTGCCAGGCTCGCGCCACGCACGTTGGTGCCAAAGCTGGGTGTTGATATCGTAGACCCAGGTGGCCTCATCGAAGCACAACACATAGAAGTGATGGCCGTCCTGCTGGTAGGTATAGGCCGTAGCCGTCTCAGGGCTGGCGTAACCGGCAATGGCCTGCTCGATGGCAAAGGTACTGATTCGGCGCGGGATATAGCCCTGCGCCACGTAGACCACACCCTGCCCTCGCTCGTTGCGACCGAGCCAGAAGACGCTGTTGTCCTCCTTGGCAGCGGTGCGCGGGGCCATGATCCCCTGTTCGATGTAGCTGGTTCTGGTGAAGGGCAGGTCGGGGTCCGAAGTCACCACCGCCACCTCCACCGACTCGGTGCCGAATAGCCACAGCTCCCGGTGGTCGGCCAGAGTACGCACGATCTTGTCGGGATTCCCCTCTGCCGAGGCGAAACTCAGTGCATCCACAACCGTGCTGTTGAGGTTGGCCCACACATACGAGCCGTTGGCTGCGGCGCCCACCAGATAGTTGTCGATGAACGACACGTCCGACATGGTTGGCGCATCTTCAACGACCGTGACGGCCAGCGTCTCGGTGTCGATGGCGTGCCACCCAGACGGATGGGCCACCACTACGCTTCCGACGTTGTTCTGAATCTCCACGGCCCCCGTGCTGCTGGGGATATCGCCGATCTCAGTAATGCCCAGATTTGAGCCGATCCGGTAGATCTTTGACCCGTAGACCGTCCACAGATACCCATTGGCTGCCTTCGCACCACGGCAACCGAGGCTAGGCAGCGTCAGCAGCAAGCGCTTGCCGGGAGTGCCGTAGAACCCGCCCACATCACCGTTGCCGGACTCGTTGGGCTCCACATACAGGTTGATGCAGGTCTGTGCTGCGAGCGGGTGCGACCGGAGCGTGTAGGCCGCACCGAGAAAGTTGGTTTGCATGCGGTCAGCGCACCTTCTGGCGCAGCTTGGAGCCGGCGAAAACCCTGTTGCGTTCGGTGGCGTTTGCACCGGTCAGCCAGCGCAGGAACATCGCCTCCCACATCGGAATCCGGTCGTCCTCGCCCAGGAAGGGGGCTGACTCGGCGAGTGCGCCGAACAAGAACACCTCGGGGTATCGGTTGAACGTGGCATGCAGCCCGTCCTTGATATCCGTCGGACGCTGGAAGTACCGACCACCCACGGACAGCCCGTTGGACTGCTCAGGGGCAAAGATGATCGAGTCACCGGACTGCGCGTACTGGCGGGCATCGCCGCCCGTGTTCCAGCGCGACCGTGCACGCAGGTCGGACTCGGAGACCGCCTCCAGAGGCTTGTCAGGGTCAAACCAGACAATCTCCAACTCCAGGCAGTCAGAAGGCAGCGCCACCGCATTTGAGGCCACAGTGCCCACCAGCGGTGCCTGCATCGTGCTGGCCCGCAGGCCGGACGTGCCTGGCACGCCGTCATAAACCCGCGACTCGCCCAGCGCGATCAGAAGATCAAGCGTCTGGGTGGAGAACGTGGTACTTACGTCGTCGCCGTCGATCATCCGCAGCACGGCCGTGCGGAACTCGGCGTAGTTGGAGAACTGCATGTTCAAACCCTTCCACGCCAAATGCGGAAAGGGGCGTTCTCAGGGTCATTGAGGAACGCGTTCTGCAACGGCTCATCGTTCATGAACCGGTTGAAGGTCACGCCTCGCTTGTTGCACCACGCAATGATCACGGTGGTGTCCACACTGGCGGCATGCTTCCAGTCACCCCCGCTACGGTGGGCATCGCCCGCCTCGCGGCAGTAGGTGGCGAGCGTGTCCAAGGCTTGCCCTGAGACGCCGTGGACGAATGCAATAGAGTCGTCGTCAACGTCTTCAATCCACGCCTGTTTCATCGCTCGTCCCTTGAATAAAAAGAGGGGGCCGACCGAAGCCGACCCCCTGAGCCACTTCCATGTGGCACTAAGCCCCTCCGTGGGGACTCTTCCTTAGCCAGCCGCCAGAATGTCGGTAATGGCGTACAGCGGCTTCTCATCACGCACCAGCAGCGACACTTCGGTGCGCACCTGCCAGTTCTGGGCATCGCCCACGGTGGCAAGCCGCTCCGACTCGAACGGACGCAGCTGCGCCAGCGCCAGCTTATCGGTGTCGAAAATGTACAGCGTGTCGTTCAGGCCAGCCGCAGCAACGGCCTGCACGCGGTTCGGAACCACCTTGGTGACGCCGAAGTCCGAGCGGTAGAAGTCGAACGCGGCATTCAGCACCGCGGCCTGCTTGCTGCCAACCTCGTTGGTACGCTGCACGTTGCCGGTGAAGGACGACACCTTGACTTTGTGGGCCGGCGAGCACATCACAATCGAGCCCGAGCCGCCGTTCTGGTAGCAGGTCTGGATGCCCGTCTTGAGCATGGTCTCGGTGACCGACACATCCGTGCCCGTCACAGGCGCGGTGTTGGTCGTCGGGTCCGGAGCCACGCCAGAGGCGCCCACAACACGGTTGGTGATGAAGCCATACAGGCCGCGCAGGCGGCCGGCGACACCCGAGGTGCCGGTGACGGTCGCACCAGACGAGATCGCAGCGGCCTCCATATCCCGCTTGAGTTCGATCATCTTCTTCATGCGAAGGCGCTTGCCTTCCTTCGCACGGCCGTACTTCTTCACGCGCTCGGCGGTGTTGGACACAGACACGGTGTCCTGGAAAATCTGAGTGCGGTTGTTCAGCAGGCCCGGCTGAGTCTGGGCCGAGTAGGTCGCATCGGCGCCTTCGATGGCCGCCCGAGTCGGGTCCGGCGCGCGGTAGCTGTCACGCTGCCACTCGAAGTACACGTTATCGATATCGGTCCGCTCGATCATCGCCAGCAGCGGCGCGTCGTCCGGGTTGAAGTTGAAAATCTGGTCAAGAACGTTCTCCTTGACCTTGACCACGCTGGGGGTAATGAGGGTATTTGCAGGCATTTCCGTATGTCCTTAGGGTGCGGCCTCAGTCCATGAGGTCCGCGAGGGATTCAATTGACGGCTTTTCACGATGGCGCTTGAGCGCATCGGCTTGCCGCGCGTCTGCTTTGCTGGGCAACTTCGCTCCCGCCGATGGCTTCTGCACCTTGGGGAGTTCGGTCTTGGGCTTGAGCGTGGCCTTCTGTGCGATCAGGGCGTCGTACTTCTTCGCCTTGTCTGCCAGCTTCCAAACCCCTTCGTTGACGAAGGCCTCCACTGCCGACTCTGGGCTGATCCCGTTACTACCGAGATAGCGGGCCAGGTCATGCATGCGCTCGTCACTCCAGTCCGGCAGGGTGTCGCGCAACGCCTTCTCAGTGGCATTCGCCCGCTCCTCGATCTGCGCTTGGCGGTGACGCTGCGCTTCTGCTTGGACGGCTTGAATGGCACGATAGGCGTTATCCAACTGGCCCTTTCGTTCCTGGTACTGCTCCTTCTGGAGTACAAAGGCGGCCAAATCGCGGCTCGCCAACTCCGCCGGGGGCGGCTCACCCGCCCACGACTCCATGAACTGCACGAAGGCATGCAAGCGGCCCTCCGTCTCGGCCAGGCGCTGCTCGCTGGCCTGCCGCAACTGGCCGACCGTGGCGCGCTCCGCCTCGACGGCCTTGCGCTCCTCAGCCACAGCCATCGTCTTCTTCGTGTAGTCCAGGCCCTTCTGGGCCAGGTCGATCACCTCGGACTGCTTGAAGGACAACTCCTTGCCGTCATGCTTCAACGTGACGGTGGGGTCATCTTCTTCCGGCTCGTCCGGCTGCTCTTCCTCGCCCTCGGTTTCCTCTAGCTCGGGCTCCTGTTCCTCGCCCTGATCTGCCAAGCCCTCAGCATCCGAGCCTTCGTCCATGTCATCGGCCAGGTCGGAAAGCGTGAGTGCTTCCTCGACCGGCTGGGTGCTCTCGTCACCAGTCATTGATTCATCCTTGAGTTGTATTTACAGCGGATGGACCTTCCCATCCGACGTTTGCGCCGAGGCTTCCTGCCCGGTCACTACCTTTGCGTTGCCATAAGCCCCGCACCACAGCTCCGGGGCATCAGCGCCCGGCCACACCACCCGGCACACCGGGTTTCCCCACTGCTCAATCAGCGAAAGGCGCGCCGCAGCGTGCTCCCAGCCTTTTCGGCCAGGCTTTCCCTCCGCCTCAGGTCCGCTTCGGCCAACTTCCCGGTGTTCATCGCCTCCCGGAAGACCGTCTCCAGCCGCCTGCACGCTTGGGCCATTGACCACAGCCACTCGCGTTGCTTCTCGTCTCTTTCCTCTTGCCATTTCTCGACAATCTCCGTGCGAATCTGCTGCCAGGCGTCCTGATAGACAGGGTTGTCCAGCACTTCACGCGCCAGTCGGCCGTGCTCAATGTCTTGGCTCAGGCTCATGCGGCCTCTCCGGTGATGATCTCGGTCAGCTGCATCACAACCTGTTTGAGCTGGTCGATCTGGCCTTGCAGGTCTTCCTGCTCGCTTTCCTTGGCCATCGCCTGGGCATGACCGAACTGCTGATCGTTGGCCTGTAGTTGCAGCTTGGCGGCGCCCTCAGCCTCTTTCTGGTCAAGTTCCCGGCTCTTGAGCTGCAACTGGGCGGCCTGTATAGCCAAGTCGCCTTCCTTGGCGGCCTTCTCTGCCTTGAGACCCTGGTTTTCCTGGGCAAGCTGCTCCAGCTGCTCTTGCAGCTTCTGCATCTGCTCCATCGCGCCCTGCTTCTCTTGCTGGTACGCCTGCGGGTTGGGTGGCATGCCGGTCGGCTCAGGCTCAACGAACCGCTCGGGATTGCTGAACTCGTTTGCCTCGACGTACAGTCGGACCGTTTCGGCGATGTTCTGCGGGGTCACGATGCCGAACTGGGCGGCCTGCATCTGCGTCTGCAACAGCCCCAGGATGCGCGCTGCCTGCTGCTCCTTCGAGCCGGTGCCCAGGCCCACGTTAATCTTGACGTTGAACTGGTCGCGCCATTCAGACGGGTTGATGCCCACCCACTGGCCGCCCGACACCTGAATCTGCTCGGCACGGTTCTGGTGCTGCACTGCCAGCTTCAGAATCTTGGCAAACAGCTGCTTCATGCCCACCGCGAAGAAGCGCGCCATCAGCTCAAGGCGCATGTCGGCCTTCTGCGTGATGATCGACACGCCCGTGGCGGTCTTGTTCAAGCTATCGGCATCGGTGCCCTGCGAGTAGCGGGTAAAACCGGTGCGATTCTCGCGCCACTGCTCAAGCCATTCGTTAAACTGATAGGCCGGTGCCGATAGCTGAGGCTGGACTAGGGGCTGTATGGCATCGCCTGCCGGGCCCTTGCCGCGCACAGCACCACCGGGGCGGTTGTCGAGCCAATCATCGATATTTACGTCAGCGTTCGTGTTGATGTACGTACGCTGGTTGACCGTCAGATACAGGTTGTCCTGAATCGCCCGCACGACGTTGGTGCGCAGCTTCTGCGGCTGGATCGCCAGGTCTGCCGGGCAATCACCGAAGAACGCATGCGGGCGCGGAATCGGGCAAATCCACACGAACGGATGGCCGTCCACCTGCTCAATAGCAGCTTTGCCATCGGTGTAGTAGGCCAAGGTGTCCTCGATCAGACACACCTTGAGCCATTCCGCCAGGCCATCCCCATCCCGATCCAGCTGGATGTACACCTCAGCGCAGGTATAGAGCTGGTGGCTCGGTGCCGGGGCCGAGTAGCTATCCGAGTCCATGTCCTGACCCAGCTGCTCGATTTCGTTCTGCTCGGACGTGGTGTCCCCTGCGCCGTGCGGCAGGTCAGACAGGTCGTAGCCCTCTTCCTCCAGCTCGAACTTACGCTTGCGGAACACATGCCCGATCATGGCCGGGTCGGCACCCCAGCGGGCATTGGCGTCAACACGGATCGAGTCGGGCGAGCAAACCTCGCATTTGATGCAGGTCCGCTTGTCCTCCTTCTTGACCGTGAAGGACAGCCCGCCCTCATCGTCAACTGCCGGGTCACCGTCTAGCTGCCAGCCGTCCTGCATCAGCAGGATCAACTGTTCTTCGGTCTGACCCTCAAACTTCTGCTTGGCGTCTTCGGCCTCTTCCTCAGCCCACACTTTGACGGTGCCGACCTTCTGCAACAGCGCATCCTTGAACCAGTCGTACACCACGCCCACGCCATCGTTGCGGGTGTAGAACAGGTGGTTCACATAGGCCGTCGCCAGCTTGGCAACCGGCTCGGCGCCCGGGCGCTTGGCCTCGAACTCGACCGCATTGTCCGACGACACGAACATGCGCATCAGCTGCGGGAGCATCCACTCCACAGTGTCAGCCACGTCCGTTGCCACGAAATCCGAGCGGTCCTCGATCTCCGGTGGAGCCAACTCACCCTTGGCCTCGGCGTTGTAATACTCCAGGTTGCGCAGACGCGCCTGGCTGATCTCCGTGCCAGGGCCGCCCAGCGAGGTGCGCAAAGCCTCCACGCACAAAGCCCCGATAGCATCATCCGTGATGCTGTTTTCGGCTTTCCTTGCCATCTATCGGGTTAACCCCTGGTTGTGAGCCGCTTGTACGCGATGGGTCGCATCTCAACCGGCTTGTTTTCTTCGTAGTCCACGGCCATCAGTCCGAATGCATCGGCGCTGTGGCTGGCCCAATCGTGTTCAGGCCCAAGGCCCACGTTGCGTATCTGGTCCCACTTCTCGTGGTACCAGCCCAGTGCATCGCGGCCAGCCTCTGTGGTCTCGGCGTTGAAGCGGATGGACGGGAATACCCGTCGCACAGCTTCTACGCGCTTCATGGCGGCCCCTGCGCCCATGTTGGGCACCACCACCACCTTGTAGCCCATGGAGCGGAATGCGCCCTCGTAGGTGACCTTGTGCACCTTGTCCGAGTTAGCCCCGTCGTGAGGCAGGACGATGGTCACCCGGTCGGGCGTGTAGCACCTCGACCGCAGCCAAGTGGCATGCGCCTCGATGGGCTGGCCCACTGCCTCGTAGTGGTCCACCACCCGAATTTCTGGGCCGATGAACTGGTCGATCCAGATGGCGAAGGCGTCAGCCTTGGCCCCGGTGCCGCCAATGTCAATGTGCGCCTTGAGGGTGATGAGCGGGTCTGCCGCCACGAACCCGATGCGGCCTTGAGCCTTGGCATCTGCCAGGTTGCGTGCGAAGTACGCGCCCTGGATCGCCGTGGCGTAGGCGCCTTCCCAGATGTGTTCGTACTGGTCTGGCCGGTCCTGCAAATCTCGCTGCCGCTCACGCTCCAGCTTGGCGGGGAACTTGGGGTTGTCCTTCCAGTTCAGCTCAACGACCTTGACCAACGGGTCACTAGATCGCCGGAACCGACTCTCAACCGCGGCAGACTTCCTGGCCGGGTTCCACGTGACCCACAGCTCGGCGTTCCAGTCCTCACCCTCTTCACGCAGTGTCGGGATGAGAATGTCCCACGCCGCATCTGAGACCGGCTCAGCTTCATCCACCCAGCACAGCAGGATGCGACCCTTGGACTTGACCGACCCGATGTTCCGATCCAAGCCGGCGAAGGAGAACCACACGTTCCCATCGCGGCTCTTGACGTACTTCTCGCCGATCTCCCAGTAGGCCGACAGCTCGGGCACTTCCTCAATGGCTCGCTTGACCTCTTCCAGTGAGGAATCGTCGAGCGAGTTCATGAACTGGCGGGCGCACAGGATCTGCCCCTTGATGCCCGCCTGCCCGTAGCGCATGCCCTGTACCGCCGCCATCTTGGCGAACGAACGGGTCTTGCCCGACCCTCGACCACCATAGGCGCCACGTACGTCAGCACGCCCAAGGAACACCGGCCGCAGCTTGGGCGGCAGGCGTATGACCAGCTCGCTCATTCCAGGTCAGCGAGCTTGATGGTGGAGACCTGCTCCACAGTGCTGTGGACCGTCTGCTCGGTCCGATCCGTCCAGCCTTGGTTCTTGAGCCAGAAGATGGCGCCAGTGCACGCTGTACCTGCAAGGCGGCGCTCCCATGCCATCTCCAGCCGGGTGCGCGCCTTTTCTACAGCGTCACTAAACGCCGGCTTACCGGCATAGTCCCACAGGGTTTTGCGGGTCATTCCCAGCGCCAGGCAGAGCCCGTTCACCGTGGGAATGTCGCCGTCACTGTCACTGGTTGGCTTACAGGACTCAAAGTAGGCGTCAGCTACCGCCTCAAATTCCTCAGGCGTCTCGAAGATCGGCGGCCTTGCCATTGTCGTTTCCTTCGGGCTGCCCTTCGACTTGGCCCTCAATAGATGGGCCTTCCTTGGCCCGTTTGTCGTCCTTGCCGAACGCCCTTGCCCAGTTCGCCGCGAACTCGTCTGCATTGACCGAGAACGGCCGCGGGGTCGATCCCTTGCCCATCAGTTGTCGTACCTGCCGCGCCAGATATCCAGCACACTAGAGCCAGCTGCATTGCCGCCAACAATGGCCGGCATACCGCCACCCCCGCGCGCAAAGCCCTGTCCACCCGAGCCGGCGCCACTACCTGTAACCGCTCCCACGTTGTTGCCAAACGTGAGGTTTGAACCTGTCGGTGCAGCGACCGTTTCACCCCAGGTAGAGGATGGCTGCCACCCGCCAGGTTGCATTGCATTGCCGTTGCCGAACTGGGTGTTGCCGAACCCCGCCTTGGAGCCCTCGCCACCCATAAATGCCTGCCACACGTTGCCGGGGGTCTGTGCCCCTGGACCGTCGTAGCCCACTGCTGGCTGGGTCACGCCCACGTTGCCGGGACGGAAGCCCTCGCTACTGGTCAATCCGATCTGTTCGGGCTGCACCTGTAGGTAGTTGTTCTTGTCCACCCACTTGCTGATGAACGGACTGGCCGCCGCACCCGCTGGACCCAGTACCGCGTTTGCCGCCATGCGCATGCCAAACCCAGCCCAGCCGCGACCGACGTTAGACAGCTCGCCGGTCTTGGCGTTGTACTGGTGGCCCGGCAGCAGGCTATCGACAAACCGGCCCCAGACCGCGCGGCCTACGCTTGGCTTAGGCATCTTCCTTCCTTGGTTAATTCATGGCACCAGAAGGCACCTGTTGCTCGTAGGCATCGGCTGCTGTCCTTAGCAGCTGCGCAACCAGCGCTGGCGGTAGGCTCAAGCCTATGAACCTGACGTTGCCCTCGGCGGTTGTGCGAATCGCAAACCCGACTAGATCGGCCTCTTGGCACTCTTCGGCGAACAGTCGGCCAAGCTCGTCTATACGGTTCATTGCTTGCCCCGATGGGCATCTAGGCAATCCGCAGTCGCGGCCCGCTTCGCTTCGCTGTCCTCGAATGCAGCCATAGCCCGGATGTAGGCAATTGCCCACACGCGCCAATCAGTGCTTTCCGGTGGAGGGGTCGGCCTCTGGGCAATCGCTCGTTCGCTGCACCCGGCAGCTGGCAGCAATGGCTGCCTGCCAAGCCTCCCGAGACTCCCGCAGGATGTCAGCGTCAAGCTGCCCACTATCAGGCACAGCAGAAATCCGATCTTGGACACGAGCCACACGCCGGTCCGCTCGCTGCTGAGTCTCATAGCCCTCAATCCCGATCCGTTCCTGCGTGCCACGCGATATCTTGTTGGACTTGGCCGTGTCCTTGGCCGCCTGTTCCAGCGCCCGGGCCTCCTGCCGCGGCTTGCTGCCGCCCTTCCAGTACACCCACCCAGCGCCGGCAATCAGCGCAAGCAGCAGGTACAGGTAGGGGTTTAACCAGATTGGCAGCTTCATCCCTCACCCCAGCACGCCCAGGTGATAGGCAATGCAGAATTTGTTTGTGACCTTGCCCACATGGACGGCGCTTACCACGCCCACCAGCTGGCCGGCCTCGTTGAATATCCCCGCGCCTGAATCACCCAGACCGCAGTTCATGTCCATCAGCATCTGGTTGCGATCCCAGCCCATCACGTAGCCGCGTCGCAGCATCTGGATGTAGCCATCCGCATTGCCCACGATGCGCAGCTCGTCCCCGGCCTTCGGGGTCGGCCCTCGCGTGGCCCAGACCTTGAACTCAACATCCAACTGAATCAGCAGATGGTCAGAGCCGTCCTCGGCCATCATGCCGATGCGCACTGTCTGGCCGGCGATCACCAGGGACTTTTCATCCCCCTCTACGCAGTGCCTAGCCGTCAAGATCACATCCTTGGCGACCGCCGTAGCGCTACACAGTGACCCGCTCGGAAGCTCGATCCGGTAGGTGTACTGTTCAATAGGGACCGGGCGCGCTTCTGCGCATCCCGACAACATCATCAGGAGCGCAAACAAGCACTTCATTTGGTCTAGCCCCGGCTAAGTTGCCGAATGTGGTCCCGCCCCTCGGGCGTCTGTAGTAGCGCCCTTGCTCGGGCACTCTGGTGCGCCTTGAACCCCCTCCCCTCTCCCCGCGGCTGCTTCATAAGCAAAGCCAGCAGGACGAGGATGAGAATTTCCATGCGCCTCGCGAATCTGTTTGAGCAACTCTTGCCCGCCTGAGCTGGCAAGGAATCCCCGAACATCAAGAGATACGCCGTGCGGGCCAAACTTCGCCCAGGTAGCGGGGGCCACTTGTGCGGCGGTCAGTACCTTGGTCACTTCGTCGCTGCCTGATCCGCCACATTGGCGCCGAGGTACAAGCCCAGAACCCAAGTCGTCAGACTCACCCACTGGTCCGGCGTCAGCAGCCCAAAGCACAGCAGGGGCACGCCAGTGGCGTACACGGCTGCCGCCAGCCAGAACTTACGGCTCAGGTAGCGGCGGTCACTTTCCAAGGCACACCGCCAGTTCGGCCTTGCGCCGGTTGGTCAGCCCGCGCACCTCTCGGCCGCCAGCTCGATTCCAGCGCAGCAGCTCGTAGCACCAGACCGATGCCGGCTGGCCTTCGTTGATCTTGCGGACGAGGGTGGAGTTGCACACCGCGCCCGTACCCACGTTGTAGGCCAGGCTCAGGACTGCGGCCCACTCGTTCTCGGGCAGAGGCCGGTTCACGCACTGGGTCAGCGCGACAAGTCTGCGGCCTAGGTCCGACTGTAGGCGCTGCTCGCACTCGACGACAGAGTAGCGACGCTGCTCCACATCCTGGGTATCGCCATAACAGACAGTCAGGACGCCCACAATGTCGCGGTACGGCTCAAGCTCCCGACCTTCCCATGGCTTGATGAGGGCAGCAGCCGCCAGCAGAACGGCCGCAACCGATCCGCCGATGACCTTGCCCTTGCTCACTTGTCCGCCTTGTCGTCCAGCTTGTTCTCGATGCGCTCCAAGGCTGCATAGATTCGCTGCTCAAAGCTGCTGATCCGCTCTGAAAGCGCCTCTCGGAGTGCCTTTTCGGTATTGATGCGACCCTCCAACCGGATCAACCAGACGAGCCCACCAATGGCTGGGGCGATCAGTCCAATGGACGCGCCAACAAGTGTTTCGATCACAACATCCGCCCCTGTCTTCGTCTGTCCGCAGGTATCAGTCCTGATACCTAAAGCGGGTTAAGGTGCGGCTGGTGATACCGGGCCGCATATGGGTGCCCCGGCACCATCAGGTGCGGCAAGGCTTCGTGTAGAGCGGCCGATGCACGCGGGGCAAATAATTACGGGCGAACCCCTTACGGACCTCGCCCAACCTGAGCCCGCGGCCAATCCAGCGGAGGACACAGGAGTAGTCTTGAAACGATTCTTTGGCTGTAAGCCTCTGATTCGTGTCTGCTTTCCAGTTAAGCTGAAACTATCTGTGAAACGATTCGGAAAACCACTTTCGAGGTACCGTGGGTACCTACGGCTGAGGCCGCTGGGAAGCGCTCGCTTTCATCCGGTTAGTCGCTTGCTACTTGTTTACCTTGAGGGTATGAAATGGGCCGCTCGTGTACCCGTCGTGCTTGGCTGCGATCTTGACCGCCTCCAGTGCCGACGCACCCGCCTCCATCGCACCCATAGCAACGGCCGAGCCGCTACCGATGGCGGCGAAATCAAGCTCTGACGGGAACGGTTGAAACGGTGACCCAGATGAGAAGAACACCCCCCCATCCTTGTCCACAATAATCAGATATGCGTCAGGGGCCTTGGGCGCCTTACCTTCTTGGCCGCCCATCAACCACTCAACGACGGAATGGCACTCTGCTGCGTCACCGCAACCGCCTACAAGCATTCCGCTAGGGAGTCGGTGAATCTTCCTCACACGTCCGTGGTAGTCGCACGTAGCCTGAGAGTCCGCAGCGAGCACGCCATCCCGGTATGCAATGGTCGTCACTGCGGACTCTCCTTCCCCATATGAACTATGGTATGGGCCGATTTCCCAAACCCCGCTAACGTTCAGAAATCCGTTCGTTGTACTTCACGATCCGGTAGGTTGCCCCCAGGATTTCCCAATAGGTCCGCAGCACAGTCCCGAGGACGCGCACCAGGGAGTCGCGCACCCGCCGGTAGGAATCCTCCTTGACCCCCAAGCTCTCGGCCGCCTCGGATGCAGGCAGGATCGGCCTAGCCGGGTCCATTACTCGCTGTAGGGAGTCCCATGCCGCGACGGTCGCCAGCTCTTCGCTGTAGCCCTTCCGCATGTGGGTCCGGCACCATTCGATGGAGAACAGAACCCACCACTGGCGCACCCGGCTCATGTACAAGCGGTCCCCGGCCAGCACCAGCCGGTACATGGCGAAATTGGGGAACCCGTTGCCGTACTCCATCCGGGCCAGGCGATCGGCGTCGATGATCGTGCCGGTGATAGGCCCGATCAGTTGGGTTTCGTAGTCCAGGGAGTTGAGAGGGAGGGTCATGCGGCCCTCGCCAGGGAGTATCGGCTCTTGGCGTTTCGGCGTTTGCGTTGCAGGAACCGCGAGATACCCATCCCCTCGAAGCGGCGGCACATGTCGTCCAATCGGATATCCATGATTCCGAACTGGCCGTTGCTCACTCCATTAAGGACCACCACCCCGCGCCAGTGCGTGTTGGCGGTCCCCTTGTAGGACTCATCGTGTAGATAGCAGCTTCCGGCGACGATCCCGCGGATCACTCGGCCAGTGGCGAACTGCTTGGTGCCAATATCCAGGTCCTGCACGTGCCCCATGACAAATGGGGCGCCGATCTGGGCCAGCTTGTAGCTTGCCGTCCCGCCAATCGGCCGACCTGTCATGCTGTTGGCGAAGTAGTGGGCAAACTTCACCCCCTCAATCTCGACCTGTCCCGGCGTTGCGCCCACGTAATCCACCACCTCCCAGCCCAGGGCGCGGTCGTTGAAGTGGTCGTAAGACAGTGCGCCTTTGAGTTTCGGGTTGTCCGCAACAACTCGCTGAATCCTCTGTTCATGATTGCCACGCAGCATCAGCTTGCGCTTAGGGCGAAACCCGCCCATCGCTTGGTGCAGGCGCGCCAAGGCTGCATTGCCAGATTCCACGTCCTCGACGTAACGTCGCCCCTCGCGCTCCAACTCGCCAGCGTAGGAGGACAGACTTTCCATGTCCCAGTGGTCGCCTATGTGGACCACGTAATCGGGCTCGTACTCGCGGATCAATGCGCCGATCCAGTCGAAGTGATCAGTAGGTACACCCGGGCGGACCTGGGTATCAGGGATGATGAAAATCCGCTTGCCAGACCAGCTCATTGTTATTCCTCGTCCGTCTGCTTGATCGGGTTAGCGGGCACCCCATGGCTGTCCTGCCATTCGGCGGCTACGGGGTCTAGGGCTTTGTGGAACTGGTAGGCGCGGGTTAGCTCCATGGCCCAGTTGCGCGGGGCCGACCACTCAAACGTCCCGACCGAGTACACAACCGCACCTGGCGCAATAGGCGCACCCTTCGCCTCGCACTCCAACTGCAATGCAGCCAGCGCACGCCACGCCACGCCCGCCAGATCACCCTCCAGCAGGTGGCGGGTTAGGCAGTCAAGGTGATCGTTAGACTTGTCTCGCACCCAGCGCAGGGGCTGACCGGGGCTATGGGTGTCATTGCCCAGCTTGCTGCGCTTGGCGACCTCGACCAGTGCGGCCGGGAAGTAGGCCAAAACGCCTGCGTGCAAGGGGATGGCCTTGCGGGACGCGGAGTCCTCGGGCAGAAGTCCGCTCATGCTTGCTTCCAGGCAACCAAGCCAGCAATGGCGAGGATCGACCCTGCGACGAACGTCCACAGGCCAATGGAAATCCAGATCGGCGAGAGAACCCAGAACCACGACCAGGCGATCACCCCGCCCAGCTTTAGGCCGATGAAGAGGATCGTCAGGAGGCCGACGAATCCAATACCGCCGTTACCGCTGCTTTCCTTCGACATTGCACGAAACCCTTGGTGGTTTCGTGTACGTTATGCGGCCTCTTTGTCCATAACTACGTACGAATTTTGGACAGTGAGCATGTCCATCTGCCGCAGCACAACCGCAATGGTTGACTTGCTGTGCCCTGTGATCTTGGCAATGCGGCGGATGCTCAAGCCGTCGCTATGAAGCTGGCGGATCGCCAATTCGTCTACCGGCCTTGACTTGGGGATGTACAGCCGGTCGCGCCCATCCGTTCTCTGCACAAGGGACGCAATCAGAGCATCAAGCTCCCCATCCGTCGCCGTCCTTCCGAGAGCATCCCCAAGGGCAAGTTTCAGAATCGCCCTGCTCATAACTCCCCCTATGCCGCCGCCTTCTCAGTCATCCCCTCGCGCACCAGCAGCGCGAACCCCTCAAGCCCCACATCCGCCGTGTAGCGGAACGTGTCTCGCCAATCCTGCCCGGTGCGCCACGCCTCATTGAGCGGGACCACGAAGCGCCAGCGGTCGTACAAGCCACGATTCGGCAGCCGGTACGCCACGCAGGGAAGCGCCCCGCGCTTGAGTGCGGCAAGCCTCGCCTGCTCCCACCACGGGCCAAGCGTGATCTTTGCTTGGTTCTTGCACTCGATCAGGTAAGGACCAACCAGCTGTTCAATGTCCCCGTGCTGGGCTTGGGCGGCCTGCTTGTAATTCCGATTGAGCGTCACGCCCAGGTACTCGCTCAGCAGGTGACACAGCTCCAGCTCAGCCCGGGCGCCCTTGGCCCGCGAATATGCCCCGCTCATGGCCTGCGCTCCATCGGGCCGATTGGTGGGCAGGTAGTCCCCGCGAAGTCATAACGATGCTCCGGGCTCTCCCGGCACCAACTCGAAATATGGTGATTCGGCACCGGCTTGAACTCGAACCACCACCATTCGCCGTCACCGTCTTGGGCGAGATACCTTGCCCACTCCGGAGCATCCAACCAATCCGGCTTCTTGAAACGACACTCGGTATCCTTGAAATTCTCTGTCTGCTTTTCAAGTTTCATGCCGCATCCTTGATTTGTTGGTCCCGTACTGCATCCACCAGATCGCCGAACCCTTGTTCGATCAGCATCCGGTCCTGTACCGCCTGCCAAACCTCAGTGCCACGGCCCGGGATCTCAGGGAACAGCTCGGCTGTCCATGCACGGAATGGCTTAGCGAACTTGAACGATGGCCCGTAGATTCCTTCTGCCTCGGCGTCGCCCCAGAACATCGGGGGAATTCCGTCGTGGTGCCAATCTCCTAGCGCCACAACCGCGTGTTGCCCGAGCTGCTTCTGCCCATGCAGGTCGCCCATGTTTCGGTGGTGAATCCGCGTGGCACCGCACTGTCCCGCCTTCGGGCTCAGTCGGCCAATCTCCATCAGGTGGCGGCAGATGACGCAACCAAGGCCACGGGCCGCCTCCTGATACGCAGCCTCCAGCTTGTTAGCCGGACGAATCGTGCGCCTCATTTCGGTGGCTCCGGCAGATCGAACCAGTGGGTGGGGCGTAGAGGCGTGCTGGCATACCCGGTTGAGAAGTCGTCGTAGTCATCCCTCAGCCACAACGGCCCCTCATCATCCATGAAGGCGTCTTCTCGCCATGAGCCGCGCGAAACGTGCTTCCCGTCCCACAGCATCAGGTACCGCCCATCTTTGGGGGCGTATTCGATGGGTAGCCATTGGCTCATGCCGCCACCCCGCTACGCAGTTCGTCCATCAGCTTGTCGAAGGTGTATTCGCTCGGCTGGTGGCCGGAGGGGAGGATCGGCTCAAGCTGATCGCCAGAGAACGCAATCCATCCCTGTGACCCGTCTAGAGAGATGGGCTGTATGTCTAGGCCATAGCCCACATACCCGCCGTAGTTCGTGAAGTCCTGGACCTCCGTGATTCGCCCCTCTTGCCCGACAAGGTACGAGTTGCAGGGGTTCTTAACGTACTTCACCCGCACCCTCTGCCCCACAAAGAACCGACTCACGCAACCTCCCCGCGAATGTCTCGCTCGGCCAGGTCGTAGCCATGGTTGAATGCCAGACCCTGTTCGTCTCGGTATGGGTTCACGTCCCTCGGGAACCCCATCAGCGCCGCCGAGTACCCCGCATTGATCTGCTCCGCGTACTTAGCGCGCACAGAGTAAAGTTTGAAGTTCACGCTGCTTTCCTCCCCGCCACTTGGGCGATTGATTCCTCAGACTTCCGCGACCACTGCACGCCCATCTCGTTGCCCTGTGCGTACATGAAGTTCAGGAAGTCGGCCATCTTGCGAATTCCGTAGTTGCTCGTGCTGGCGCCGACCATCACCTGGCCGCCGTCAATGCCTGCTGCCATCTCCGTTTCACGCTCGAATGCCGCGGTCAGCACCGCCTTCCATGACGCCGCTTGCATCGGGCCCAACACCCACTTGCCGTTCTCGGTGTGGTGCCAAGGGATTTGCTGGGCGAAATCACGCAAGAGGGGCCAAAGCAAACGGTTTTGGTCCAACGTGCGCTTGGGATCAAATATTTCGTTCATGCCCTACTCCGTTCCTCTGCAATTTCCTTACACCGCTCCAGCGCACCCTCGCCCCGCTCCGAGCAGACCAACTGCTGCCCATCCGCCAGCGTGTAGACCCACAAATCACCCAGCTTCGACTTGCAGATGAAGAACCGCATGTCGGTTGTGTGGATGTACTTGCCACCGGGCCATTTCCATTCCACTCAGAAACCCGTGTCTTTGCTCAGACTCAAGAAGCGCATCGTTTCGCCGTCAAACCTCACGCGCTTGTAGCCGGTGGGGCCGTGCCGGTTCTTCTCGACCAGGATTTCCGCAATGCCCCTGTCGGGGGATTCCGGGTTGTAAACCTCATCCCGGTACAACATCAGGATTTGGTCAGCCTCTCGGGTCAGCTCGTCGGAATTGGCAAGGTCGCCAGCCGTCGGCCGCTTATCCGTGCGCTGATCCACTCCCTTCACCACCTGGGCCAGAGAGATCACCGGAATCTGTAAGTCCCGGGCCAGGTTCTTGAGGCCGCGGGCCACCTGAGCCACCTCTGTGATGCGATCTGCACCAGGCACCGTGATGCGCTGTGCGTAGTCGATAAACAGGCAGCCGATGCCGTGGCTGTGACGCCACTTCCGTGCGACGCCAACCAGCTCATCAAGGGTCACCGCAGACCGGTCGTATATCCACATGTCCCGCGGGATGGCCTTGGACATGCCAGCTTGGAGGCTGCTCCAATCCTCTTCCTCAAACTTGCCTGAGCGCAGCTTCACGGCCGCGACCTTGGACACCATGGACATACGACGAAGCGCCAGCTGTATCGCCGGCTGTTCGGCCGAAATGACCCCGGGTCGTGCACTAGCCTCCGCCGCAGCCTCCGCGATGCAACCCATGAAGGCCGTTTTGCCCATCGCGGGACGGGCGCCGATGATGGTCAGATCGGAGCTGTGCCACCCACCGAGAATTTCATCAAGCTCGGCGATGCCAGTGCTGACCCCGGGAAGCCTGCCACCGTTCGCATGTGTGGCCTCCACCTCGCGCCAAGCCAGTTGCAGGGCCTGCTTGCCGGTGTACTCGCACTCGGTAACCGCCGCGTTGAGGTTCAGCAGGGAGGCGATTGCCCGATCAACCGCGCCCTCGTCGCCCGCCCTCGCTTCGGACTGCAACGTTAGGGCGATCTGGTGCGCTTCTCGGCGACGCCAATTGCCACGCACTAGGGTGGCATAGGCCAGCACCTGCGACGCGCCTGGAACGCTACTGGCGAGGCTTACGGCCTCTTCAAACAGCTCGGGGTGCGCTTCGCCGATGGTGACCGCATCCGCCGGCTCGCCGGCCAGCACCCGGTCGCGGATTGCGGCGAACATCGCGCGCCGGTCGGGGCTGGTGAACTGCTCCGCCGAAACAACCGGGGCTATGTCGTGGTAGCGCAGGTTGTCCAGCAGCAGGCCGCCGAGAACGGCCTCTTCCGCAAAGATCGGGGTAACGTTGCTCACAGAGCCCTCCTTCCGCCGCCAGGCAGGGCTGCACGGTCAATCGTCTCGGGAGCCGTCGGGGCCGCCCGCCCCACCCAGCCCGTAAGGAACTTCATGCAACCGCGGCGGGTTTTCCGGTTCGGCTGGTTCGCCAGTGCCCAGGCCCGGGCTTTGCGCAGCTCCGCCAACACGTCTACCCGCGGGTAGGCGGCCCGAAGCTCGCTGATCTCTGCCTGGCTGACGACGTACTCGGTTCCGTCGATCAGGGGGATTGCCACCGGTTCGCCGACCACCGTCAGCTTCGGCTTTTCGCCCCCCTCTGAAACAGGAACAGGAACAGGAACAGGAACAGGAGTGTTTCCTAACGGTTCCGAAACCGTTTCGGAAACACCCAAAGCGAACATGAGTTCAACCCGGAATGAGAGCCCAATGGGCAAGGCAAGGACCAACTTGACCATCGCCTTGAGCTGGTTCGGATTGTCCGGCTTGTTCCACTTGGTGAAGTTGATCACCCACACGAACTTGTGTTCGGCGTCGTACTTGATGAACCCAGCCTTGGAAAGGGTTTCCAAACCGTTCCGGAACCGTTCCGGAGTCCATCCAAGGTCTTCGCACGCATAGGCGTCCGGCAACCGGAAGGCGCCAATCATCGTCGTGTGCGAGCTGGTCATGAGGTACACGGCCAGGAGCCGTGCATCGGAGTCCAGGCCAGCAAGCGTGCCGCTGGACCAAAATCCGACGTGGACCTTTCCGTAGTCCCTCATGTCACGCCGCCTCGGCCTTAGCGGCCAACAAGTCCTGCGCGCAGTCCCAGCACACACGCCATACACATCCGATAGACGTGACGTGAACGCTCGCTTCCCCACACTCCGCGCATGCTGGGGTAGGTGCACGCTTCCTGTTCAGGAAATTTCGGATTGCTACATCCCGGTCCAGCTGTTCCTGATCGCTGGCGCTGTCTGCTTCGTCGCTCACTTTCGTTCTCCCCTACTCGCGGCCCTATGCCGCCAGGTCAAGTTGCTGTTGTGGTTTGGGCTCAAGGCGCCTGGCCTCTGCTCGGTACACTTCTGCTGCGACCAGTTGGCGGTGCCGCTGGATTTCGGGTCCGGTGATTGGCTCGCTACGTCCCGCAGCTGCGGCGCAGACGGCGAGCCATTGGAGGGTTTCTTCGCGGGTCATCACGGCCACCTGTAGCGAAAGACAGCGCGCAAGCTCTCTGTATCGATCCCGAGCATTTCCCAGCCCAGGCGCTCGAACAGGTAGAGGTTCCAGAATTTGGACATGTCAGTCCTCCTTCTCCCCTAGCTTGGATAGGATGGCTTTAAGCGAATCCCCCTTCTCTGCGTAGATTTCGCCAACCTCATTCCACCGCTCGTTAGAATCGGAGTGGCCCAGGCAGATGTACGCGGCGTACGCTTTATCGAACTCGGATAAAGCTTGCTGGTATTCGGCGAAAAGCTGGCGCGCATAGTCCTCAGCATCGGCGAGGGTGACTAGGGCCAACCCGATTCTCCTGGTGTAATCGCACACCTCATCGTCCATCTCAACAAAAGACGGCCCATCCTCATAGCTCCCATCGGAGCAGACGCGTGCTGTCGGAACTACCCACGCCACCACCTTCATGCCAGTGGGGTTATTCATGGCCACAATCCTTCAGATCAACGGGATCGGCATGGCGATACTTCGCCATCGGGTCTTTGACGAACCTGCCACCCTTGCGCATGTTCACTGTGTATTCGCCGCTCCACGACTCAGGAACGAGCGTAGATTCAAGTTCTTCCATCATCGCCACGAAGCGCGCTTGCCACTCCGATGGCATCGACTGCAACGTCCGGCGGGGCATGACGAAGTACGCCGAATAGCTCATACCAAACGCATACCAAACGGGGCCGTGCGAGTAATCCCACCGGCGGTTATTCATGGCGCTCTCCACGGGCTGCGGCGAGGGTGTCCACGGCTTCGCTCCAACCGGTTGATTCCGGATCGACGGCATCAACCAGCCGCTCCAACGCCACATACAGCAGAGGCGCAGCGGCGATTAAGTGGGCATTGGCGTCGGCCTCATCGTTATCAACGTCGAAAGCATCGGCCGTGCAAATTTCGAGTGATCCGGCGTATACCGTGCGATCCCGCAAGAGCCAGGGCCCGGGAGTGAACTTGGTCGTGCTCATGCCTGCGGCTCCCCGGAGGCATCCTTGATGCCAACCCAATTCTCCGAAGAGATGCCCTGCCCGTAGACACCGCCGTAGTAACCTCTGTCGCCAGGCCAAACGAGGTATCCGCCGTAGTAGCCGTTTGACTCGTTTCGATAGTCGATGACGATGTACCCCTTATCCGTCACCAGCCTGACGCCATAGAACTGGATGACGTCCCCATACTGGTCCTGGGCCGCGTCAGGCAGCTGCAAGTCTTCCTCTGACAGCACCGTGCACGGGAAGCCATTGGCCGGCAGCTCCACTGATTCGATCCATGTGTGGGAGCAGCATTCAGCATCGCATCGCGCAACCACATCACCTTCTGTGGTGCTGAACTTGATCGCCATCCGGTCATCGGCGATCTTCATTTCCATGATGGTCTTTCCAATGAGACAGTTACTCATCACGCAGCCCTCTGTGTGTAAGAGGCGATCTGCGCAATGCGATCTGCCTCGCGGTTGAATCCCTCTGCGATGCGAATACCGGCTTGCATCGCCCTGTACTGCCGCACCACGTCCCAACCCGTCGCCGAGCAAAACAGCGGCAGAAGGCGTTTGGTCAGCGGCCGGGCTCCCGTCTTGATGAGCGACAGGTACGCCTCGCTAATGCCCATGAGTTCGGCAATCGTCTTCTGCTCTTTCCTGCTCATCAGCAGCGCGACCTTGATCGCATCCAGTTCCGTGTCGCACATGCGCACGGTCTTTTCGTCAGCCCGCACCGGCTGCGGAAGCAGCGCCAAGTACGGCAATTCCCTTTGGATTTCTGACTTATTCATCGATTTACTAGTCTTTACAGAATCGGTTGGAGGAAAAAGAAAGCGTCCCAACAACGAACGCCCCACACATGGATCAGTTGCTTGCTACGGCCCCGAACGTCACTTCACTTGTGCGGCTCGGGGGTAATGCGTTCTCGGTTCGATGGATCGACGGGCGGCCGGTGGTTCGGCTGCTCAGGAAGGGCCTAGGCGGCCCGTGAGTCCTCTAGCGCCTGCTTCAAAAGGTCTGCCATCGGAATGCCGGTGGCCTTCTCAATCGCGGTCAGATGGCAGAGCCGTGGCTTGCGTAGCCCGGAAACCCAGTGGCGGACTGCGCCCGGAGTAACGCCGGCCTCTGCCGCAAGCTGCTCGATTGCCCGGTTGCGTTGACCTTTAGGGTGGTCGTTGACCCAAGTCCGAATGTCCATGGGGAGAACGCTACATTATGTATCCTGAGGATACAAGCCGTATCGCACAAATATTTGATACAGGACGTATGCTCCCTGCCATGGAGTGGTACGACCGCGCTAAAGGCCGCATGGCCGACCTTGGACTGAACCAGGCAGACCTTGAATCGGTCCTAGGGGTCAGCCGTGCGGGCGTGTCCCACTACCTGACCGGTCGGCGCGACCCATCCCCCAAGCAACTCATAGACCTGGCCCGCCGGCTCGATGTGTCCCTAGACACCTTGTTGATTGGTTCAGAAGACACCCGGCGCCAGTCTCTCCCCGCGATACCAGACTTTGAGAGGATGGCTGAGGCGGTCACGGTACTCCGGGAGTACGTAGAGGTGACGGGCGGCCCTGACGAACTGGTCACGGACCCGATTGCCCTACAGATCGCCTATGAGGTTGTGGAATCGTTCGGGCTGCCAGTGCGCGCCGATAACGTCCTGAACCTCACCAAGATTCTAGGCAGGCGTATCAGAGGGGGGGAAGATGAGCACGAACAAAGAGCACTTCGAGCAACTGGCGGCGCGGCTCGCGGCGCGGGCCGCTGAGCTACAGCAGCACGGTAGAAACCGGGCTCCCCTGCGAGTGGTCAGGGATACGCCGCCGCCAATGAAGCTCGACGCCATCGTCCGAGAGTCGCACTGCAAGATCATCCGCCACATACGGAAGCGCTGGCGTGCGTATGGAGACCCGATGCAAGCCATCATTGATGAGGCTTGCTTTGGGCTCGCCGGCATTGAGCAACTAGACGACGAGGGGCTGGTTGCCCTGCACCGCCGTTTAGAGCGAGCGCAAGATTGCATTCGGGAAGGGATTGCCTTCGAGGATGCGGGCTTGTTGCGTGATTGCGGCTGACCTTTCGGAGAGCCACGGATGAGCTTGTTTGCAGAGGCTATCGACGTGCGGGTAGCCCTCTTGGTATGCGCGATCGCCTTGGCGTCCGGCTGCGCCAGCCAGTCGGATGATGAGGCGCTCTCGCTGGCGCAAGACGCCTACAGTGAAGCCAAGACGGCTAATTCCGCACTGGACGCCGGGACCAACTCAGGCACCACCCTGGGGAACGAGGTGGCCGATCTTTCCGCCAGCCAGGACGAAGCACGGCAGTACGCTGCCCAGCTTCGTATCGACATTTTGAACCTGGAAACCCGCGTCCAATCCTTGGAAGGTCGGCTACAGGCCATCTGTGACAGGGCTCCAGCCGCCTGCGATTAGCCTGAACTATCGCTCCGCTTAGACCGATAGGTAACTTTCATCTGGCAGTGGATACATTTCGTATTGTGTTTCTGGGATACGTTCTGTATCGTTCTCCCAACGCCCCACGAACCCCTCAGATGAGGAACGGGGCTTGGAGACACGGTGATGGCCTACTACGACGAAGACGATGTAATCGTCGAACGGCTCGTCAAGGATGAGCCGGACTTCCTCGCCACGCTGTTTGCCACGCTGGCGGACTTCCACGAAGACCCCAATGACCTGTCGGCGGTAATCGACCGGGCCAAGCTCTGCCACCAGCTGCGTGAGCAGGAGCGGCAGAGCAAGCGGGCCACCCGCTTTGCCGAGGGTGAAGAAATGCGCCGTTACTACGCCTCGCTGGCGGTGGAGCGTGCAGCATGACCGCCCCCGGCGTGACCGGCGGGCCGGTTGATGTGCTGGCGGTGGAGGAGCGGGTGGGGGGATTTGCAGTCGTAGACTCCCGAGGCGCCGTGCTCGTCATCTGCATCCAGCGCGACCCTCATCCGATCCTCGGCGGCGGAATCTCTTGGGAAGTTTCGCGGTCGCGTGCTGAGGCCTGCGCCGCCGCCCTCGCACGATGCGGAGGTGCCGAGTGAACGCCCAACTCTACGACTTCCGCCCCTTCAAGACGGTTCGCGATCTTGGCATCCGAAACGGGGTTAGCGCGGACAAGGCAATCAGCGCGATCCGGCATGCCCAAGAACACGGCAGCGACGGCAAACAGATCGCCGGCCAGTTCCGCGTGCAGTGCTGGGAACTTGAGAACGAACGCAGGCGCAACCCGGAGGGCGCGGCATGAATCTGGTGATCTTCATTGTTTGCGTGGTGATGGCGTTGCTGGTGATCGACCACTACGCCCGCGAGTCGGCGGACAAGGCTATGGAGGATGAGCTTGCCGTTGAGCTGCACGAAGCCTTCGGCCATCTGCGCGGGCCTATCTCGCTGGAACTGGCGCAACACGAAATGGAAATGGAAGCGGTGAACGGGGTGATGGTCTCGGATGACCCGGACCTCAATGACCCGTACCGACCGGACTAAGGGTGGTGGTACTTGGCCGGGGCAGCTCTCGCTCCGGCCACTTTTAAGGTGTTTCGCATGCGGCCTGGGATTCAGAGGCGGACGCGCTTAGGGACTCTGGTGTTCCCATGAAACCGGACAGGTCGCAGTCGAAACAGCTTATGGACGGACCGCTCCGGGGCGGAATGCCAATCCAAATGCCAGCGTGGCGAACTGGCCCGTCCACCCGATCAACAAGCCGGAATCGCCGGCAAAGGAACGAAGTGAACCGCGAGGCAAAGACGAGTTGGCAGCGCGAGCGACGTCGGCGATTTAAGGCGCTGCACGGCTACAGCACGACCGCCAACTACGGAGCCGGCGGGAATAGACAGGCGGTTTTGGAGAGAGACGGATACGCCTGTGTGAAGTGCGGCATGACCGACAAGGACCACAAGTCGACGTGGGACAGGCCCATCACGGTTGACCACATCAACAAGGACCGCAGCAACAACAGCTTGGACAACCTCCAGACCCTCTGTCTGGAATGCCACGGGCGCAAGGATCTGATCCCGAGGCTGAGGGAGCGAAAGACCGACAAACACATGCCGACCATGATCGAAATGCGACGGATCGGCAAAACCTACCAGCAAATCGCGGACGCGACCGGCCTGAGCATCGGCGGCGTTTGGAAGGCCCTGAACGGAGCAAACAAGTGAGCAACCTCGTCGTATCCCAAACCGCCAACCTGGCTAAGTCGTTGTCGATCTCGGCAGACGACCCGGGGGCGCTTGTCGCCGTCCTCAAGGCCACTGCGTTCAAGGGACAGGTGTCCGATGCGCAGATGACCGCACTGCTGGTGGTCGCCAACCAGTACGGCCTGA
>Ga0196970_1000534_pt1 | contig 42263 bp, 46 predicted proteins | sample S1v_513CmetaG_FD_148672 | JGI IMG/M metagenome (GOLD analysis project Ga0196970, IMG submission 148672) | Soil microbial communities from Anza Borrego desert, Southern California, United States - S1+v_5-13C | ecosystem: Environmental > Terrestrial > Soil > Desert | place: USA: California... | reverse complement strand
CAGATACGTCGCCTCTCGGTGGCGGTGCTGGTGGACGGCGTCTACGCGCCCAACCCCGATGGCGGCCGGCCGACCTATCAGCCGCGCTCCGAACAGGAGATGGAGAGCATCAAGGCGCTGGTGCGCTCGGCCGTCGGCCTCGACGCGGTGCGCGGCGACACGCTCGAAGTCGTCAACATGCGCTTCAGCACGCCTGAGGACGAGTTCGCCAAACCCGAGGAAGTCTTCCTTGGCATGACCAAGGAAGACATCTTCCGTATCGCCGAGATGGTGGTGCTGGGCATCGTCGCCGTGCTGATCATCCTGCTGGTCATCCGTCCGCTGATCACGCGCGCCTTCGAGAAAGCCGACGCGCATGACGATGACGAGATGGACAGGCTGCTCACCGACCAGTCGGCCATTCCCGCGGCGCTGGCCGGCCCCAGCGGCGCGCTGGCACAGGACTTGGCATTGGAGGCCGCGCAGGCCGACGAGGAACTGGAGCAGATGATCGACATCAACCGGGTCGAGGGTCGCGTCCGCGCCTCCTCGCTGCGCAAGGTCGGCGAGATCGTCGAGAAGCACCCGGAAGAGGCCGTCTCGATCCTGCGCAACTGGCTTTACCAGGAGAGCTGAGGTGAGAGCGCATTTCTCCGTTTCACCCGCTCCCTTTGACGGCACGGCCGCGGGAGTCGCGCGATGACCTCCGTCCGCAAGTTCCTGTTCGACGAATCCTTCGACGTGGACCTGCACGGCCACGGCTACGCCCGTGCGGAGGAGGTTGAAACGCTCCCACCGCCCCCCGCCTTCGGCGCGGAGGAACTGGCGGCGGCCCGCGAAGCCGGCTTCCAGGAAGGCGTCGTGACCGGGCGCGAGGCCGGCTTCATACAGGGCTCCGCCGAGGGGCACGCCGCCGGGCTCGCGGAAGGAACCGCACAGGGTCGAGCCGAGATGGAGGCCTCCGTCGCAGCGCTGACGGCAAGCGCGCTCGACCGGATCGCCGCCGGCGTGGAAACGCTCATCGCCGAGCGCGAGGCGACCAACGCAGCGCGGCGCGACCAGCCCGCACACATCGCGCTGGCCATCGTGCGCAAGCTGATGCCGGAGCTGGCGCGGCGCGGCGGCCTGGCGGAGATCGAGGCGATGGTGCGGTCGTGCCTGACCGAGCTGATCGACGAGCCGCGCCTGGTGGTGCGGGTCGCCGACGACACGCTCGAGCTCGTGCGCGAACAGTTGGAGGGCATCGCCAGCCGCGGCTTCGATGCGAAGCTGACGATCGTGGGCGACGCGACGCTCGGCCCCGGCGACTGCCGGATCGAGTGGGCGGAAGGCGGCACCGAGCGGGACACCGGACGGCTGCTGGCCGACATCGAACAATGCGCGGCGCGCCTCCTCGAGGCGCCCGCACCCCAGTGCCAGTAGTGACCAGTGAATTCAGTGAGTTCGGAGTTTTGCGATGGCTAAGGACACCTTCTCCCTCGACGAGCTCGACAGCGGCGGCCGGTCCGAGGTGGACTACGACGGCGGCCTCGGGCCGGCGAAGGACCTCGAGGCGGTGTACGACATCCCCGTGCAGATCGCGGCGGTGCTCGGCAAGTCGACGATGCAGGTGAGCCAGCTCCTCAAGCTGGGTCGCGGCGCCGTGGTCGAACTGGACCGCAAGGTCGGCGAGGCCATCGACATCTACGTGAACAACCGCTTGGTCGCCCGCGGCGAGGTCGTCGTCGTCGAGGACCGGCTGGGCATCACCATGACCGAAATCATCAAGTCGGAACGCGGATGACCGCCACCCGCGAAAACGCCGAACTGCGCGCCCAACGTCCGACGCCGGGCCGCGCCGCCCCCGCCTTGGGTTCGCCCATGCGGGCGCGCTCGCGCGGCGGGCTGGATGCGGCCACGCTGATCGGCCTGGGCGCCGCCGCGGGCGTCATTCTGGTGGCGATGGCGTCGGGCGGGTCCCTGCGGGCCTTTCTCGACCCGCCGTCGCTGCTGATCGTGCTGGGCGGCACGCTGGCCGTGACCACGGCGTCCTTCTCGCTGGGCGACGTGGCGGCGGCGTGGAAGAACGCCGGCGGCGTCCTGGCCCAACGCACCCACGACCCGCGCGGAGTCGCCCGGCAGGTCATGCTGCTGGCGGAGGCCGCGCGCCGCGCCGGGCCGGAGATGCTCAAGAGCATGCTGCCCGAGCTGAAGGGCGAACCGTTCCTGCACCGCAGCATCTCGCTGATCACGGAGGGCCTGCCGACCGACGACGTCGAGCGCATCCTGACCGCCGAGGTCGAAGCGGTCGGCTCATCACGCGCCAAGAGCGCCGCGGTGCTGCGCCGGGCGTCGGAGGTGGCCCCGGCCATGGGCCTGATCGGCACGCTGGTCGGCCTGGTGCAGATGCTCGGCGGCCTGAGCGACCCGTCGACCATCGGGCCGAGCATGGCACTGGCGCTGCTGACCACCTTCTACGGGGCCGTCTTCGGCAACGTCGTGCTGGCGCCGCTGGCCGCCAAGCTGGAGCGCAGCGCCGAGGAAGAGGCGCTGGTCAAGACACTCTACACCATTGGGGCGGTATCCATCGCGCGGCAGGAGAACCCCCGCCGGCTGGAGATGCAGCTCAACACCCTTCTGCCGCCGGGGCGGCGGATCCAGTACTTCGAGAAAGAGTCCCCGAGGGGAGCGTAAGATGCGTCTGTTGATCGTTGGAACCCTGGAAGGGTACATCACCGCCGCCGGCAAGATCGCCATGCAACGCGGCGCGAAGGTGTCCCACACCGACAGCATCGAGGGCGCCCTCAACGCCTTGCGGGCGGCGTGCGGCGCCGACCTGGCGATGATCGACGTGAAACTGGACATCGCCAGCTTCATCGACAGCCTGAAGTCGGAGCGCATCAACATCCCGGTGGTCGCCTGCGGCATCGGCACCGATGCGGCCGCCGCCGTGCGCGCCATCCGCGCCGGCGCCAAGGAGTACATCCCGCTGCCGCCCGACGCCGAGCTGATCGGCGCCGTCCTGGAGGCGGTGGCGGAGGAAAGCCATTCCATCGTCTGCCAGGATCCCGTCATGCTGGCGACGTTGCGGCTGGCCGACCAGATCGCCCCCAGCGACGCCTCGGTGCTGATCACCGGCGAGTCCGGCACCGGCAAGGAGCTGATGGCCCGCTACATCCACCGCAAGAGCCGGCGGGCGAACGAGAGCTTCGTCGCCGTGAACTGCGCGGCGATCCCCGAGAACCTGCTGGAATCCGAACTGTTCGGCCACGAGAAGGGCGCCTTCACCGGCGCCGTAGCGCGCCGCATCGGCAAGTTCGAGGAGGCCAACGGCGGCACGCTGCTGTTGGACGAGCTGTCGGAAATGCACCCGCGCCTCCAGGCCAAGCTGCTGCGCGCCATCCAGGAGAAGGAGATCGACCGGGTCGGCTCGTCGCAGCCGGTGAAGGTCAACGTCCGCCTGATCGCCACCTCCAACCGCAACCTGGAGGCCGAGGTCCGGGCCGGCAACTTCCGCGAGGACCTGTTCTTCCGCCTCAACGTCTTCAACGTCCGCCTACCGAGCCTGCGCGAGCGTCCACTCGACATCCCGATCGTGGCCGAACACTTCGTACGCAAGTACGCCGAGGCCAACGGCCTGCCGGAGAAGACGCTGACGCCGGAGACCATGGCGCTGCTGATGGCGCACCACTGGCGCGGCAACGTGCGTGAGCTGGAGAACACCATGCACCGCGCGGTGCTGCTGTCGCGCGGCGAGAGCATCGGGCCGGACGCCATCATGCTCACAAGTTCGACGCTGGCGCCGGAAGGCAGCGCGCAGGCCTCCATTCCCGCCGGCTCCCCGGTGGCGCAGCCCTTCGTCGGCCCGGCCGGCACGGTGCCGCCCGCCCGCCCGATGCCGACGGCACCCACCGCGTCCTATGCCCCGCCCGCCGCGGCGGCGTCCACCAATGGCGGCCTTACCGGTCAGGTGGGCCGCACGGTGGCCGACGTGGAGCGCGACCTGATCATCGAGACGCTGTCGCACTGCCTGGGCAACCGGACGCATGCGGCGAACATCCTGGGCATCTCCATCCGCACGCTGCGCAACAAGCTGAAGCAGTACAGCGATGAAGGCGTGCCGGTGCCGCCGCCCGGCAGCGAAGACCGCGCCATGCTCGGCTGATCTAGAATCCGGCGGCATCCATGGCGCTCACCGAGCACACTCCCGAACGAAGCGGCGGCACCGGCTTGACCGGCGGCGGCAACATGGCCGCGCTCGGCGACATGCTCGGTGTGATGAAGACGTCGCTGAAGCGCGGCGACGTGGCGATGGCGGTCGGCATCATGCTGATCATCGTCGCGCTGATCATGCCGCTGCCGACGCTGCTGCTCGACATCATGCTGGCGCTGTCCATCACGGTGGCGGTGCTGATCCTGATGGTGGTGCTGTTCATCGAGCGGCCGCTGGACCTGTCGTCGTACCCGACGATTCTGCTGATCACGACGCTCTTGCGCCTGTCGCTGAACATGGCGTCCACCCGGCTGATCCTCACCCACGGGCACGAGGGCACGTCGGCGGCGGGACACGTCATCCAGGCCTTCGCCAGCTTCGTGATGGGCGGCGACTTCATCATCGGCGTGATCGTCTACGGCATTCTGACGATCGTGAACTTCAAGGTGATCGTCGCCGGTTCCGGCCGCATCGCCGAGGTGGCGGCGCGCTTCACCCTGGACGCCATGCCCGGCAAGCAGATGGCCATCGACGCCGACCTGTCGGCCGGCATGATCGACGAGGCTACGGCGCGCAAGCGCCGCAAGGAGCTGGAAGACGAAAGCGCCTTCTTCGGCTCCATGGACGGTGCGTCGAAGTTCGTGAAGGGCGACGCGGTCGCCGGCCTGCTGATCATGTTCATCAACATCGTCGGCGGCGTGTCGATCGCGGTCCTGCGCCACGACCTGCCGGTGATGCAGGCGCTGGACACCTTCACCAAACTGACCATCGGCGACGGCCTGGTGTCGCAGATCCCGGCGCTGGTGATCTCCATCTCCGCCGGCTTCCTGGTATCGAAGGCCGGCACCGGCGGCTCCACCGACAAGGCGGTGCTCGGGCAGCTCACCGGCTATCCCATGGCGCTGGGCATCTCGTCGGCACTTCTGGTGGTGCTGGCGGCGCTGCCGGGCATGCCGGCGATGGTCTTCCTGCCGTTGGCCGGTGTCGCGGGTGCGGCGGCTTGGTACCTGCCCAAGCTGCGGGAGCGGAAGGCCATGGAGGAGGTGCTCGCGGAAGAGGCGGCCGGTCCGGGGGGACCGGCGGCGCCGGTCGCCGAGGAGCCCATATCGACGGCGCTGGCCATCGACCTCATCCGATTGGAACTCGGCTATGGGCTCCTTTCGCTCATCAACGCGCCGCAGGCCGGCAGCCACAAGCTGACCGACCAGATCAAGGGCCTGCGCCGGCAAATCGCCGGCGAGGTGGGCTTCGTCATGCCGGCGGTGCGCATCCAGGACAATCTGCAGCTCCCGCCCAACACCTACGTTATCCGCGTCAAGGAGATCGAGGCGGGCCGCGGCGACATCCGGCCGAACATGCTGCTGGTCATGGACCCGCGCGGCGAGGCCATGAGCCTGCCCGGCGAGCAGACCACCGAACCGACCTTCGGACTGCCCGCGATCTGGGTCGAGCCGGGCTACCGCGAGGAGGCGCTGTTCAAGGGCTACACGGTGGTCGACCCCTCCACGGTCGTCACCACGCACCTGACCGAGCTGATCAAGGACAACATGCCCGAGCTGTTGTCCTTCACCGAGACGCAGAAGCTGCTGGACGAGTTGGACAAGGAGCATCAGAAGCTGGTGGCCGACGTCATCCCGACGCAGATAACCGTGGGTGGTTTGCAGCGCGTGCTGCAAAACCTGCTTGCAGAACGCATCTCGATCCGGGATCTTGCAGCCATCCTCGAGGGCATCTCCGAGGCGGCGGGTCAAACGCGCAGCGTCACCCAGATCACCGAGCACGTGCGCTCACGCCTGGCGCGGCAGATCTGCGATGCCTGCACGAATGAGATGGGGTTCATCCCGCTCATTACGCTGTCGCCCGAGTGGGAGCAGGCCTTCACCGAATCGCTCATGGGCGACGGTGACGACCGGCAGCTGACCATGGCGCCCAGCCGGCTCCAGCAGTTCATCACGTCCGTACGGCAGACCTTCGAGCGACACGCCATGATGGGTGAGACACCAGTGCTGTTGACTAGTCCCGTCATCCGGCCCTACGTGCGCTCAATCGTCGAGCGCTTCCGGCCATCCACCGTGGTGATGTCGCAGAACGAGATCCACCCCAAAGCCAAGATCAAGACACTGGGGCAGATCTGATGATACGATTATCCGCCCCTAACCGGTTCCGCGGCCGGTTCCCGAACCGGAAGGTGTCCCGCCCATGCGGCTGAAATCCTTCCATGCGAAGACCATGGCCGACGCCATGCGGCAGGTCCGCCAGACGCTAGGCGACGATGCCATCATCGTCGCCACGCGCGAGGAGGAAGGCGGCGGCGTACGCGTCACCGCCGCGGTGGAGGAGGACGATCACCCCTCCGAACCGGCACGGATCAACCTGGCGTCCCGGCAGTCGGTCGAGCCAGAGGTGGACGTGGGCGAGGCGGTAGCCGACGCGCTGCACCGCCACGGTGTGCCGGCGGCGCTGGCCGAACAGCTGATCGACGCCGCCGCCGGCCTGGACACCGACGACCCTACGCTGGCACTGGGAGCGGCACTGGACGCCGTGTTCACCTTCCACCCGCTGCCAGAGGCCGGGCGCGCCGCAGTCCGTCCGCTGGTGCTGGTGGGCCCGCCGGGCTCCGGCAAGACGCTCACGGTCGCCAAGCTGGCGGCCCGCGCGGTGCTGAAGAACCGGACCGTCAGCGTCATCACCACCGACACGGTGCGCGCCGGCGGCGTCGACCAACTGGCCGCCTTCACGCGCCTCCTCAAGGTCAAGCTGCACCGGGTCGAGGATCCGGAGGCGCTGGGCGGCGCCATCGACGTCAGCCGCGGCAACGACCTGGTGGTGGTCGACACCGCCGGCCGCAACCCCTTCGACACCGAGGAGATGGGCGACCTGCGCGCCTTGCTCGCCGCCGGCGACGTGGAACCGATTCTGGTTCTGCCGGCCGGCATGGACACGGTGGAAGCAGCGGAGACCGGGCTGGCCTTCAAGACGCTTGGGGTCAAACGGCTGCTGGTGACGCGCCTCGATGTGGCGCGCCGCTTCGGCAGCACGCTGGCCGCCGCGCACCGTGCCCGCCTCATCTTCTGCGACGGCACCGTCGGCGCCAAGGTGGCCGAGGGGCTGACGTCGCTGAACCCCGTGGCCTTCGCCCGCCTGATGATGCCGACCGCAGAAAAGCCCGCCGCCAAGAAGGCGCCCCCGTCCCGGGCCAAGAACAAAGAACCCAAAGCCGCTCACGCCGTGAGCTCGTCGAGGACCGCACCATGACCGAAAAGGTATTCCCGGCCCCCGCGCTTGTGACCAACGTGCGCCCGATTCGCGGCAGGAACGTCATCGCCGTGGCCAGTGGCAAGGGCGGCGTCGGCAAGACGTGGTTCTCCATTACGTTGGCGCACTCGCTGGCCCGCATGGGCAAGAAGGCGCTGCTGTTCGACGGCGACCTGGGCCTCGCCAACGTCGACATACAGCTCGGCTTCGCACCCAAGCGCGACCTGGGCCAAGTGATCGAGGGCACGGTCACGCTCCAGCGCGCCGCCGAGCGCTTCCCCGACGGAGGCTTCGACATCATCGCCGGCCGCTCGGGCTCGGGCACGCTGGCGACCCTGCCGAGTCAGGCGCTGTCGGGCCTGCGCAACGACCTGTTCGACCTGGCGCGCAACTACGACTACGTCATCATGGACATGGGTGCCGGCGTCGACCGCACGGTGCGCACACTGTGCGGCCCGGCCGGCACGACGCTGGTCGTCACCAACGACGAGCCGACCTCGATCACCGACGCCTACGCCTTCATCAAGCTGACGCACGTCACCAACCGCAACGCCGACCTGCGCGTGGTGGTGAATCTGGCGCAGAGCCTGAAGGAAGGCGACCGCACCTACGGCACCATCCTCAAGGCCTGCCAGAACTTCTTGAAGTTCAAGCCGCCGCTGGCCGGCATCATCCGCCGTGACCTGAAGGTGCGCGACGCCATCCGCAACCAAGTGCCGATCCTCACCCGCTCGCCGGGAAGCGAGGCGGCGAACGACGTGGTGCAATTGGCACAGCGCCTGATGAAGGAAAAGGAAGCCGCCGCAGGCAAGGAGTAAGGAGCGCGGGCGATGGGCAGTGCCGGTCCCATCCCCCCGCCCGCTCCGGGCACCGTCCCGGCGGCGCCAAGCGCCGCTCCGGTGCCGCTGGGCGAGGCCGTGCTCCAGCAGGTGCCCGAACGCCTGCAGGACCTGCTCCGCGCGATCGTGCTGACCGGCACCGTTGCCGGCGAGACGCCGGACGGATTGGTCCGCGTGCGCACGCAGATGGGCGACGTCCTTCTGAAGGTTCTGGTGCCGCTGCCCCTCGACAAGGCGGTGACCTTGCAGATCGCGCCGGGCCAGCCGCCCGAGCGCGCGATCCTTTTCGCCAACACACCCCCCGCCAACCAAGCGGCGCCGTCCCAGCCCCCGCCCCTCACCGGTGCGCAGCCCGGTGCCGCGCCGCCCAGCGTGGTGCTGACGCTGCCGAGCACGCCGACCGCCCTACCGCCCGCCGCCCCAACACTCTCCGCCCTGCCGCCCGGCCTGCTGCCCGGCAGCATCGTTCCGGCGCTGGTGCTGGCCGCCGCGCCCAAGCCCGTCTCCCCGTCGCAGAGTACGGCCACATCTGCGACCTCTCCAGCCCCCGCACCACGCCCCGACACGACGCCGGGCGACGCTCCGGCGGGCGCCGCGCCGCCGCCACCCGCCGGCCCAGCCGGCAACGCGGCGCCCAATGTGCCGGTCCGACCGGGCGGCAATGCGGCACTCCCTCACGGCGGCCCTCCCCCGCCTCCGGAAACGCCGAGAGTGAAGCCCGGTGCGGCGCCCGGTACGACACCTGAGACGACGCCGGCAACTCCCCCGGGGACAGCCTCGGCCGCCCCCGAGGGCACCGCGCGGCAGCCACCCGCCACCCCGGCCGGCAATGCGACGCCCAGTGTGCCAGCCCGGCTGGGCGGCGATCCGGCGCCCCCCCGCGGCGGCCCTCCCCCGCCCGCGGAAACGCCTCCAGAAAAGCCGAGTGCGATGCCCGGTGCGGCGCCCGGCACGATATCTGACGCAATGCCGGACGCGCCCCCCGCCCCGCCGCAGGCCGCATCCACTCCGGGCAGGCTGCCGGTGCTGGCGCAGGGCTCCACCGTCGCCCTCAAGATCGTCGCCGTGACCCTGCCTGGCACCGACGCCGCGAAGGCGCCCGACATGCCGCCCGCGGAGCCCGACGGGTCCGACTCCGCAGTGGTGCACGGCACCGTCGCCGGGGCGACGCCGCAGGGTCAGCCGATCCTGGCCACCCGCCACGGCATGCTGGTGCTGACCACCCAGGGCACCCTGCCGCCCGGCACCCGGGTGACCGCGGCGCTGAGCGACCCGGCGGCGGCGCTGCACGTCCCGGTGCCACCCGATGGCGCTCCGACCGGCGGAAAGGACTGGCCGACGTTGCACCAGACCATGGCCGCAATCGCCGCCGCCAATCCCGAACTGGCGCGCACCCTTGCAGACACCGTCCTGCCGCAGCCGAACCGCAAGCTTGCCGCGGCGCTGACTTTCCTGCTGTCGGCCATGCGCGGCGGCGACGTGCGCGGCTGGCTCGGCGAGGAGGCGGTATCGACGCTGGAGCGCACCGGCCAGACCGGACTGCTCAAGCGGTTGGAGGAGGAGTTCCGCGGCACACAGCGTCAGGCGGCGGAGCCCATGCAGGGCGATTGGCGCCCCTTCACGGTGCCGATGTTCGACGGCCCGGCGCCGCACCCGATCCATGTCCACATCCGCCCCGTCCGGGGCGACGAGGAGCGGGCGGACGCCGCGGAGCACGATGGGCGTGGCAGCCGCTTCCTGATCGACCTGGAGCTGAGCCGCTTCGGCCCCCTCCAGCTCGACGGGCTGGTGCGGCCCCGCCGCTTCGACCTAATCCTGCGTTCCCACGCGCCGCTGCCGCCCGAGCTGCGCGCCGAACTGACGGACGTCTTCGCTGACAGCGTATCCACCGTCGGCTACGCCGGCACGCTGTCGTTCCAGACCGGCGCCCGCACCTGGGTCAAGCTCACCCGCGCCGGACGCGCCGGCCTGGGAGTCACCGCATGACCATGCACCGCCGCGAACGCCTGGCGACATCCGCCAACCCCGACGCCCGCCACGACTACCTCGTGACGCTGTCCGGCGAGCCGCAGCCCGGCACCCGCATCGAGCTGCGCTACGTGCCCGACCGCTGGGTGCTCGACCCAGCCGGTTTCGCCGTCTACCTCGGCGAGTTGGCGACCTTCACCGGCGGGCTGGAGGCGCTGGCGCTGGCGGTGCTGGACGACGTCGGCAACGAGGCGGTGCCCCGCTGGGCCGAGGTGCGCGCCGAACGCTCCGCCCACCGCGTGGTCGTCGAGGAACGCCAGCCCACCTGGGACAACCCGCACCTCTTCGCCCGGATGGAGCGGTATTGAGGGGCAAGCTTAGCCGTGGCCGTGCCGCAACCCATGCCAGCGCACCAGCAGGATCACCACGGCCAGGGCCCAGAAGCTGAGGATGTGCACCGCCCAGGCGCTGGCGCAGACGATGTAGACGGCAAGCGCCGCGCCGGCGAACCAGACCAGCGCGCTCATGAGCAGGACACGTGCCACGTGCTGCGGGAAGCTGCGCACCGCGCCGGCCGCCGCCAGCCCGGCCAGCAGCGCCGCCAGCCCCGTGAGGGCCGCCACGGGATCCTGGGGGTCCAGCGCGCGCAGGCGCTCCCACAGTGGGGCCGGCGAGTAGGCGCGCGGATCGAGCCAGACGGTGAACAGCTCGTCGAACGGCACCGCCCAGGGGCCGAGCGGCTGCAACACCGTTTCGAGCGCGTAGTAGGATGGATCGCGGCTGACGAAGGCCAGCAGGAAGCCGGTGACCGCGCCCGAGGCGAAACTGAAGCGCCCCAGCGCCGGAGCCTCGGCGTAGCCCACCGTATCGAAAGCGCGCAACAGGCGCCGCCCAGCCGACCAGACATAGACGGGCAGCATCAGCAGGGCCAGCAGTTCAGCGCTGCGCACCAAGGTCGGGACCGCTTCGTCCAGCATGGAAGGCAGCATGGAGGCGCCCCTCGCACCATCGTCCGGGAAACCTGCTCCGTACGGTACGCCACACCTCCGAAAACCAAGCTGAGACAAAAAAGGGGTAGATGGCGGACGAGTCCGCATATCGAAACTGCGGAGGAGGCCGCCGCGTTTCCAGCCACTGCGACGCCTGCTGCTCGCTGGACAACGGCAAAAAAAGCGTCGAGCCCAGCCAGGAGGCCTGGCGTCGGCCGCCGACGCCGAGTCAGTGGTCTGGGGCCAGTTGGGATCAGCGAGACCGGTATAAGATCCTATGGCGCCGCATAGCCAAGGACGCGCAGGCGCAGTTCATGGGTCAGGGCGTTGCGGTCAAAGAACAGGCCGCCCCGCTGGGTTGAACCAGCGGGGAGATAGTCGAACTCGACCTCCGCCGTTTCCACCACGGTCGAGCCGGACATCAGATACCCGACAACCCGGACGCGGGCACCCGTTGAGCCACCGGTGTTCTCGGCCCGGATGCGGGCATGCCAGCGCGTCCCGTCATGCGACACGTCCTCGACACTGAGCACGATCACCGGATCGCCGGTGCTGCGGAAGAGGCCCTCGTATCCCAGCACCCCGACCGCCCCCAGAAAGAGCAGGAGTCCAATCCCAGAGACGATCCAAGCCATCCAGGAGACGGACGCCACTCCGGCTCCAGGCCTCTCATAGGAGCGGTCGCGGTCCCGTCGGTTGGTCTGCGTCATCCGCTGTTCTTCCCCTTCACACGATCAACCGGGCCGTAGCGGCGCCCAGCGCACCAGGGAAGCCCAACACCACCGCGGACGTTACCAGTTCCACCATGGACAGGCCGGCCATCCGTTCGAACGTCCAAAGCAGATAGAGGCTGATCAGAAGAGCAATGCCGTAACCGGCAATCGTGAAGCGCAGGAAGATCTGACGGAATGTGGCGTCACCGGGGCTCTCCTGGCCGGCAAAGCCAACGGCATAGACGAAGATGTGCAACACCCCCAGTGACAGAAAGGCCAACGCCACCGTATGCCATGGCGACATCTTGTAGGCGATCAGCACCATTTCCTCCGTCGGCGCGACGTTGAAGCCGACGAACAGCGCGCCGACGGCCATCAGGAACAACTCGCCGGGATAGGACGACCTCTGCCGACGTTCCTCGTCTGGAGGGTCCTGCTGGCCCAGTTGCTTGCGCGCCAGCATGGCACCGATGCTGGCCGGCACGGACTGGAGCGCGACCTTCCCGACGATTTCGGGGAGGGGCTGGTCCACCGTGATGATCCCGAAGACAAACAGCAACACGGTCGAGGCAATGAAGCCGACACCGAAGGCGGTCAAAGCATCGACCAGGTCATCCTGCCAGCGGAAGGTTGCCTCGAAGCCGGCAAAGTAGGACAAGCCAAACAGGACTGGCAAGGTCACCACCAAGAACAAAGCCAGCCGGAATCGGTTCATGTAGAAGCCGAGTTCCCACATCTCCATCGTCATCAACAGCGGAAAGGCAAAGATGACGGCTCCGGCTGCGGCGCGCGCCAAGGCCCGAGCAAAATGCTCTTCGTTGTGGATGATGGCGCGTTGACGAGTGGTGTCCATGGCAAGTGAATGCCAGGGGGGCTGCTATGTTCCCCCATACCAAATCCCATTGATCCCATCGGCCAGGCAATAGAACAGCAGCCTACGCGCTCGGCCGTTCACGGCAAGGCGCTCCAGGTTGCTGCGGAAATAGCCCTCGCTCTCCACGCCGGGCTCGTCGACGCCGGCGTCCAGCAGCACTTGCGCCGCCGCGACATCCGCAGCGACCGCCCCGGCCAGCCCGGACGGCGTGGGCGTGCGATCGTCGGAGGGGCGGTAGCCCGCAGAAGAGCACGGCAAAGGGCCGTTGAGCCCTACTGTCCGGCGCTTTCGTGCTGCTGGCGACGGCGGAAGCCGACCAGCGCGGTCTCGTCAAGCATGGCGTCTTCCTTGCGGCGGATCTTGTCGCGCTCGCGCTTGAGGCGGTCTTCCTCGGCCAGCTCGTAACGCTTGAGCTCCTGGTACGCCTCGGCCATCTCGTCGGTAGCGACGGCGATCTGCTCCTCGACCTGGGCGATGGACTGCGTGAGTCGCTGGCCGCGCTCCCGGGCCGCGCGGGCGAAGTTGGCATAGCCGAAGGCGACGGACGGGTCCTTGCGAGCGGTCTCCTGCTCCGCCCTTACCTCGTCCTGGAGGCGCTCCAACTCGGAATTGAGACGGTCGTGCAGGTTCTGCAATTCGGCCAGGGCACGGCGCTTCTCGTCGAGCTGCCACTTGTGCAGACGGATGATGGTTTTCAGGCTGCTCATGACCACGGCACCCCGAGGATTTCGGCAAGCATGGCGTAGCCGGTCGTAAGATCGGTGCTCTCACGCTTGCCCTGTTTCAGGAAGGCTTCGAGTGCCGGCTGGTAGTGTATGGCCTCGTCCACCTGCGGGTCGGACCCTCGGCGGTAGGCACCCAGGCGGATCATCTCCGCCATGTTGTCGTAGGCCGACAGCATGCGCCGCGCCTGCCCGACCAGTTGATTCTCCGCTTCGGAGTTGCAGCCCGGCATGGTACGCGACACGCTACGCAGGATATTGATGGCGGGATAGCGCCCGCGCTCACCGATCTGGCGCTCCAGCACGATGTGGCCGTCCAGGATGCCGCGTACGGCATCGGCGATCGGCTCGTTGTGGTCGTCGCCCTCCACCAGCACGGTGAACAGCCCGGTGATGGAGCCCGATCCGACCACGCCCGGCCCGGCGCGTTCCAGCAGCTTCGGCAGCTCGGCGAAGACGGTTGGCGGATAGCCCTTGGTGGTCGGCGGCTCGCCGGCGGACAGGCCGATCTCGCGCTGCGCCATGGCGAAGCGGGTCACGCTGTCCATCATGCACAGCACGTCCTGGCCCCGGTCGCGGAAATACTCCGCCACCGCCAGGGTCATGTAGGCCGCCTGCCGGCGCATCAGCGGCGGCTCGTCGGAGGTGGCGCAGACCACAACGCTGCGCGCCAAGCCCTCCTCGCCCAGATCCTCGACGATGAACTCCTGCAGCTCGCGCCCGCGCTCGCCGATCAGGCCGATCACCGCCACCTCGGCCGCCGAGAACTTCGCCAGCATGGACATGACCGACGACTTGCCGACGCCGGAACCGGCGAAGATGCCCATGCGCTGGCCGCGGCAGCAGGTGAGGAACGTATTGATGGCGCGAATGCCCAGGTCCAGCTTCTGCCCCACCCGGGCGCGGGCGTGCGCCGAAGGCGGCGTGTTGCGGATCGGCACGCCGATGGACCCTTTGGGCAGCGGCCCCTTGCCGTCCACCGGCTCGCCCAGGGCGTTGATGACGCGACCCAGCCATGCGTCAGTCGGATAGATCATGGGTTGACCATCGGCCACCACGGCACGACATCCGAGCCCAATGCCATCCAGCGAGCCAAGCGGCATCAGCAGCGCCCGGCTCTGGCGGAAACCGACCACTTCGCAAGGAACACGGCGGCCGTCGCGCGCCTCGACGATGCAGCGGCCACCGACGGACAGTTCCTTCTCGACACCGCCAACCTCGACCAGCAGGCCGAGCACGGCGGTCACACGTCCGAAGCGGCGGTGCTCCGGCAGCGCATTAATGTCATCGAGAAGGCGGGCGACGTCAGCTGGCACAGAACGATCGGAGGATGACGTTAAGCATGGGAAACAGCGGGAAAATTCGGTTTTCCACCGGTTCCAGGCCATCATCGGCCGGAAAGATTAACGTTAAATGAAGCCTATCCAGGGCCTAGCGTTAAGCTGAATCGTCTGTTAACTTGTGTAAACGAGCCGCCCAACCTGTTTCGCAAGTGCCGCCAACCATAGAACCAGCCGAACGGAGTCGGTCGAAGGTTCGGGAAGAAGGCACCACCAACGTCGGGATATGCCAATGAGGGTACTGCTGGTCGAAGACGACACCTCGGTTCAGAAGAGCATCGAGCTGATGCTCCAGTCCGAGGGTTACATCGTCGACTCTACCGACTTGGGCGAGGACGGGCTCGAAATCGGCAAGCTGTACGATTACGACATCATCATCCTCGATCTGATGCTGCCGGACATCGACGGCTACGAGGTTCTGCGGCGGCTGCGCGCCGCGCGGGTGACCACGCCGATCCTGATCCTGTCCGGCCTGTCCGAGCTCGATCACAAGATCAAGGGGCTCGGCTTCGGTGCCGACGACTATCTCACCAAGCCGTTCGACAAGCGCGAGCTGATCGCGCGCATCCAGGCCATCGTCCGCCGCTCCAAGGGGCACTCGGACAGCGTCATCCGCACCGGCCGCCTGACCGTCAACCTCGACACCCGCACGGTGGAGGTCGACGGCCAGCCGCTGCACCTGACGGGCAAAGAGTACGGCATCCTCGAACTGCTTTCGCTTCGCAAGGGCACCACGCTGACCAAGGAGATGTTCCTCAACCATCTCTACGGCGGCATGGACGAGCCGGAACTGAAGATCATCGACGTGTTCGTCTGCAAGCTGCGCAAGAAGCTGGCGGCGGCCACGCAGGGCGACAACTACATCGAGACGGTGTGGGGCCGCGGCTATGTGCTGCGCGACCCGCACGAGGAACTGCACCACGCCCCCCCGGCGAAGGTGCAGCACCAGCAGGCGGCGGGCTGACGGCCCGCCCCTTCGTCCCAGCCTACGGCGTCATGCCGCACCGTAATTGCTGATTTCAATCAGGTTGCCGTCCGGATCCCGCACGTACACCGACGTGATGGGACCGACGGCACCCGTGCGCGCCACCGGCCCTTCCTCCACCGCCACGCCCTGCGCAGCGAGGTGCGCCTGCACCTCGGCGAGCGGCACCGTCGTGACGAAGCACAGGTCGGCGGATCCCGGCGTAGGCTTGAGCGCCTTCGGCTCGAACTCCTTGCCGGCCTGGTGCAGGTTGATCTTCTGGTTGCCGAAGCTTAGCGCCTTGCGGCCCTGCAGGCCGAAGCTGACCGCCTGCATGCCCAGAACGCGCGTGTAGAAGGCGATGGTGGCGTCCAGATCGCGCACCGTCAGGACGAGATGGTCAAGGCGGTCGATGTGCATGGGGATGTACCTCCCTCGGCGGCTCATAGCCCCCTCCCCATCCCTCCCCCTCTTGGAGGTGGAGGGGGCTGCCGCCGCGATGCCCAAGTCCCCTCCACCGCGCAAGCGGGGGAGGGTTGGGAGGGGGTAAATCAGAACGCCGCTGCCTTCAGTCCGGCGGTGTTGAATCCCGGCCCGCCGGACAGCGTGTAGAGCCCGCGCTGACCGTCCACCGGCTTGAAACAGTCGGTGATGCCCAGTACCGTCTCGGCGCCGCCCAGGTACAGCACGCCGTCCGGCGGCATCTGGCGGGCGATGGATTCCAGCACCTTGGCCTTGGTGGGCTGGTCGAAGTAGATCAGCACGTTGCGGCAGAACACCACATCGAACTGGCCGAGCGCACCCAGGTCACCCAGCAGGTTCCACTCCTTGAAGGTCACCATCTGCCGTAGTTTCGGGCCGATCTGCCACTTGTCCCCCTGCTGCTTGAAGTGCTTCACCAGCATCTGGATGGGTAGGCCGCGCTGCACCTCGAACTGGGTGTAGATTCCGGCCTTGGAGCGCTCGACCATCTCGGTCGAGATGTCCGTGCCGACGATCTCGATGTGCCAGCCCGAGAGCCTCGCCGCATCCTCGTTCAGCAGCATCGCCAGCGAGTACGCCTCCTGGCCGGACGAGCAGGCGGCCGACCAGATCCGGATCGAGCGCTTGGCAGCGCGCGTCTCCAGGAGGCGCGGCAGGACGATCTGCTTGAACTGGTCGAAGGGCTTCTGGTCGCGGAAGAACGAGGATTCGTTGGTGGTCATCGCCTCTGTAATGTCGCGCAGCAGTGCCTCGTCCTTGCGGGTGCGGATCGTCGAGGCCAGCTCGTCCAGGCCCTTCATGTTCCACTTGCGCGCCACCGGCATCAGGCGCGATTCCAGCAGGTACGCCTTGTCCTTGGTGAGCACCAGGCCCGAGCGCTGCTTCAGCAGCGTGGCGAACATGTCGAAGTCTTCGACTCTCATGCTCAAGCCCTCGCCGCAAGCTTACGAAGGGTGGGGCCGATCTCCTTGAGCGGCAGGATGGCGCTGCACAGCCCGGCCTGTGCCACCGCCCCGGGCATGCCCCAGACGACGCTCGACGCCTCGTCCTGGCCGATCAGCACTCCGCCCTGGTTGACCACCTCGGTGCAGCCGCGCAGGCCGTCCTGGCCCATGCCGGTCAGGATGCAGGCCAGCACCTTGCGCGCCCCGTACGCCTTGACGATGGAGCGCATCATCGGGTCCACCGCCGGGCGGCAGAAGTTCTCCGGCGGGTCCTTGGTCAGTTGGATGAGGTTCTGGCCGGCGCGCTGCGTCACCAGCATGTGGAAATCGCCCGGCGCGATGTAGACGCGCCCCTGGGCGATGACCTCGCCATCCTTCGCCTCGGCGGCGGTAAGGCCGCACTGGCGGCTGATGTGCTCGGCCAGGATGGTGGTGAAAGTGGCCGGCATGTGCTGGGTGATGAGGATCGGCTGGGTGACGCCGGTCTTCAGGTGCGACAGCACCTCGAACAGCGCCTGCGGGCCGCCGGTCGAGCTGCCGATGGCAATGATATCGGGCCGCACCGGCGGGTTGGGGAACGGCCGCAGCGTCGCCGGGCCCGGCTCCACGCGCGGTCGGACGGTCGGGCTCTGCAGCGGCGTGGGCAGCGGCCGGATCTCGCCGCGCGAGCGCGACCCGGCGCGGCGTGCCGCAGCGCCCAGAGCCTTCACCTTCGCAACCAGTTCGCGCTTGAAGTCCTCCGCCCCGCCGACCTCGCGGGTCGAGGTGGGCTTGGGGATGTAGTCGGCGGCGCCGGCCGACAGGCAGCGCATGGAGATGTCGGCGCCGCGCAGCGTCAGCGTCGACGCCATGATGATCTTCACCTGCGGCGCCACGGTCAGCAGCTTGGGCAGCGCCGTGAGACCGTCCATCACCGGCATCTCGATGTCGAGCACGATGACGTCGATGGAGTTGCGCTGGAGCGAGTTGATCGCCATCTGGCCGTCGCCCACCGAGGCGACGACACGGATTTCCGGGTCGCCCTCCAGGGCACGCGTCAGCAATCCGCGGATCACCGCGGAATCGTCCACCACCATAACCCGGTACGGATCGGGGCCAGCGGGGGACGCCTGAGGTTTGGCGGCGCTGAAACCTCGGAAGCTGTCGGACATGCGGCGTTCAGCCTTTCACCAGTGCGATCCGCTCACAGGAGTCCGACCTGCTGGAACTTGGTCTGGATGATATCGCTGTCGAAGGGCTTCATGATGTACTCGTTGGCCCCGGCCGACAGCGCCTCCTGGATGTGGGCCAAGTCGTTCTCCGTGGTGCAGAAGACGACCTTCGGTTGCTCGCCACCGCTCATCTTGCGCAGGCGGCGCAGGAAATCGATGCCGTTCATCACCGGCATGTTCCAGTCGAGCAGGATGGCGTCCGGCATTGCCTTGGCGCACACCTCCATGGCCTGCCGCCCGTCCTCCGCCTCGGTACAGGCAAAGCTCAGCTCCTCCAGGATCTTGCGTGCGACCTTGCGGACCACCCGGCTATCGTCGACAACCAGACAGGATTTCATCACTGGCACCTCGGGCCTGCCGGCTGCACCGTCAGGCCGCTTCCATGTTGGTGAAGTTGAGGAGCCGCGGCACGTCCAGCACCACCATCAACTGGCCGTTCAGGCGGTAGATGCCGGTCGACACCTCGCGCCAGCGTGGATCCAGCGTCGCCGGGTTGCGCTCGAAGTCCTCGTTCGACAGGCTCAGCACCTCGCCGACCGAATCGACCATCAGGCTGTACAGCTCGCCGCGCAGGTCGACGACGATGCTCATGCCCGGCTTGTCCTTCGGACGCGCCGACAGGTTCAGGCGCAGCCGCACGTCGATGGCGGTGACGATGCGCCCGCGCAGGTTCAGCGAACCGGCGACCTCCGGCGGAGCCAGCGGGATGCGGGTGATCTTCTGGTGCCCCAGCACGTCCTGGACCTGCAAGACCGGGATGCCGAACAGCTGGTCGGCAATGGTCATGGTCACATAGTCCTGGGAACCGCCGGAGACGACCTCTTCGCCCTTGGTCTTCTTGGCGGGGAGCTTGGCGTTGCTCATGCTTCGGCACCCTTCTGTTCGGACAGCGTCTGCTGCAGCGCATAGAGCAGCGCGTCACGGTCGAACTTCGCAACGTAATCGGTAAAGCCGACGGACCGGCCGCGGTCGAGGTCGCGCGGCGTGGCATGGCTGGACAGCGCCACCAGCGGCACCGCCTGCCAGCGGGTCCCATTGCGCACCGCCTCGGCGAAATCGAAGCCGCTCATGCCCGGCATCTCGATGTCGGAGACGATGACGTCGAAGTCCTCGCCCGCCTCGCAGAGCGCCAGGGCCTCCTGTGCATTCTCCACCGCCGTGACGTCGTAGCCTGCCACGGACAGGAGCGGCGTCAGCAGGTTGCGGAAGAACGGGCTGTCGTCCACCAGCAGCACGCGCTGCGACTTCTCCTCCTCGAAGGCTTCGTTGCCCTGCGAGGAGCCGAACCAGTCCTTGTAGGCCTGGGTCAGGAAGAAGCCGGCGTCGATCACCTCGGTCGCCTTGCCGGCAATGATGGCCGAGCCCATCAGGCCCGGACGCTCGGCGGCCAACTGGACGAGCAGCTTCTCCTCCACGATGTCGACGATCTCGTCGACGATCAGGCCCATGGAGCGGTCGCCGTCGGCGAACACCAGCACCGGCTGGCGCCCTTCGCTGCCCAGCGTGAAGCCCGGATCGATGGGGACCAGCGGCATCAGCTTGCCGCGGTACTGCACCACCGGCATGCCGTTGGAGGTCTCCACCGACGCGAGGTCGACGTCCTCCAGGCGGGCGACCAGCGACAGCGGCACCGCCTTGGGCGCGCCCTCGCCGGCGCGGAACAGCAGCAGCGCCATCTTGTCCTCCTGGCGCGCTGCCTGGACCGACGTGGTGTCCTTGCCGGCGGTCTCGCCCATGGTGATCTCGCCCGACGCCGATGCGATGCCGTTCGGGTCCAGGATCATGATGACCGAACCGTCGCCGAGGATGGTGTTGCCCGAGAACATCTCGATGTGGCGCAGGATCGGCGCCACCGGCTTCACCACGATTTCCTCTGTGTCGAACACGCGGTCGACCATGATGCCGAAGGTGTAGGTGCCGACTTGCGTCACGACGATGAACGTCTCGTCGTCGGCACGCTTCTCCTTGTCCTCGACGTCGTCCAGGCGCAGCAGCTCCTGCAGCGAGACCAGCGGCAGCAGGCGGTTGCGAAGGCGCAGCACCGGCGTGCCCTTCAGGCGCTCGATGGTGTGCTCGCTGTCGGATGCTGCGCGCACCAGTTCTACGACGCTGATCTGCGGGATGGCGAAGCGCTCGCCGGCGCACTCGACGATGAGGGCCGAGACGATGGCCAGCGTCAGCGGGATCTTGATGATGAAGGTCGAGCCCTTGCCCTGGGTCGACTTGATCTCGATGGTGCCGCCGATCTTCTCGATGTTGGTCTTGACCACGTCCATGCCGACGCCACGGCCCGACACGCTGGTCACCTTGGCCGCGGTCGAGAAACCGGGCTTCATGATGAACTGGATGATCTGCTGGTCCGACATGGCGGCCAGCTCGCCCTCGGAGGCCATCCCGTTCTGGATCGCCTTCTGCTTGATCTTGTCGATCGCCAGGCCCTTACCGTCGTCCTGGATCTCGATGATGATGTGGCCGCCCTCGTGGTAGGCGTTCAGCGTGATGCGCCCGGTCTCCGACTTGCCGGCCTTCAGGCGCTCGGCCGGAGTCTCAAGGCCGTGGTCCGCCGAGTTGCGCACCATGTGCGTCAGCGGGTCCTTGATCAGCTCCAGCACTTGGCGGTCCAGCTCGGTGTCGGCGCCGAGCATCTGCAGGTCGATCTTCTTCGACAGTTCGTGCGCCAGGTCGCGCACCAGGCGCGGCAGCTTGGCCCAGGCGTTGCCGATGGGCTGCATGCGCGTCTTCATGACGCCTTCCTGCAGCTCGGACGTGACGTGGTTCAGGCGCTGCAAGGGCGCGGCGAACTCGCTCTCCTTCTGGGAGCGCAGGATCTGCAGCAGTTGGTTGCGGGTCAGCACCAGCTCGGAGACCATGGTCATCAGGTTCTCGAGCAGGTCGACGTTGACGCGGATGGTCTGCGCCGCGACCGCGGATTCCTTGTTGCCGGCCTCGCGCACGTCGTCGCCGCTGCTGTTGCCGGCTGCGGCGGGTACGGGCATCTTCGACACGGGCGCCGGCACCGGGTCGGGCTCCGGCACGGTCAGTTCCTGCGAGGGCTCCGGCGTCGGGTCGGGGGTGACGGGGGTGAGCGCGGTGCTCGGCCCTGGGGCGGCCAGCCAGGCGGCTTCCAGCTCTTCGAGCGAGACGGACGGGACCTCGACCTCTTCCTTCTTGGGAGCGGGCGGCGGGGGCGGAGCGGCCGCGGCCGGCGCAGGAGCGCCGCCCAGCTTGCCTTCGGCGCAGGCGTTGAGCCGTACGATCAGGTCGTTGTCGTCGCCGGGCGGCTCGGCCTCGGTGGCCTCCAGCACGGCCAGCAGGCCCTTGATGGTGTCCAGCGCCTGGAGGATCAGCGACACCGCTTCCGGGGTGATGGTCAGCTCGCCGTCGCGGAACTTGCCCAACACGTTCTCGGACGCGTGCGCCACCTTCTCCAGGCGCGGCAATCCCAGAAAGCCGCAAGTGCCCTTGATGGTATGGACCAGGCGGAAAATGTTCGACAGCAGTTCGGGATTGTTGGGATTCTGCTCCAGGCGGACCAGTTCGACGTCCAGAACCGACAGGTTTTCGTTGGTTTCCGTCAGGAATTCACTGAGCAGATCGTCCATGGCACGTTCCCTAGGCCTCCGTTATCGTGCCTCGGTGCCCAATGGCGGATGCCAATGAGACGGGTTCGGGGCACGCGGCTCTCAGCCGGCCACGAACCAGCCCTTCGAGCACTGCGGGAGCCTGTCAAACACTGATTAAGAGTGTATTACCTCGAAATCGCGGGCACCGCCCGTGAGGCCTTGTCACAGGGGGGTACGATGAAGGACGAGGATCTGGCGCAGCAGGTGCGCGATGCCGTGGCGAAGCTCAACGATGCGCTGACCCAGGCTGCCCGCCACAGCCTGGCGGTGAACCTGCGCACGACCTCCCACCAGACCACCCACGGCGTCGAGCAGGTCGTGGTGGAGGCGAGGATTTTCAAGCAGTTGTAGGGGATGGCCGGCAGGAACAATCCCTGATGACGATTGGAGACGTGGCGACCTCACCACTCCAGCGTGAACGCCAGCACCTCCGGCCCAGCCGGGGCGGCGGTCAGGCGGACGCCGTAGGTCTCGGCGAAGCGGCCAGTGATGTAGGCGTGGACGGTGCGTGGGGTCAGGTCCTCGATGGCGGTCGCCCCCTTCAGCGCAGCCTCGGCGTCGGCGCTCAGCGCGCCGGGACGGCCCTGGGCGGTGACGGTGATGCGCCCGCCCTCGGCACTGCCCTCCCCGGCCACGGTGACGGTGCCGCCGTGCGTCAGCGCCGCCTCGGCCAGGACGACGGTGTTGAGCACCACCTTGACCAGCCCGGTGCGCACCGCCGCCCAGTCGGACGGCTGGCCCGCCGGCCAGTCGAGCGTGGTGCGAGAGCCCTCGACCCACCCTTCCACGGCTGAGCGCGCCTCGCCGAACCCCTTCTGGTCTCGCCCGGCCATGCCGTAGGCAAGACGGAAGACGCGCAGCCGCCGGTCCGCCTGCAACGAGGAATGATCGATCAGCTTGATCGCCTCGCCCATGAATGACGGGTTGGACTCGTCCTCCTCATTCATCTCCTCGATCAGTTCCAGGCCATTGCGGATGGCGCCGACCGGGCTCACCAGATCGTGGCACAGACGGGAGGCGATCAACTCGACGATGCGGATATCCAGGTCCATATTCTTCTCGCATTCGGTCGGAAAACCGGGGCAGTCGGGAGGCAGTGGGAACTTCCCGGCGCGCCCCGTCTTTTCTTCTAACATCCGTCGGCGGCAGATGCCGCCGCTTTTCGGGAATGAGTGCCATGGACGACACGCTGGTGCCCGGTGCCTGGGTCCGCCATCCCGGCCAACCCGACTGGGGGCTGGGCCAGGTGCAGTCGGCCATCCGCGAGCGGGTCACCGTCAATTTCGAGCACGCCGGCAAGGTGCTGATCAACACGGCGGTCGTCGACCTGCGCATCGTCGACCCGGACGAGGAATGAGCCGATGCACCCCACCGCCCTCCTGCTCATTGTCCCGCTTACCGTGATGATGGCGGCCGGCGCGGTCGCCGCCGACCCTCTGCCCGCCGGCGATCCGGCGGCGGGCCAGGCGCTGTTCCGGGCCTGCGCCATGTGCCACACGCTGACGCCCGACGGCGGCAACCGAGCCGGCCCGACGCTGTGGCACCTCTTCGGCCGCCGGGCCGGCTCGGTGGAGGGCTATCGCTATTCCGCCTCGCTCAGGGACAGCGGCATCGTCTGGACCGAGGATACCGTCGCCCGCCTGTTCGAGATCGGCCCCGACACCCTCACCCCCGGCAGCAAGATGCCCATGCAGCGCATCGACGACCCGCAGAAGCGCGCCGACCTCATTGCCTACCTGCGCCAGGCCACCGTCCCCTAGCGGAACGGCGAAAGCCGCCCCACCTCTACCTCAAGCGCCGCGGGCAACGCGGCCTCACGCAGGGAGGAAGGACGATGAAGGCAATGTTCCTCGGGTTCACGGCGGCCATCCTGATCGCCATCGGCGCGTCGGTCGTTCTGGACAGCATGCAGCACACCATCGCCGAGCGTTACTCGACCGCCGCGGTTCGGCGCTAGGGCGCCCGCACCACCCTGCTGTCCGGCAGCGCCAGCAGCACCAGATAGGTGCGTTGCAGCGCGTTGAAGTTATCGTCGGACACCAGGTAGACCAGCGTTTCGCCGCCGGTGCCGGGTACGGCGGCGATGCCTTCGAAATTCTCGGTCAGCAGCGGCGGTTCGAGACGGGCCAGTTCCTCGCCCGCAACCGTAGCACCCGGCCGAAGGTCCGCCGTGCGGACCCGCGCAATGCGTGACTTGAAGCCGCCGAGCAGCGAGAAGCGTCGCTCCAGCACCAGCACGTCGCCGTCGGGCAGCGTCGTCGCCCCGACCGGCCGGAAGCCACGCTCCGCCCGGTAGGTGAAGGCCTCCCAGTCGTCCCGCCCGCGCAGCGGCGGACGGCCGATCCACGCCGACCGTTCGGCGACGCCGTTGTCCGGCCCTTCGGCGAGCGTCAGCAGCCGACCGTCGTGCAGCCGGGTCAGGGCCTCCAGCCCGCTGTTGGGTGGTCTACTTTCCAGCCCTGGCGGCAGCGGCAGTCCGGCCGGAGCGCCGTTGGGTTCGTCGGGACCCGAGGCGTAGCGCCGGATGCGGTGCAGCCCTTCGAACGAGACCAACCAAACGCCGTCCGGCAGCGCCACGATCTCCTCGGAATCGTCGGGGCGCGCCAGACCGCGCCGCGGCGGAAGGCCGGGGAGTCGCCGCACCGTGATGTCGCCGATACCGGCCAGCCGTCCACCCTCGTGGTGCAGGCGGCCCGACACCACGGCGCCGACATCGCTGATCGCCACCATCCGCTGGCCGCCATCGGTGATCGCCAGTCCGGACAGGCCGCCAACGCCGGACCCGGCGCCCACCACCTCCACCGCGCCGCGGAAGGCGAAGGCACCAACGCGGTCCAGTTGCGGCTGCTCGCTGTCGAGCGGCACCGGCCGGGACGTCCGCTCCCCGCCGCGCGAGGACTCGCCGCACGCGCCGAGCGCCAGCACGCCGCACAGCAGCGCCAGCGCCTGTCGGCGCGACGGGAGAAAGGAGCGAAGCATCATCCGGACCAATCAAGCATGGCAACCGGCAGCGGGGAACCGGTTTTCCTGTCTAGACCGCCGGCACTACCCCGGCCGGCAGCCGCACACCCCCCACGTACCTCTTCCGGAGGCTTGGATCGGTCAAATCAGCAAAGGCATAGACCGCAAAAATCATTGGGTTTTTCGCCTCCGCCGCAGCGTTTAGACCTGAAGAGTTACTCCCTTTGAGCCACCCCTGTACCGGCTGCGAGTGCATAAATTGACCTGAGTCGACGTGCGAGAAACCGCTTGTCCGTGCAGCCACAGGTCCACGCAATGCGCCCCAGGCCCCACCCGAATTACTTGCCATCCGACCATACCGGCGGGACGGAGGCGTCGGAGGACCCAAGCGCGGAGCGCGTCCGCGAGCTGGAGTCCGAACTGCGTGAATTGCAGCACCGCGCCAAGAACAGCCTTCAGCTGGTGATCAGCCTGCTGAAGTTGCAGGCCGGCCGCATCCGTGACCCGGACGCCCGCGTCGCCTACGAGCAGACGCTGGTGCGCATCGAGGCGCTGGCGATCCTCTACCGACAGCTCCACGAAAGCGGCGCGGGCACCCATGTCGATCTCGCCCGCTACGTGGAGGCGCTGTGCGAGGTAGTGAAGACGGGCACGCCCGGCGGCCTTGCCAATATCCCGATCACCGTCACGTCCGAAACGATCGAGATCGGCCTTTATGAGGCGATGCCGCTGGGCCTGATCATCGCCGAGCTGGTGTCGAACAGCCTGCACCACGCCTTCCCGGAGCAGGGCTGGATCCAGGTCACCGTCACCAAGGTGAATGACGCCCGTGCCCGGCTGGTGGTGGAGGACAACGGCCGCCCACTGCCTGCGGGCTTCGACACCACCTCGGACGACGGCCTTATGCTGGCCGAAGCGCTGGCCTCGCAGCTCGGCGACACGCTGTCCACCGACTCCGACTCCGCCGGGACGACGGCGGCGGTCAGCTTCCCGATCTGAGGGGGAGTGCCCGACACCGAATCTTAATCGTGATGCTCGTGCGGGTGCTCCGCCGGGGCTGCGGGTTTCACGGTGCCGGCGAACCAGTCCTTGATCGCCGTGGCGGGATCGCTTTCCCCGGTTACCACCGGCTCGATGCCGCGGCGGCGCATGTGGTTGATGAATCCCTGCCCCGACGTGCCGGCCACCACGGCCTGCACTTGGTCGATGGGGTGCGGGCCGCCGTCGCCGTGACGGTGAAGGATCGCCTCCTCCCCCAGTTCCAGCCGTCCGGTGCGTCTGGGTTCCTGCCCGGCCTCGGCCTCGAAAATCAGGAAGAGACGCGCACGGCCGCCGTGCGTGGCGACGGTCTGCCCGTCCTGGGTGGCGACGGCGAACTTCATGGGAACGACCTCCGGCAACCGTGAAGCTACCGCACCCCCTCGAGTTCGAGATGGACCGGCTCGGGGGCGACGCGCGGCAGGCGCAGCGTGAAGAGTGTGCCGCGTTCCGGCCCGCTGTCCACGGCGATGCTGCCGCCGAGCGTCAATGTGACGCGATTGAAGGCGATGTGCAGGCCCAGCCCGCTGCCCCCGGCGCTGCGGCGCGTCGTCACGAAAGGGTCGAAGATGCGCGGCAGCAGGCTGGACGGGATGCCGCAACCGTCGTCGGCGACGGTCAGCTCCACCATGGCCTCGCCGTCCAGGCGGGCGGCGATGGCGAGGCGCCCGGCACGACCGTCGGGGAAGGCGTGCACCAGCACGTTCAGCACCAAGTTGGTCAGCACCTGGGCGAGCGCGCCGGGACAGCTGTCCAGCTCGATGCCGGCGGGCAGATCCAGGTCGACCCTCACCGGGCTGCGGCCGAGTCGCGGGCCGAGCGTCGCCAGCACGTCGTGAACGTACTCGCCCAGAAGGAAGACGCGCCGCTCCTCGCTGGCCTCGTCCACCGCCACGCGCTTGAAGCTCTGCACGAGCTGCGCGGCACGGCGGCCGTTGGACAGGACGATGCCGGCCGCTTCGGTCACCGCACCCAGGAAGGCATCCAGGTCGGTGCGGCGCAGATTGCCCTCGCCGGCGCGGCGGGCGAAGCTGCGCGCTTCGTCGATGAGGTGCGAGGACGCGGTCACCACGATGCCAACCGGCGTGTTGATCTCGTGCGCCACGCCGGCCACCAGGGTCGCCAGCGAAGCCATCTTCTCGGCCTGGACGAGGTGCGCCTGCGTCTTGCTCAGCTCCGCCAGCGCGCGCTCCGCCGCGCGGCGCGCGGCGACCGCCTCTTCGGTGCGGCGCCGGATCTCCTCCTCCAGCCCGGCCTCCAGCCGGTTGCGGGCGGCCGTCTCCTCGCGCAGGCGCCGGCTAAGGTCGCCGAAGGCGCGCTCCAGCATCGCCAGCTCATCGTTGCGGCCGGGGTGCGGGGTCACGTCCGGCCCCCGCCCGGTGCGCGGGTCCAGCTGGCTCACTGCTTCGGTCAGCCGGGCGAGCGGCCGCACCAGCAGCCGCCGGGCCACGAACACGAAGATCAGCCACAGCGCCGCGGTCTTGACCACCGCGCCGCCGAGCACGAAGGCCACCGGCACCCACACCCGGTCGAGCACGGCGCCCGAATTGGAATACAGCGTGACGTGGCCCACCAGTGTGCTGCCCATGGCGTGCGTGTGGTGGACCGGGTGCTCCTGCCCGAACAGGCCGCTCAGGACCCGGCCCTCGGGGGCCGGAGCGGGACGCCCGTCGCGGCCGTACCAGATCGCCGTCTCGCCGTCGAGCACCGCACCGACCGCCGCGAAGGTGCGGGTCCGCCGATGGTCGAGCACCTTCACCCCTACGATGCCGGGGATTCGCGTCATACCGACGACGATGGATTGCAACTCCTCGGTATCGAGCGCCCACAGCGCGCTGCTCAGCCCGGTCTCGAAGCTGCCGGCGTAGACGGCCAACTCGCGCTGTACCCCTTGCAGGGAGCCCCGGTACTCCGCGGCGATCTGCGCCCCGGCGATGAGCGCCGCCACCAGAACGTATAGGGCAAACGTGACGCGGATCAGTTTGACCGCGATCTGTGACCGCAAGGGCGGATTCGGAACGGTCGTTTCCCCGCCCATGCGCCGCTCAGTCCAGATAGCGTCCGGCGATCTCGGCGAACTCAGCCGACCCGCCGATCGCCGCAACGGCATTCCAGATCCGCTCCGCCAAGTCGCGGTGCGCCTCGTAGAAGCCGTGCGAGAACAGCAGATAGTACGGCTTGGTGACGAGCGGCGGAGACATCTTGACGAGTTGGCGGTACTTGGCAGGGTTGGCGGCGATCACCGGGTCGGTCCTGCCCTCCAGCCCGGCGTAGGCGGCGATGCGCCCGCCGGCCAGCTTGTCGAGGTTCTGCTCCAGCGTCTTCGCCTCCTCGACGGGCACGCCGAGTCGCTTGAGGTCGTGCAGCACCGAATAGTGGATGGTGACGCCGACCGGCGCGTCGGCCCCGGTCAACGCCGTGCCGTCCCACTCGACCGGCGAGCCAGCCCGCTTATAGAGCGCATAGCTCTGAACGAAAACGGCACGCGCCGCGTCGGCCCGGTTGTCCTTCATGGGATAGACGGCGATCGCTGTCCGCTCGGGCAGGAAGCTGGCGTGGAAGACACCGTCGGCCTCGTTCGTCTCGATCAGGTAGAGCGCGCGTTTCCACGGCATGCGCTCGTACACGAAGTCGACGCCGACACGCTCCCCGACGAGCCGGAGCAGTTCCAGCGTCAGACCGGGTTTCTGCCAGTCGATCGCGGTGCCGTCACCCAGCGTACGTGGTGGATTGGCTTCCGGCTCGAAGAGCAGCTTCACCTGCGGCCGATTCTGCGCCGCCGCCGGTGCGATCGCCCATGCCGCCAGGGCCGCCAGAAGGAGCGGCCGGATCAGCCTTCGCCACCACATGTTTCGCACCATGCCGCACCACGGATTCGCCTGTCCTGCGACGACAGGGCCAGCCAAGGATATGATTTCAAACCATCCGATTGCCGCAGAGGCAAAGCGGATTGTGGAGCGCCATGAACGGCGTTCCTTTCCCTCTTGGAAGAGGGATTTGAGCAAGGGGAACGACCACGGGGGCACGCAGGCACGGAGGGGGTTCGATCTCCGCCCCTACGGCTCTCAGGCCCCCTACAACAGTTCCGTCCCATCGGAACGGATGACGTCGGTCCACTTGCGCTCCAGGCGACGGAGCGTTTTGTAGGTGACCTCGAAATCCTGCATGTCGCCATCGCCGCGAATCATCGCGTCGGCGTGCAGGGTTGCCATCCGGCGCAGCTGCTCGCACAGCTCGTTCCCCTTGACCGACAGCTTGAGGCGCGCCGCCCGCTTATCGCGCGGCGAGGCGCTGCGGTCGATGTAGCCCTGGTCGACGAGCTGCTTCAGGTTGTAGGAGGCGTTCGATCCCAGGTAGTAACCGCGCTCGATCAGGTCGCGCACGCTGATCTCGCCGGACGAGATGTTCAGCAGCATCATGACCTGCACGGGGCTGATGTCGTCGATGCCGATGCGGCCCAACTCGATGCGCAGAACGTCCAGGTACCGGCGGTGCATCCTTTCGATGATCCGCGCGATCTCATGGTACATTTGGCTCGGCGAGACTCCGTCCTTGCGGGCAGCCTCGTCGGCCTGAGGATGAACGAGCGTCGTTGTCATGGGACGGGTTTGCAGTCTCTTGGGCCGCGCCTGTGATTAACGATAGGAATGGAAGTGTTTAAGATATCTTAACCGTGACCGTTGAATGTGATCTGGGCAGAGAACCTAGGGAATTCCCGGAATCGTGCGCTCCGCATCACCTCGCAACGGCCGTCGCCTGCTCCCTCTCGCCGTCCTGTTGGGGCTGGCGCTCGGCGCCTGCCAGACCACCAAGGAAACGGCGGAAACCGGTGCCGCCAACGCCGCCAGCTACGACGCGCTGATGCGTCTTGCGGACAACACGCGCGGGCAAGGCGACCTGTACACCGCCGCCACCCTCTACCGCCGCGCGCACGCCGCCAACTCCAAGCGCGTGGAGCCGCTGCTGGCATTGGGCGACGTCCTGATCGACCAGGACAGCCCGCGCGAATCGCTGGACGTCTGGCGGCAGGCGCTGACCCTGGCGCCGAGCGACGCCACGGCGTTGCGCGGCTATGGCCGGGCGCTGATCGCCCTGGACCAGCCGGAGGAGGCGGCCCGCCAGTACGCGACCGTGCTGGCGGCCGATCCCAAGGATCGCCGCGCGCTCAACGGCTTGGGCGTGGCCAAGGATATGATGGGCGACCATGCCGGGGCGCAGGAGCAGTTCCGCGCCGCCCTGGCGCTGGCGCCGAACGACACGGCGACGCTGAACAACCTGGGCTTCTCGCACATCCTCGCCGGCAACGCGCCTGAGGCGATCCGCATCCTGGAGCCGCTGGCCCGCTCACCCGCCGCCTCGGCCCTGCAACGGCAGAACCTGGCGCTCGCCTACGGCATGGCGGGGCGCGAGCAGGACGCCGCCCGCATGGCCCGCCTCGACCTCGACGAAGCCGCCGTGCAGCGCAATCTCACCTATTACCGCCAAGCACGCGTCAGCGGCATCGAGCGTCCCGCCGAGACCGGCGCCGCCCCGGCCACAGCCCCGCGCCCGGCCGTGGTCGCGGCTCCGACCCCGCCGCCCGCCTCGGCTGGCCGGAAGCGGCAGGCTTCTGCGAGCGCATCCTAACACGGGCCAGGCTCACGCCGCGGCATCAACCTATGATTGCTTGGCCGTGATGGCGCGAAACCGGGATTTGGGGGTACGGGCGCGCTTTGCGCTTGCACGACTCCGGCGGGGTTTCCATATCCCAAGGAATGGCTTCTGACTGACTGGAGCCGGCGCCGTTGTCGCCCCGAACGTTGGGGGGACGCGTCATGCGCCCAACCCCTTGTGGAAAGCCCGTCATGTCCGAAGCGCCGCCCCCTCCTCAGCCACCGGCCGAGCTGCGTCCGTCGCAGGACGCGCTGAATGCCGTCCTCGCCGTGCACCGCGCTTGGCTGATCAGCAACGGCACCGACGGCTCCCGCGCCGACCTGCGCGGCGTCGACCTGCACGGGCGCTCGTTGTGGCGCGCCGACCTGCGCCGGGCGCGCCTGGATGGCTGCAACCTGCGCGGCGCCGACCTCGACCACGCCGACCTGTCCGAAGCCTCGCTGATCGGCGCCTGCCTGGAGCGCGCGTCGCTGTGGTCCGCCCGGCTGCAGCATGCCACGCTGGCCTATGCCGAGCTCGCCGGAGCCAACCTCGACCACGCCGACCTGTGCGACGCCGACCTGGCGGAAACCAACCTTACCGGCGCTTCGCTCTGGGGTGCCCGGCTCTTCGGCGCCGACCTGCGCCATGCCGAGGGCCTCACGGCCGAACAGCTCGCCACCGCGGCCGACGGCGGCGACATGCGCGAGGCGTCATCCCCCGCCCAGCCATAACAAGGATCGGAGGTTATCAATGTCCCGCGCCCACTACGTGGTCGTCGAACGGGAGGACGGCTGGTACGTCTCCTTCGAGCGGAATGTCTACGGTCCCTGCCCGGGCGGCCGGATCGGCGCGCTGATCACCGCCGTGCAGGCGGCGCAGCAGGCCGGCAAGGACGGACACGAGGCCAGCGTGCTGGTGCGCCTGCCGACCGGCGGGTTGGGCCGGGCTTGGACGTTCGGCACCGACCCCTACCCCTGCCCCTGGGCTGAGGAAGCCCGCCAGAGCGCCTTCCCGGCCCGCAAAGCGGCGGCGCACAAGCCGCAACCTCCCACGTAAGCTTTCCCCCTACGCCGCCCGGTGTGAAAGGCCGTTGCCGCGCTTCGGTGCCAGATCGATGGCTTGGCGCAACGCTTCCAGCATGCTGCGCTCGTCGGCGATGCCCTTGCCGGCGATGTCGAAGGCGGTGCCGTGATCGACCGAGGTGCGGATCACCGGCAGGCCGACGGTGATGTTCACACCGGCTTCCAAGCCCAGCACCTTGACCGGCCCGTGGCCCTGGTCGTGGTACATGGCGACCACCAGGTCGAAGTCGCCGCGTCCGGCACGGTAGAACAGCGTGTCCGCCGGCAGCGGCCCCACGACGTTCCAGCCCTTGGCGCGGCAGGCCGCGATGGCCGGCTCGATCTTGGTCTCCTCCTCACCGCAGCCGAACAGGCCGTGCTCGCCGGCGTGCGGGTTGATGCCGCACACCGCAATGCGCGGGTCGGCAATGCCGGCCTTGACCAGCGTGGCGTGACCGCGGGCGATGGTGCGCTCGACCAGCCCCGGCTCGATCCTGTTGACGGCGTCGATCAGGCCGATGTGCGTCGTCACGTGGATGACGCGCATCTTGGGCGTCGTCAGCATCATCGACACCTCGGGCGTGCCGGTGAGATGCGCCAGCAGTTCGGTGTGACCGGGGTACTTGTGGCCACCGGCGTGCAGCGCCTCCTTGTTGAGCGGTGCCGTGCAGATGGCGTCCACCGCGCCGGACACCGCGAAGTCGGTGGCCCACTTGATGTACTGGAACGCCGCGTTGCCGGCGGTGGCCGACAGTTCGCCCCACGGCAGGTCGGCGGGGATCAGACCGAGGTCGACGCAGTCCACCGTGCCGGAGCGGAAGTCGGCGTCGTCCGGCCCCTGCACGCGCTTGACGATCAGCTTGGTGCCGACAACCTCTCCCGCCTGCTCGAGCCGGCGGGCGTCGCCGATCACCAGGGGGCGGCAGCGCTCGTACAGGTCGGCGTGCGTCAGGCTCTTCATAATGACTTCCGGACCGATACCGGCGGCGTCGCCCATGGTGATGGCGATGATGGGTCCGGGCATGTCAATGGCTTCCAGGGTGGTGGGGGGCATGCGGCGCGGCCCTGCCGGTGCCGGCTTCGGCGACCGGCGGCAGGGCCTGCGCACGCAGGCGCTGGCGGCAGCGCACCAGAGTGTCCGGCGAACCGAAGGCGCCCGCCTTGGTGATCAGGGGCATGGGGCGGTCTCCCTGGGCGATGCCGAGCGGCACGCCTGGCTCCACCTCGCCCAGCAGGCGGATGGCGCCGATACCCAGCGCCGCGAGCACCGCGCGCGCCGTCTCGCCGCCGGTTATGACGAGGCCGCCGATGCGCGGCGCCTGCTCGTGCACCAGCCGGCCGAGCGCCACCGCCAGCGCGTGCCCGTCGCGCCGGTCCAGCGCGGGACCGGTCGCCATCGTCAGCAGCACGTCGTCGCCCGACGCCAGCACCTCGCGGAGTTCCTGCTCGGCGTGGCCCCATTCGGTCGTGCCAGGACCAATGCGCAGCACGTGCGGGTCGATGGCCATGCCGCGCACGGCACCGCTCTCCATCAGCCGCTCGGCCTGGACCTGCGACACGCCGGACGAGCTGCCGACGACGATCAGCACCGGGTCGAGCGGCGTGGGCATCGCCGTGTCCGGCAAGGCGCCGGCACGCATGAGCCCGAGCGCCCCCGGCAGGTGGTACGCGAACCCCGCGGAGCCGACCCAGAACACCCGCTCGCGCAACGAAGTGGTGACGCGGGCCAGCGTCGCCAAGTCCGCATCCGTCTCGGCGTCGCAGGCGAGCGCCTCGACACCGTCGTCCAGCCACTCGCGCAAGGCCTCGCGCAACACCGCGTCTCCACGTCGGATCAGGTTCAGGTCGGCCAGTTCCGTCTGCAATCCGGCCGCCCGCAGCAGGGCGCGCAGGTCGGCCGGACCGGTCAATCCTTCGTGCCGCCAGATCTCCGTCTCATCGAGCGGTGTGCCATTCACGTACATCCGCCCGCGGCGTGTGACGCGGCCGGCGGCCGGGAACGCGGGGGCGACCATCGCCATGGGGAGCGTGTGGCCGTTGCCGGCCAGCGCAATGTGTACGGCCGCGGTCTCGACCGCCCAGTTGCCGCGCAGGGTGGAGTCGATTTTCTTGTACAGAGCGGTGTCGGGGCTGCGCAGCCGACGCACGGCGTCGACGTGCAGCGCCGCCGCCGGTTCGGCCGGTAGGCGCCGGGTGTCGAGGTCGAGCGACAGTGCGGCGGCATCGGGCAGGTTCCCGCGCGAGTCCAGGACCACCAGAGTGTCCAGGCCGGCCGCGACGAGGGAGTTGCCGCTGTCGGCCGCCCCCGACAGGTCATCGGCGATGATCAGGATCTCCGGCATCGCTTTTCCTCTTGTTCCAGGCACCCGCCCAGGAGAGCATGGTGGGGAAGTGCCCGGATTCAAGCACTCCTGCGTCACCGCACACCTGGAAAAGCGGTCCCCGTCCCCCCTAATGCTGGAGCGGACCATTGAAGGAGGACGAGAATGCCCCTGCTCCTGTGCCCGAACTGCCAAACCGGCATGCGCGAGGTGGAGCGCAACGGCGTGCACGTCGACGTGTGCCCACAGTGCCGCGGCGTCTGGCTCGACCGCGGCGAGCTGGAGCGTCTGCTGGAACCGATCCGCCAAGCGGCGGCCGAGTACGACGCCCCGCCTCCGGCGCGCGGCGGCTATGCACCGCCGCCGCCCTACCCGCAGCATCACGAGGGCTACGCGCGCGGCCACCAGCCGTATGGCCATAAGAACCAACCGTATGGCCATAAGAAGAAGAACCGCTGGTCGGACATCCTGGACATCTTCGATTGAGTTCGGCGCGGCGGTGGGCTACGGCCTGAGACATGGCCGACCTCACCGCCTACGGCGGACTCTTCCTCGCGGCGCTGGTCGCGGCAACGTTGTTCCCGGCACAGTCCGAACTGCTGCTGGCGGGCTTGAGCGCGTCCGGGTCATACGATACGGGCGCGCTGCTGCTCGTGGCGACGGTGGGCAACGTGCTTGGCTCCGTCGTCAACTGGGCGCTGGGGCGCTACCTCATGCACTTCCGGGACCGGCGCTGGTTTCCGGTGAAGCCCGCGCAGATCGACCGCGCGTCCGCCTGGTTCCGGCGCTTCGGCGCCTGGACGCTGCTGTTCGCCTGGCTGCCCTTCGTCGGCGACCCGCTGACGCTGGTCGCCGGCATCCTGCGCGTCGACCTGCGGCTCTTCGTGCTGCTGGTCACGCTGGGCAAGGCCACGCGGTATGCGGTGGTGGTGGGGGTGGTGTAGGTACTGCCCCCCTCCCCGACCCTCCCCCGCTTTGCGGTGGAGGGGGAGAGCGGCGGCAGTCCCCTCCACCTCGTAGAGGGGGAGGGTTAGGGAGGGGGCAGAAGCCTCACGCCACCGGCGCCTCGTGCAGCCTCTCAAACGTCTCGGCGAGCGCCGCGTCGGCCTCGGGCTCGATCAGGGCGGCGACGGCGGCGAGCAGGCCCATCTCCTCCTTCTGGATGTGGAACAGCTCGCGCTCGCAGAACTCCATGCCCGCCTCGCGGAACTCGGCCCAGGCCTCGGGAGTGAAGGCTCCGGCGACCAGTGCCTCCTCGGCCAGCTTGGCGGCGGCTTCGGCGACCGGCAGGATGACGCGGTGCTCGGAGATCAGCAGCATGGTCATGCCGACTTGGCCCGCCTCGGCCAGCACCGGGAACAGGTGGTTCTCCTCGAAGCCGAAGTGACGGCCCACCTCACCCTTCACCACGCCGACGAGCTTCTCCAGCGAGTCGCGCACCTCGGCGCGCTTCAGGTCGGGGGCCTGCGCGCCCTGGCGGACCAGCAGCTCCTCCAATCCCTGAAGGGTACCGAGCGTCGTCAGGTGGTCGGCGTGCAGGAGCTGGCCGATGCGCGAGTTCATGTGGAGCATGCAAGATCTCCTGGTTTACGAGGACGGGGCGCCGGCGGGTCGCTGCGCAGCGCCTTGAGCGCTCGGGCACGGACCTCGACGGCGAAGACGATGAGAGCGATCGCGGCGCCGACGCCGGACACCGCACCGGCGCGGGCGATCCACTCGATATCGAGAAGGTTGCCGGCCACCAGCAGCGCGATGGCCGACAGGTGCAGCACGGCGTGCGCCTGCACGGGCCGCTCCGGCGTCAGCGCCGAGACCAGCGGCGGCCGGCGGCCGGGCACCGTGATGTGCACCGACGCCAGGAAAGGGGCGATGCGTTGCAGCACACCGAACAGGAAGGTCAGCAGCCAGCCGCCGACCGCCAGGATGACGAACACCGTTGGCACGTTGAGGCGGTCGACCCCGGCCGCCAGCGACAGCGCCACGATCAGGCTGAGCAGCAGCATGGCCCAGGCCGCGCGAATCATCAGGAACGGTGTGCCAAGGCGCTTGCGCATACGGCCGCGCATGACGCCGTCCATGGCGCGCAGGTGCAGCCCCGCCGCCAGCAGCCCGGCCAGCACCGCGGCGATGGTGAGCAGGCGGCCGGGGACGAAGGCGCCCACCACCAGAAGCACCAGCCCGACGACGCCGGCCAACACGGCGGCGTGGCCCAGCCGGACCGGCGGAGCCTGCCCCAGCACCAGCATCGGCACCAGGATGGTGGAGAAGCCGGCCACCAGCATGCCCATGAAGCCGTAAAGCGCAAAACCCAGGTGGACGCCGGTCAGCGACCGATGGTCGGGCAGGAAGCCGAATCGCAGGTCGGCCAGCAGCGTGATGCCCAACCCCGCCATGACGGCCAGCGAGGCCAGCGCCGCCCAGGCGTGGTGGCGGACCACCGGCATCTCCCGGGCGGAGCGCAGATTGTCCACCATCAGCGCGGCGAACACCAGGAGGCCCAGCGCGGTGAGCGCGCCGCCAACGCAGGCCAGTTCGTGGGTCAGCGTCGCCAGCCCGGCGACCAGCAGCGCGATGCCCGGCATAGCCAGCCAGAAGCTGGCCTTCGCCCAGAACACCGATCCGACGGGCCGGACCGTCGCCATGGGCAGGAGCTGGTAGGAGGCGCCCATGGAGGTCATCACCAGCGTGCCGAGCGTGAAGAGATGCAGCGCCGCCATCACCGTGCCGGGCCCGCCGCGCGAGCCCGCCAGCGCATCGCCGCCCAGCGCCAGCAGCAGCCAGCCGACGGTGTGAAAGACCAGCGCCGCAGCGAAAAAGCGAAACGGTACGGACGGCGGCAGCAGGCGGTCGCGAGATCCGAAGGCGATGTCAGGCGACAGCATACACCCTTCCCTCATTGACAAAAATCAAGCTCAGCACCGAATTCCGCGCCGAAAATACGAATAGTTGCAGAGCGCGGTTCGCTGGTCGTCCAAACGATACAGGGCGCGACGAAATGCCTCTTGACCGTGGTCAAGGATGGACACGGACGCAACGGCCGAGTATTCCCCACGACTGGTGATAGGCTGCCGATGACTGCCTTTGGCCGGTCGCGCGAAGGGGAAAGCGCCAAGTATGCTGGATCGAAATTCAGGAGCGTCGGCGGACGACGGTGTCCGCCGAATCGAGGCCATGTTGGCCGGCGTCGCGTTGCGCGCCGCCGCGCGCGTGGGCGACAGCGTCACGGCGCCGGCGCTGGACCGGGTGCTGCGCACGCTGGCGCAGCGGCACCGCCGCGCCTTCGAAGCGATGGCGGAGATGCGCCAAGCCTGCGTGCTGATCGACCCCGTCGACCAGCCCGTGGCCTTCCTGCTCTCCGTCGGGCCGCAGCCGCGCCTGCGCGTCGCCAAGCGCGACGTCGAGGCCGACGCGGCGATTCGCGGCCCGCTGATCAACCTGATGGACCTGCTGGAAGGCCGCATCGACGGCGACGCGCTGTTCTTCCGCCGGACGCTGAGCATCGAGGGCGACACCGCCCTGGTGGTGGCCTTGCGCAACGCGCTGGACGGCGAGGACATCGACTTCGTGGCTGACCTGGCCGGCATCGCCGGGCCGTTCCGCCACGCTGTCCCGCTCCTGCGCCGCGAGGCCGCCCGCCTGACCGGGGCGCTGGAGAGCGCGCGCGCCCTGCTGCTGGCCCCGGTCATGGGCCGGCTGGACGCGCTGGAGCGCCGCATGGCCGCCCCACAGCGAGCCTCCGCCCCGACCCGTCCCGGCCGGGAGGTCTGATCCATGGCGTTTGAGCTGATCTGCCCGGCGGGCACCCCCGCCGCGCTGCGCGCCGCCGTGGACGCCGGCGCCGACGCCGTCTACTGCGGCTTCCGCGACGAGACCAACGCCCGCAACTTTCCGGGGCTGAACTTCTCCCGCGAGGAGCTGGGCGAGGCGGTCGCCTACGCGCACGCCCGCGGCCGCAAGGTGTTCGTCGCCATCAACACCTATCCCACCGCCGGCAACCTCGGCCCCTGGCATCGCGCCGTGGACGACGCGGCGCGCCTGAAGGCGGACGCGGTCATCCTGGCCGACCTCGGCCTGCTGGATTATGCGGCAACCAGACACCCCGAGCTGCGGCTGCACCTGTCCGTGCAGGCATCGGCGGCGAACGCGGAAGCCGTGAAGCTGTTCCGCGACAGCTTCGGCGTGCAGCGCGTGGTGCTGCCGCGCGTGCTGACCGTTGCCGACATCAAGGGCCTGACGGCCGAGACCGGCGTCGAGGTGGAGGTGTTCGTCTTCGGCGGCCTCTGCCCGATGGCGGAAGGGCGCTGCTCGCTCTCCAGCTATGCGACCGGCCTGTCGCCGAACAAGCAGGGTGTGTGCTCGCCGGCCAGCCACGTGCGCTACGAGCCGCGCGGCGACGAGCTGATCTCGCGCCTGGGCGACTTCACCATCAACGTCTTCGGCGCCGACGAGCCGGCCGGCTATCCCACCCTGTGCAAGGGCCGCTTCGCCGCGGATGGCCGCACCAGCTACCTGTTCGAGGAGCCGACCAGCCTGAACGCCCTGCAACTGCTGCCGGAGCTGAAGGCCGCCGGCGTGCACGCGCTGAAGATCGAGGGCCGCCAGCGCGGCAAGGCCTACATCGCATCGGTGGTGCAGACCTACCGCAAGGCGCTCGACGCGTTCGAGCGCAACGGCAAGGTCCCCAACGTGGACCTGGACGCCGTCGTCGAGGGGGCGCGGGAGACCGCCGGTGCCTACCAGCGGTCCTGGCGTTGAGGAGAGTGAGAACCATGGAAAACCGGTCCCTGCTCACCCTCGGCCCCGTGCTGTTCAACTGGCCCGTGGACCAGTGGCGCGACTTCTATGCCCGCATGGCCGACGAGGCGCCGCTGGACGTCGTCTACCTGGGCGAAGTGGTGTGCTCCAAACGTGCGCCGTTCTTCGAGGACGCCATCCCGGACGTCATCGAGCGGCTCACATCCGCCGGCAAGACGGTGGTGCTGTCGAGCCCGATCCTGGTCACCACCGACCGTGAGCGCAAGGCGGTCCGCGACCTCGTCGAGGCGGGCGAACTGGGCATCGAGGCCAACGATCTGGGTGCCGTGGCGCAGCTCGCCGGCAGGCCGCACGCCGTCGGCCCCTTCGTCAACGTCTACAACGAGGCGACGCTGGGCTGGCTGGCGGCGCGCGGCGCCACCACGGTGTCGCTGGGCGCCGAGCTGCCGGCCGATTCGGTCGGGCTGCTGACTAAGGAGGCGACGCGCCTGGGCATGCAGACCGAGGTGCAGGTGTTCGGGCGCGTGCCGCTCGCCATTTCGGCCCGCTGCTATCACGCCCGCGTGCACGGGCTGCACAAGGACGGCTGCCAGTTCGTCTGCGGCCAGGACCACGACGGCCTTGGCGTCGAGACGCTGGACGACCAGCCGTTCCTGGCGGTCAACGGGCTGCAGACCATGTCGCACACCTACCTGTGCCTGGCCGCCGAGATATCCCAGCTGCAGCGCTTAGGCGTGAGCCGCTTCCGCCTGTCGCCGCACACCGTGGACATGGTGCGCGTGGCGCGGGGCTTCCGGGCCGTGCTGGACGGAGCGCTGGACGGCGCCGACCTCGCAGCGGAGCTGACGGGGCTGGTCACGGATGCCCCGCTCGCCAACGGGTTCTTCCATGACCAACCGGGTGCAGCGTACATTGGGGCGCACGAACGCATGAGCGCGTGATCCGGCGACAGGGGAAGGTGGGCGAGGCCATGACAGCAATGTCCGACGCCCCCGGCGCCGCCCCCTCCTCCGTCCATTCCCCGCGCCACCGGCCGTACGCCCCAGCGTCCTACCGGCAGGGAATATCCTTCAGCGAGCTGGAGCAGATGCGCCGGCTGCTGGATTCCGCCGAGGTGCGGGTGGCACTGGTCGGGCCGGACCGGCGCTACCGCTACGCCAACCGGGCCTACTGCGACTTCGTCGGCATCGGGCCGGACGCCATCGTCGGCTTGGCCGCCCTCGAGGTTCTGGGTGCGCACCTCTACCGCGCCCTCAAGCACTTGATCGACGCGGCACTGGCCGGCACCACCTCGCAGATGGAGCAGTGGGTCGACTACCCTGGACGCGGGCGGCGCTACGTGCGGCGCATCTACACCCCCAACGTCCAGCCCGACGGCCGGCTCGACGGCTACGCCGTGTTCGTCCACGACATCACCGAGCACCACCGGGCCGAGGACGGGCTGCGCGCCAGCGAGGCGCTGAAGGCGGCGGTGATCAACGGTGCCCTGGACGCGGTGGTCGCCATCGACACCGAGCACCGCATCGTCGAGTTCAATCCGGCCGCCGAGCGCATCTTCGGCTACCGGCGCGATGCGGTGATGGGCCGCAGCGTGGTGGACGTCCTCATCCCACCCGATCAGGCGGGGGCGCACATGCACGGCATGCGGCACTACCTGGAGACCGGCGAACAGGCCGTGCTCAGCCGCCGGGTCGAGGTGGAGGCGATGCGCGCCGACGGCTGGCGCATCCCTGTCGAGCTGACCATCACCGAGACCAGCGCCTCGGGCCGCCGCCTGTTCACCGCCAGCATCCGCGACATCAGCGAACGCAAGCGCATGGAGCGCGAGCTGATCGACCTGGCCTACCGCGACCAGGAGACCGGCCTCGCCAACCGGCAGAGCCTGCTGCGCACGCTGGCCGAGCGGATGGAGGCCGGGCGGGCGGCGACGCTGCTGTCCATCGACATCGACCGCTTCTCCAACCTGCGCAACAGCTTCGGGCACGAGTTCGCGCATGGCATGCTGGCGGGACTGGCGGCGCGGCTGATGGGCAGCTTCGTCGGCAGCGCGCAGCTTGCGCGCATCAACGACCACGCGCTGGGCTTGCTGCTGGACGGCGTGCCGGACGAGACGGCGCTGACGGCGCACGTCGAGACCATCACCGCACTGCTGCGCCGGACTCGCGGCGGCGCCGGTGGTGCGGTGCACCTGTCGGCCAGCATCGGCATCGCCGCCACCACGGAGGAGCACGGCACCGCCGAGGAACTGCTGCGCGACGCCGAGATCGCCGCCTATCACGCGCGCAAGCTGGGTGGCGGCCGCTCGGCCCGGTTCGAGCCGGCCCTGCGCGAGCGCGTCGTCTGGCAGACGCGCATCGAGCAGGACCTGCGCGACGCGCTGGAGCGGCACACCGGGCTGTGGCTCGCCTACCAGCCCATCGTCGATCTGGCGGACGGGCGCCTGCGCGGCTTTGAGGCGCTGCTGCGCTGGAACCACCCCGAGCGCGGCAACATCCCGCCGGCCGACTTCATCCCCGTGGCCGAGAGCACCGGCCTCATCGTGGCACTCGGCCGCTGGGTCCTGGCCGAGGCGTGCCGGCAAGCGGTCACGTGGGAGCGCGCCGATACTGCCGACGGCACACCGCTCTTCATGTGCGTGAACCTGTCGCCGGTCGAGCTGACCGAGCCGGGCTTCCTCGACGAGGTGGGACGGATCCTCGCCGAGACCGGTGCCGATCCGCACCTGCTCAAGCTGGAGATCACCGAGGGCGCGGTGATGGCACACGCCGAGCAAGGCATCGAGGTGCTGAACGCGCTGAAGCGGATGGGGCTGCGCCTGGCCATCGACGATTTCGGGACGGGCTATTCGTCCTTGAGCTACCTGGCACGGCTTCCCGTCGATTCGCTGAAGGTGGACCGGTCGTTCGTGCAGGACCTGCACCGCTCCCGGCAAGGCGACGCCATCCTGCGGGCCATCATCGACGTCGCCCACACCTGCGGCTTCGACGTGGTCGCCGAAGGTGTCGAGACGGCGGCCATCGCCGAGCACCTGAAGGAACTATCCTGCGACTTCGCCCAAGGCTTCCACTTCGCCCGACCGCTCACGGTCGAGGCCGCCGACGCGCTGGTGAAGCGACGCTGTGAAGGTGGGGCCGTGGTAGAATCGTAATTCCCCTCCCCCAGCCCCGCTGGGGGAGGGTTAGGGTGGGGGCAAGGTCTCCCGGGCCGGCGAATGAAACAGTTTGAAACACTATGCAACACTGTGCAGGGGGTGGAGTGCACCCCGAAAGTGAGACAGTGATAAATTGTTCCGGTGCTCTGAGGAGGAGTACCGATGGGAAGGACGATAAGCCTAGAGTTCAAGCTTGATGTGGTGCGGCGGTTGGCCTCCGGGTGCCGGGTGACGGATCTCGAGCG
>Ga0196970_1000533_pt1 | contig 42326 bp, 42 predicted proteins | sample S1v_513CmetaG_FD_148672 | JGI IMG/M metagenome (GOLD analysis project Ga0196970, IMG submission 148672) | Soil microbial communities from Anza Borrego desert, Southern California, United States - S1+v_5-13C | ecosystem: Environmental > Terrestrial > Soil > Desert | place: USA: California... | reverse complement strand
ACCGCGTGCGCAACGCCAAGCGGCGCACCCACAACCAGTACGGCCCAGGCGGGTGGCTGCTCGCCTACACCTTCGAGCTCTTCGTGGACGGCTACCGGGCGCTCAAGGCGATCGCCGCCCCTGAGCACCTGGTGGAGGGCGCCCTGAAGCGGGTCCGGATCGGCGGGTACAAGGGCGATATGCGGGTCTATATCTGGCCCACCCACCACCTGGACCCGGACGGCGTCGAGATCGACCGGGACAAGGCCGGGAAGATGCGGTTCAACATGTACGACTACCTCGCCGACGTGGAACTCTTCCGGGAACCAGGGCTGGGCGAGCGGTTCGACCTGGTCCCGGCCGACGAGCGATCCCCCCACAAGCCCGCCCTCATGATCCACCTCTCCAAGGTGCAGGGCCGCCGGCGAATCAGCTCCTCGAAGAAGCGGTCCAACGGGTAAGGGAAGAGGCCCGCTACCACGGCGGGCAGCGGGCCTCGAACGTTACGTTCCCTGCGACCGGCCGCCCCGGAGCATGCTCCAGAAGGGGAGGTAGAGGGCGATCAGGGCTAAGGTGAATCCGACCACCATGGGGATCTCCCCACGGGGAATGAAGAGTGCCGCCTCCACGATTCGCCAGGGCACCCGCACGATATCCCAACTGTTGAACCGGGGAATCCGCCCCAGGTAGACCCCCAGGCTGACCAGCCCCCAGCCCGCGCATGCGAAGAGCCAGCCCACCCGCCCCCCGAAGCGCCCGGCGACCAGGTCCTGCACCAGCGCCATCGCCAGGAAGCCCAGGTAGAGCGCCAGGACGGCAACCGCCCCGATCATGGCGATATCGTAGTGAACGGTGATCAACGCCGGCACCCAGGTCAGGTGGACAAAGTCGGTCAGGATATATGGGGCGTTGGGCAGGAAGAGGAGCCAGGCGGCGCCCACCGCGATCTGGGCCACGGGCCGCTGCAACCGGCGCAGCAGCAGGGCCAGGAGCAGGGGAATCCAGGCCAGGACCAGGTTCGGCAGGACCAGCCAGTAGTAGGGGCGTGCCCCGGTATAGCCAAGCCGGAAGAGGACCATCAGTGTGGCGACTGCGGAGGCGAAGAGCAACGACCACCAGGTGGAACGAGCGATCACCCAGGACACCATCCCTTCGACTAGTAGGACGATGGAAGCCCCGCCCTCGTTACGACCCGGTCGATGTGTACCGCCCCAGCCCATAGAGCCAGAACCGGTAGGCCAGGAAGCAGAGGAGGGCCGCCGCCGGGAAGAGGGCGTAGGGCATCAGCCCGGCAGGGCGCCCCAGCAGGAGCTGGGCTGGGTAGTGGGAGACCAGGCTGTACGGAATCAGCCAGGTCATCACCACCCGTAGGGGCTTTTTGTAGATATCCAGCGGGTAGGCGGCGATCTGGGTGAAGTGGTTGACCGCCAGGGTCAGGGGGGTGGCCACCACCATCCAGAAGGCGGCGACGGCGGTGACCAGGTCGAGGGCCAGATAGAGCGCCCCGCCGGCAAGGGCCACCGCCACCAGATACCCCCACTCCAGGGGGCCGAGCTTCAGCCCCAGGCTCCCCACCCCATAGGCGACCAGCAGCGCCCCGGCCAGGAAGTTCCCGATCCCCTCCTGGCCGAACCGGTCAGCCAGCAGGTGAAAGAGCGGGTTGACCGGCCGGATCAGGAGCAGGTCGAAGCGGCCGGTTCGGACATAGCCCTGCCCAATGTAGAGCAGGTTGACCCCGAAGATCCCAGCGAGCCCCAGGGCCATGGTCGAAAGCCCGTAGATCAGGAAGATCTCCTGCTTCGACCAGCCGTTCAGGTCCGGCACCTGGTCGAGCACGATCCAGACCGCGAGGATTCCCGTCCCCTGCCAGAAGAGGGTGGAGAGGGTGGCGATCAGGAAGTTCAGCCGGTGCTCCATGAGCACCTTGAAATGCTGGGCCAGAAAGGCCCCGTAGAGCCGTACATAGCGCATCATAAGCCGCTAACCCCCCTGTACCGTCACGTGCCGAATGGCGACTCGGAAGGCGGGGCGGGAGATCAGCACCAGCCCAACCAGCCAGAGCAACTGGACCCCCAGGATCCGCGGCACCTCGGACAGGGGCACGATCCCGGTCAGGATCATCGCCGGGCTGTTTAACACCTGGCCGAAGGGCAGGAAGGCAGCCACCCGCTGCAGCCAGTCCGGCATGATCGCCGGCGGAATGAGAAAGCCGCTGAAGAAGGAGGCAATGCCGTCGCGGAAGATCATGAGCCCCCGCACCTCAGTGGAGTAGAAGGCGACCAGGCTGAGGGTCCAGTCGAAGAAGAAGAGGATCGCGTTGCCGACCAGCAGGGAGAGCAGGAAGGAGAGCCAGACCAGCGGGTCGGCTGGCAGCCGGAGCCCCAGGACGAGCACAGCCACCAGCCCGAGCAGCAGCATTTGCTGGCCCATGGTGAAGAGCATGGTGGTGGTCATCTTGGCGTACATGCGGAGCTGGAAGTCGACCGGGCGGAGCAGCTCCACGGCTATCGAGCCGTCGCGGATCATTACCCCGAACTCCCAGATCAGCGACCAGCGAACGACCAGTCCCACCGTGTTGACCACCAGCACGTAGGCGAGGGTCTGCTGGGCGGAGAGGCCGCCCAAGCTCTCCCGCCCCTGGTAGACCGCCTGCCAGAAGGCGGAGAAGAGGAGCATGAGCACCACCTGGCCCAGCAGGTCAGACCAGAACCAGCCGGTGAAGGCGGTCTGCTCCTTCAGGGTAATGTTCGCATAGGCGATCAGGTGGCGGAGGTGGCGGCGCAAGCGGTGGCTCACAGGGCTGCCCCCTCTCGGTCCGGGCGCCTGCTGGCGAGCGCTCCGCCGTAGATCTGGCGGATCACCGAGGCCAGGTCCGGCTCCCGCAACTGAAAGTCGACCAGATCCACCTGGGTCATGATCGCCTGGGCCACCTGGCTGGCGGTCAGCCGGCTCCGCTCGAACCGGACCACCAGCCGTCGCTCTGCCGCCTCCACCAGCTCCGCCCCCTCCGGCAGCGCCAGGGTCCCAACCGCACCGGTGGTCTCACAGGTCAGGAGCCGGTGTTGCCCGAATCGCTCCTGGATCGCCTGGAGCGGGCCGTCGTAGAGCAGGGAGCCGCTGTCGATAATCAGCACCCGGCGGCAGAGGTCCTCAATGTCGCCCAGGTCGTGGGTGGTCAGGAGCACGGTTGTTCCCGACTCCCGGTTCACCTGGCGGATAAACGCCCGGATCCGCTCCTTGACCACCAGATCCAGCCCGATCGTGGGCTCGTCCAGGTAGACGATCCGCGGATCGTGCAGGAGGGCGGCGGCCAGTTCGGCCCGCATTTTCTGCCCCAGCGACATGGTCCGCACCGGCTTGCGCAGCAGGTCCCCCAGGTCCAGCAGGTCGCTGAAGAGCGCCAGCCGCTCCCGGTAGCGGGCGGGTGGCAGCTCATAGATCCTGGCCAGCAGGTCAAGCGACTCGATCAGGGCCAGATCCCACCAGAGCTGGCTCCGCTGGCCGAAGACTACCCCGATCGCGCGGGCGTTCGCCACCCGTTGCCGGTAGGGGTCCCGGCCCATTACCCGGACCTGCCCCCCCGTGGGCAGCAGGATCCCGGTCAACATCTTGATCGTGGTGGACTTGCCTGCTCCGTTCACCCCAATGTACCCCACGATCTCCCCCGGTGCGACGGCGAAGCTGATCCCGCCCACGGCGGTCTTCTCCTCGTACGCGGGCCGGATCAGCGCCCGGAACGCCCCGGCGAGGCCGGGCTGCTTGCGGGCGACGCGGAAGCGCTTGGATAGATTCTCCACCTGAATAATCGACATGGCTGAGTGGTTCCTCCTTGTGGCGTGTGGTTGAGACGCTCAGGAGGGGAACCCCGGGGGTTGCGGCAAGCGGGACGCAAAAAGGCCGCAACCCCACAGGGCTGCGGCCGACGTGACGCAATTGCCATAGCAATGGTCAGCGGACCCGCTCCTGAGAGGGCGTGTCTGAATGCGTGACCATGCGATTGCGCAACCGGGCAGCATGAATCACGAACATAGCACGTCACCCCTCTCCAAAGCCTATGCTCATATCCTACTATGTGAACGGAATAACCGTCAAGTAATCTTCGCACGTCTTTCACTCGCAGGTATAATTCAGACAATTCGTTGAGCCGACTCCTCTGTTCCGCTACCCTGTAACCGAGGACGGTGTGCGGGCGACTGACGGCCAGCCCTGTCACTCGCCGAAGGTAGAGAAGGAGGAGAGGTAGATGAAGCGCATCTGGATTCTGGCTGTGGCCTTCGTGGTCATGGCAGCGGTGGGGGGCGGGGGTCTCACCCTGGCCCTGTTCTCGGCCCAGTCTGCGGCTGCGACCCAGGAGTTCGTCTCCGGCACCCTCGAGATCGAGGCGCACCGCGACATGGGCGACGGCATTCCCGGCCCGATGTTCTACATTGACACCGCGGGCGGCGGGAACCCGCCCAACAACCATCCGACTGGGCTCTGGGCCCCTGGCGACGAGCACCACCGGATCCTGCAGGTCGAGAACCTGGGCAGCCTGGACGCCAAGCTGACCCACCTGCGGGCGACCCTCCAGTCCGGCGACATGTACCTGGCTGAGAAGTTGAATGTGGTCGTCACCACCGACCCCGGCGGGATGGATGTGGTCGCCGCCGGCACGCTGGCCGACTTCATCAACGGGGATATCTACTTCCCCACGCCGATCGAGGCGTACGTGACCGATGTGATCAACCTGCACTTCTGGGTCGAGTTCCCGCTGAATGCGGACAACTCCTACCAGGGGCTCTCCACGGTGGTCACCTTCACGGTCTACGCCGAGCAGCTCGCCAACAACCCGTAAGACGGGCGCCACTTTCAGAGACTGGAGGTTTGAGTGTATATGAAGCGCACATGGAAGGCGCTGACCGCCGGCATGCTGGCGATGGGGATGCTCCTCCCCAGCATGTCCGGCATGGGCAGCAAGATCGCCCAGGCCGACCCGGCCGGGCTGACGATCAGTGACCTGAGCGGACAGAGCGCAACCGATCTGGTGGCGGCATTTGTTGGTGCGGGCGTCACCTACAGCAACGTCACCTACGCCGGCGTGAACAGCTCAGCCGGCTCGTTTACGGGCGGGGCACCGGTCTTCGCCCATCCCGACTTCCAGAGCGGGATCGTCCTCTCCAGCGGCTCGGTCCACCACGCCGCAGGGGCCAACCAGGAGGACTCCCGGTCGCAGGCCAACGGCCTGGCTGGTGACACCGATCTGGATGCCCTGATCCCGGGCTACCAGACCCATGACGCATCGGTGCTGGCCTTTGACTTCGTGCCGACGGCGGACAAGATCAACTTCAAGTTCGTCTTCGGCTCCGAGGAGTATAACGAGTGGGTTAACTCCGACTTCAACGATGTCTTTGCCTTCTTCGTCAACGGCGTCAACGTGACCACCATCCCCGGAAGCGTCACCCCGGTCTCGATCAACAACGTGAACAACGGGGCCAACGCTCCCCTCTTTGTCAACAACGACCTGTCCGATGGCGGCGGCGCCTACAACACGGAGATGGACGGCTTCACGGTGGTCATGGAGGTCCAGGCGGACGTCAATCCGAACCAGACCAACCATATCAAGCTGGCCGTGGCCGACGCTGGCGACCAGGTCTACGACTCCTTTATCTTCATGTCCAGCCTGGGCCTCGGCGACGCCGACTCGGATGATGACGGAATCCCCGATGATGATGACAACTGCCCGTTCGTCCCCAACCCGAACCAGGAGGATTCGGACGGCGACGGCGTCGGCGATGCGTGTGACGACGACTCCACGCCGCCGGTCTGGCCGCCCAACGCCGGCCTGGACGTGGACGTGGACTGCGGCGCCGTGACGATCAGCTGGGCTGCCGCCACCGACGACTCGGGCGCCGTGCAGTACCGGGTGAAGGTCGACGGCATTGTCCAGGCGACCACCACCGGCACCGCGATCACCCTCACCGGTCTGGCCGATAGCACCACCTACGCCATTGAGGTGGAGGCGGGCGACTACAACGGCCACTGGGAGGATGCGGGGCTGAGCGCCTCGGTCACCACGCCGCCGCCCAACTCGGGCACACCGACCCTCACCCTGCTCGATCCCAACGCCAGCATTAACGACGGCGACAACTACCTGATCCAGTTCCAGTGGGGTCAGTGCGGGGCCGCGATCGAGGACCACTCTGTCACCGTCCGGATCCGGGACGCTGCCACCAACGCTCTGGTCGCCGGCTACACCTGGCACGACCAGATCGAGATGGACGCAGCGGGCGTCTACAGCCAGCTCTTCGAGTCGGGCGACTACGACGTCCACCCGGGCCAGAACCTCAAGGTACTGGTCTACTTCGGCAACAAGCTCCGGGGCACCGGCTATATCCACGTCAACTAGCAGGAGCCCTGACTGTGGGGACTGCGGCGGCGACGTCGCAGTCCCCGCATTCGTTGCGCTTCCCCCGTGACAGCGAGCCGGAAAGCCGTTATACTGAAGCAGACTCCACAAATATGGGCGTCACCACTTTTATGCTGAGAGGGATGCACCATGAGAATGTCCGTCCGTAAGATGGCGGTAGCCGGGGTACTCGGCGCCGTCTCCGTGATCATGGGTATGGTTCCGTTCCTGGGCTTCATTCAGCTTCCCGTGGGTCCGGCTGCGACGATCATGCATGTCCCGGTGATCATTGGCGCTGTGGCGGAAGGTTCCGGAGTGGGTACATTCGTCGGGTTTATCTTTGGCCTCATGTCCTGGCTCCGGGCTACCGATCCGATCTTCAAGGACCTGCTGATCGCCATGGTGCCGCGGCTGCTGATCGGTCTGGCGTCGGCCTCCGCCTTCCGGCTGTTCCGTCGCTGGGGGCTGGTGGCTGCTCTGGCGGGTGCGGCTGTGGTGGGGACCCTGACCAACACCGTGCTGGTGCTCGGGTTGATCGCCCTGCGGGGCTACTACCCCATCCCGGTGGTGGTGGGAGCCGCCCTGACAAACGGTACGGCCGAGGTAATCGTCTCGGTGATCCTGGTGGTGGCTGTTGGGCTGGCGCTGCATCGGGCGGGGTATGTCCGCCGTGACGAGAAGCCGCGCCGAACCGCATAGTGACATGATCAGGCCGCTTCCGGCATAAACCGGAGCGGCCTGTCTCGCGCGCACGCAGAAAGGGTGGGGTCTGTGATTACAGATGTAGCAGGCATTCTGGTCGGGCACGCCAGCGACCCGGAGGCGTTGACCGGGGTGACGGTGGTCCTGGCGCCCGAGGGGGCCGTGGTTGGGGTCTCGGTGGAGGGATCGGCCCCCGGCACCCGCGAGACCGATCTCTGCCGGACCGGCAACCTGGTCCAGCAGGCCCACGCCGTGGTGCTGGCGGGTGGGAGCGCCTTTGGCCTCTCCGCCGCCAGCGGTGTCATGCGCTGGCTGGAGGAGCGGGGGCATGGCTTCCCCGCAGGCGACGCCCTGGTGCCGATCGTGCCGGCGGCGGTCCTCTACGACCTGGGGTTGGGCTCGGCGAAGGTCCGGCCCGACGAAGCGATGGGCTACGCCGCCTGCGAGGCGGCATCAGCCGGGCCGGTGGCGCAGGGGTGCGTGGGCGCCGGCACCGGCTGCACTGCCGGCAAGGCGCTGGGCATCGGGCGGGCGACGAAGACGGGCATCGGGACCGCATCCGTCAAAGTCGGGGATGTGGTGGTTGGCGCGATCGTCGCGGTCAATCCCTTTGGCGATGTCTGGGACCCAGAGCGGTCCGTGATTGTGGCGGGGCCGCGCACGGAGCAGGGGTTCGCATCCACCACCAGCCTGTTGCTGGGGGGCGCTTCCCGGCAGGCCTTCGGGGAGAACACGACGATCGGGGTGGTGGCGGTGGGGGGCACCCTCTCCAAGGAGGGGGCGAACAAGGTGGCCCGCATGGCCCACGATGGCTTCGCCCGGACGATCTCGCCGATCCATACCATGTTCGATGGCGACACGCTCTTCTGTCTGGCGACCGGCGGGCCGGAGATTGATATCTCCGCCGCCGGCACCGCCGCGGCGATCGCCGTCGAGCGGGCGATCCTGAACGCCGTGCGCCATGCCCAGCCGATGGGCGGGCTGCCCGTGGGGAGGTTCGAGTAGGGGAAGGGGTGTGGGGGATGGCTGGGAAGAAGGAGCGTTTGACCGTACCGGGGTTCCGGGGGTTGAAGGGCGAGCGGAAGATCAGCCTGGTGACCGCCTATGACTTCACGGCGGCGGCGCTGGTGGACCGCTCCCCGGTGGATGCGATCCTGGTGGGCGACTCGCTGGGCATGGTGATGCTGGGCTACGCCTCCACGGTGGGGGTTACCATGGAGGAGATGCTCCACCATATCCGGCCGGTGCTGCGGGGGGCGCCGAACACCTTCACCATTGCCGACATGCCCTTCGGCTCGTACAACGTCAGCCCGGCGCAGGCCGTGGCGGAGGCGAACCGGTTCATGCAGGCTGGGGCAGACGCGGTGAAGCTGGAGGGGGGCGCTCCGGTCGTCGAGACGGTGCGGGCGCTGGTCCGGGGCGGGATCCCGGTCATGGGCCACCTGGGGCTCACCCCCCAGACCGCCGGCGCCCTGGGCGGGTGGAAGGTGCAGGGGCGCGATGCCGAGGCAGCCAGGCAGATGCTGGCAGATGCGCAGGCGCTGGAGGAGGCGGGGGCCTTCGCCATTGTCCTGGAGATGGTCCCGGCGCCCCTGGCCGAGGCGATCACCCGGCGGGTGACGATCCCGACGATCGGGATCGGGGCGGGGGCCGGGTGCGACGGCCAGGTGCTGGTCTGGCATGACATGTTCGGCCTCTACGACCGGATCCAGCCCCGCTTTGTCAAGCGGTATGCGGAGGCGGGGACGGCGATTGCCGAGGGGCTGCTCCAGTACGTGACCGATGTGCAGACCGGCGCCTTCCCCGGCCCGGAGCACTCCTTCAAGATCAAGCCGGATGTGCTGGAGCGGGCGCTGCGCTACGGGGGCGACTCCCAGTGAGGATCGGCATCCTCGGGGCGGGGGCGATGGGCTGCCGCATCGCCTATGAGCTGGCGGGGGTCCCGGGCGTCTCGGTCCGGCTCCTCGCCCGGTCGCCCGGGCCTGGCTGGGTCGAGGTGGAGGGGCAGGGGCGCCGTGCGGTGGAGCGGGGACCGGCGGCTGGCGTGGGGCTGGTCGACCTGCTGGTCGTGCTGGTGAAGGCGTACGACACCCGCCCGGCCCTGGCCTGGGCGGCCCCGGTGGTGGGGCTGGCGACGGTGGCGCTCACCTTGCAGAACGGCCTGGGCAACGCCGAAGCCCTGGCCGAGATCTTCGGGCCGGAGCGGGTGCTGGTCGGGACGACAGCGGCCGGGGCCCGGCTGCTGGGGCCGGGGCTGGTCCGGCCCGGCGGCGATGGCCCCACGCTCCTGGCGCCATGGCGGCCCGGCGGGCTGGCGGCCGAGCGGGCGAACGCTGTGGCGGGGGTGCTGCAGGCCTCGCTGACAGATGACCCGCAGCGGCTGCTCTGGTCAAAGCTGGTGGTCAACGCCGGGATCAACGCCCTGACGGCGGTGCTGCGGGTGGCCAACGGGGGGCTGCTGGAGCGGCCATCGGCCCGGCGGCTCATGGAGCAGGCGGCGCTGGAGGCCTACCACGTGGCCCTGGCTGAGGGGGCGCTCCTCCCGGCCGATGCGGTGGGGCAGGTGGCCCGAGTGGCGGCGGCGACGGCGGTGAATCGCTCGTCCATGCTGCAGGACCTGGAGGCGGGGCGGCGGACCGAGGTGGAGGCGATCAACGGCGAGGTGGTCCGGCGGGGCCGGGAGGTGGGGGTCGCTACACCGGTGAACGCGGTGCTGCTGGACCTGGTCCGGGGAATGGAGCCATAGCAAGCGACCGCCTCAGTGCACCGGGGACCGCCCTTCACCAGGAGGAGGGCGTGAGGAATGCCAAGCCCACCTCCTGCGTAAGAGTCCCAGCGGGAGGTGGGCGCATGGACGATGCCCTGCTCGGAAAGCTCCTCTCCAACTTCCTCGTCGCCCTGGGTGTCACCCTGGCTGGCGCCCTCTCCGGCGCAGCCGCATCGCTCATGGTGGGTGGCCACCCGATGGACCGGCTCCGCTTCCTGGCTGACGAGATGCGGCTGTGGGGAATCCTGGTCGCTGTCAGCGGCTCGTTCGAACCCCTGCGCGGGATTGAGCAGGGGCTCTTTGCCGGGCAGGGGCGAGTGCTGGTGCGCCACCTTATCTTTCTGCTGGTCGCCATGGTCGGGGCCAACCTGGGCTACTTCCTGCTCCAGCACCTGGCCGGGCGGAAGCCGTGAGCCGGTGGGCTCCGGCCTCTCGGCTCCTGGCGGCCTTCACCACCGGCCTGGCGGTTGCGATCTGGCTCTTCCCGGTGATTGCCGGGCCGCGGGTACAGCAGCTCAGGCTGGAGCGGGATCAAGCCATGGCCAGGGTGGAGGCGCTGCAGGCCGAGGTGGTGAAGCTGAAGGAGGCCGATCGGAAGCAGCCCGGTCAGGCGGTGGTCCTGCGGGCGAGGGCCGAGGTTGAAGCGCCTGACCAACGGGTGGCGCTTGAGGCGGGCCATCGGATCCAGAAGGAGCTGGCCGAGGAGCAGGTGGGGCGCCGCATTGAGGAGATCTCGTTCCTGTTGCTCTACAGCCGGTACCAAGGGCGGCTACTGGCGATCGACGGGATCCGCTACCAGGTGACGGTCAGGGCGCTGGTGATCGGGCCGGAGGTGGCGCTCTACGGCGAGGTGCATCCGGTTGACTAGCGGCACCTCTGCGAAGGCTCATTTGGGGCCTGGTTTCTGCTGCTGGCGGAGGGTACCATGAGCCCGGAGGCCTCCCTCACTCGGCAAAGCGACAGTTTGCATGGACGGTGAGGGTCGAGCGGTGCTCCATGGCCCCGGAGGCGAACCGCTCCAGGTTCGGCAGCAACACCTGCATGGCTGCTGTGAACGAGTCCAGCGGGAAGTAGGGCGAGCCGTTCTCCTTCATGAACCGGGCCAGCCTCCCCTTGGCGAAGACCCAGTCGGCATGGCCGGCGGCGTAGAGGTCGCTGATCCCATCGCCGAAGTAGATAATCCGGGCGCCATTTTGCCGGAGCCGCCGGGCCACACCCGCCTTGCAGCAGGCGCAGCGGTCGCAGGCCGGGTTGCCGAAGGGGAATTGCAGGGCGCCATTCGCCCCGCGGGCGTTCGCGAAGACGGGGAGCCAGTCGAGGCCCTCGCGGCGCAGCACCTGGTCGATGTAAAAGGTGAAGCCATCGCTGACCACGGCGATGGGAATTCCCCGCTCCCGGCAGTATGCCGCAAAGCGGGGGAAGCCCGGGTCAATCGAGACGGAGTCGGCGAGCTGGATCGCTCGGGCTAGGTCCACCTTGGCCATGGAGTTTAGCCAGTAGAGGCGGGTGCCGATCTCCCCGCGCTGGAAGCGGTCCAGCACCTCATCTTCCGGCGGGCAGTGGTCAAAGGTGATCAGGTCGCCTACATCTACCGTGGTGATTGTGAAGTCGAAGTCGGTCAGCATGACCAGGGGCGCTCCTGCGGCCTCCGCCCAGAACTGGTCGAGTCGGTTCGAGGTGGGGCCTTGGCTCATCGGGTCAGGTACTCCAGGAGCAGTTTCGCCGTGTTCTCCAAGGCGTCGGTGTGGACACGCTCGTAGGAGTGGGAGGCGTCGATCCCCGGGCCCACCAGGGCGGCCTTGAACTGTCCACCGGCCCGCAGGGCGGCGCTGGCGTCGGAGCCGTAGAATGGGTAGATGTCGATCCGGTAGGGGATCTCCGCCTCGGCCGCCTGGCGCTGTAGCCGCCGGGAGAGTTCGTAGTCGTAGGGGCCGGTGGAATCCTTCACGCAGATCGTCACCGAGTGCTCATCGGAGGTCTGGCCTTCGCCCACGGCTGCCATGTCGAGGGCGATCACCTCATCTACCTCCGGCGGGAAGACCCCGGCTGCGCCGTGTCCGGTCTCCTCGTAGTTGGAGATAAAGAGGTGGGTGGTGTGGGCGAGCTGAATCCCCTGCTCCTTCACCGCCTTGGCGACACCAAAGAGGATCGCCACGCAGGCCTTGTCATCCAGGTGGCGGGTCTTAATAAACCCGGTCTCGGTCATGGTGGTGCGCGGATCGAAGGAGATAAAGTCGCCCACCTGGATCCCCAGGTCCAGCACCTCCTGCTTGGTCCGCACCTTTGCGTCGAGCCGGACCTCGAGGGTGGCCTCATCGCGCTCCTGCTTGGCGTGCTCCGGCCCGTGCACGTGGGTGGAGGCCTTGGTGACGAGGATCGTGCCGGAGAGGGTGGAGCCGTCCATCTTGTGGACCAGGCAGTACTCGCCTTCGATCGAGTTGCCCGAGAAGCCGCCGACCTTGGTCAGCTTCAGCCGGCCATTCCCCTTGATCTCCTTGACCATGGCGCCCAGGGTGTCCACGTGGGCGGCGATCCCGCGGTGGGTGGAGCGGTCCTGGCCGGGCAGGGTGGCGATCAGGGCGCCCTTGCGGGTCCGCCGGGTCTCGACCCCGAGCCGCTGAAACTCGGCTTCGGTGTAGGCAATGGCCTCATCGGTAAAACCAGTGGGGCTAGGTATGCGGCATAGCTCCATGGTCTTCTGGGCGATGTACGCGAGATCGATCGTCGGCATGGGGCGTCCTCCTTGTAACGCGAGGGCAAATGGCCCTCTTTTTCATGGAAAAGTAGCTTTCATTGTATCATAGGGAGGGAAAGGAAGCAGGTCTGCGGTAAACTTTCTACAGGATGCGCAGAAGGATCTTCGAAAGATGTTCTGACCAGGGGGGATATGCTGTTGCGTCACCTGCTCTATGGGCTCTCCGCGACGGCCATGATGGCCGGTGCGCTGGGTCTGGCGCTGCTGCCCCGCATGACGATGGACTGGTTCTGGTTCGGGTTGATCGGGGCGGTCTGCAGTGCCATGATCGCCGGTGGCTGGGTGCTGGCGGGCGCCACGGCCGGCCAGTGGCCGCGCCTGCGGGCCGGTTGGGTCCTGCTGGCGGGCGGCGGTGTCGGGGTGGCGATCAGCCTGTGGCAGTGGGAGGTTTTCCCGCTGGTTTGGGCCTTCGCTGTCTGGGCGCACGGCCTGCTCTTCACCGTGCGGCTCTTTCCGCAGATGCGCCGGGCGGATGCTCCCCCGAAGGCCGGGCCTGTTCGGCCACCCGTCTCCCGCCGGGAGGGCGGGGGCTCGTAACCGACGGGTCCAGACCGGATGATCGCCGATAGCTCCGGGCCAGACTAAGGCCAGGAGGCGATGATCCCATGGGACAGACCGTGGTGGGGGTCTTTCAGCACAGCGGCGACGCCGACCTGGCCGCCGCCCACCTGCGGGACGAGTTTGCGCTAGATGCCGATGAATTAGACGTGATCGGCGAGGCCGAGTTTGATGACCTGGCCCGCCCCACGAGGGACCGGACCGACAACTGGATCCTTGCTGCCTTCACCGGGATCGGCCTGACCGCCCTGGGCGATGAGGACCCGGTGGCCAAGCGCTGGGGTGACATGGTCTGGAAGGGACAGACGGTGGTGGTCGCCCGGTCCGACGACCCGGACCGGGCCGTGGAGATTGCCGGCGAGATGCGCCGGGCAGGCGCAGAGCGGATCGATCTGCTGCCCCACTAATGACGAGGCGCCCGACCTGGTAGACTCCAGGTCGGGCGCATTTTCCTACCCCTCTGACTTGGGGGCCGGTTGGCTCTTCTTCTCCGCAATCTCCTCGGTGGCGACCTTGGCCACCTCTTCGGTGATCGACTGGGTCGCCTTCTTGAATTCGCGAATGGCGGAGCCAATGCTCTTGCCCATCTCGGGGAGCTTGGAGGGGCCGAAGACCACAAGGGCCACGATTGCGATCAGCAGGATCTCCCCAAAGCCGAGGTTGTTCAGCACAGCCGATTCCCCTTTGCCGCGTCACGGTCTTGTCGGAGTTACAGAGATCATGGTACTGCGGCAGGCCCGGTTTGTCCAGCGTTCACGGAAGCTCGTTGCCCTGTTCGCTCCCCTCACGGCGATCGCCGTCTCTTTGCTATTGCCCCTTGCACTGGAGCATCTGGCTGATCGGCACGAGCTGGTACCCCTTTTCGAGCAACTGCGGGATCGCCTGGTCCGATGCGGTGGCGGTATCAACCACGTTCATGTGCATGAGCACCACGGAGCCCGCCTGGGCCTTCATGATCCGGCTGGTCAGGACCTCCACGCCGGGGAACTGCCAGTCGAGGGTGTCCACATCCCAATAGATCGAGTAGGAGTAGCCGGCCTTCGCCACCACGCTCCGCTCGTGCTCGCTGAACGCGCCATAGGGCTCACGGAAGAGCGGGCGGGGATCCTTGCCCGTCGCCTTCCGAATCGCCTCCTCGGCCTGCGCCAGTTCGGCCAGGATCTCCTCGTCCGTGATCTTGGTGAAGTCCGGGTGGCTGTATGAGTGGTTGCCGATCTCGTGTCCCTCATCGGCGATGCGCTTGGCCAGGTCGGGGAACTTCTCCACCCACCGGCCGGTCAGGAAGAAGGTGGTCTTGATCCCGTGCTTCTTCAGGACATCCAGCACTGCGGCGGCGCCGTCGGCGCCGGAGCCGGCGTCGTAGGTCAGGGTCAGCATGTTGCAGGTGCGGTCGCCATGGACAACGAACTGGGTGGGCCCGCCGTCAGCGACCGTGGGCAATGGCTTGGGCTCGGGCTGCGGCTGTTCGGGCTTGGCCGGATCGGGCGTCACGGGGTCGGGCTTCGCCGGCTCTGGCTGTGGTGCGGGCTCCGGCTGGGGGCTGGTCGGTTCGGGCTCGGGCTCAAGCACCACCGGCGGAGGCGATTCGGGCAGAACCTGCCGGGCGGCGCTGCCGGGGAAGAGGCAGCCCGAGAGGATTCCCAGGGTCATAAGGAGGGCGGCTCCGGCTACGATCCGCCGGTGGGTCCGGCGCCGTTCGTGCGGGGAGTGGGGCGAGGTCTCGTAGCTCATGGGGACCCTCCCATCTGTTTCACTGGCTGCGCCAGTCGAGTTTGAAGTGGGCCAGGGCCAGGGTGCCCAGGCCGAACAGGGTCATGATCGCCACATCATACGCGAACGCCGGGCCGAAATTGCCCGCGAGGGCGGCACGGAACGCATTGGAGACGTAGGTGATCGGGGTGAACGGGGCGATCGCCCGCAGCGCGGCGGGCATGGACTCCAGCGGGATCATGGTGGGGGAGAGGAAGGTGACGAAGGCCATGAGCAGGTTGGCCAGGTGGTTAGCGGTCTGGCCGTCCTTGGCGTAGGTGCCCAGGAAGGCGCCAAGCCCCACGAGGGAGAGGGAGCCCAGGGGGATCAGGGGGATCAGGGCGAGGCCGCTGCTCAGCGGTAGCCCGAGCAGGAGGCTGCCCACGAGGAAAAGGATCAGGATGCCGGGGATCGCCAGGATCAGGGAGACGGTCACCATGGCAAGGACGAGCCCTAGTTTCGGCAGCGGCAGGGCGGCCCAGTAGTCAAAGTCGCGGGTATGGCGGCCCCAGCCAATCTTGTTGATCAATAGCATGGTTGGACCGTATACGACCGATGTGGTCAGGTTGCCGCCCACCAGATAGACCGCCCGCTCGGTATCGACCTCGCCCATGGCGTACTTGAGGAAGAAGAGCATGCCGAGGGGCATGAGGAAGCCGAACATGACGTGGAACCAGACGGTGTTCCGGTACTCGGTCAGCATGACACGGGTCAAGCCGGCGTACTGGAGCAGCCAGAAGCGAAGACCCCGGCGGCTTGGCGCATAGGGTGGGCTGGCTACTGCTTGTTGGACGCTGCCTTCGCTAGCCAAGTTTCGCACCCCCTCCAAGTTCCAGGTAGACATCTTCCAGCGACGGGGTCAGGATTCGGAAGTCGTCCAGGGCGTCGAGGCCGATCGCACCCAGGACCTGATCGATCGCGTGGCGGGTGAGGCTCCGATCGCAGAGCACCGTGGCATGCTGCCGGGTGAGGGTGCGGACCTCGCCCAGCCGCTCCAGCAGGCTCATGTGGCCGTTCGGCTCCCCCTTGAAGAGCAACTCCAGCCGGACCCTAGAGTCGATCCGCTCTTTCAGCTCGCCGGGGGTGCCCAGGGCCATCAATCGACCATGATTGATGATCCCGACCCGCTGGATTACCCGCTCGGCCTCGAGCACATTATGGGTGACGAGGATGATGGTAGTGCCAGCCCGGTTCAGCCTGAGCAGCTTCTCCCAGACGAGCCGCCGAATCTCGGGGTCCAGCTCGTTGGTGGGTTCGTCGAAGATCATGATCGGGCGGGACCCGACGAAGGCGACCGCCAGGGTGAGCAGCTTCTTCTGCCCGCCGGAGAGGCGGCGGGTCTGGGTCTTGCGGAGTTTGTCGAGCCCCAGTTCAGCCATGAGCTGATCGGTCTGACGTCTGGCCTCTGCGGCGGAGAGGCCGCGGAAGCGACCGGTGAAGGCGATCGCCTCCTCTGGGTAGAGGTCCCAGAGCGCCATGGAGTGCTGGGGTTGGAGGGAGACATAGTCGGCTACGAGCTCCGGGCGGGCGACGATATCCATGCCGTAGAGGTGGATCCGTCCGCTGGTGGGGGAGAGGAGGCCGGCCAGCTGGTTGACCAGGGTCGACTTGCCGGCCCCGTTTGGTCCCAGGAGGCCGAAGATCTCGCCCTCCGCAATGGTGAAGCTCAGGCCGTCATTCGCACGCTTGTCGCCGCCCTTGTAGACCTTGGTCAGTTGCTCGACCTGGTAGACCACCCTCACGGTTCGGGCCTCCTCTCAACGGGGACAAAGAGCCGCATACCCGTGGCTGCCATGCCGTCCCAGGCGGGGGAGTCAGGGGAATCATCCACGATCAGGACGACGCCGTTCAGGTAGGCGAAAAAGGCGGCGGCCAACAGGCGGGGGTCTCCAGGGGCCAGCTCACCGGTCCGCTGCCCCTCGGCGATAATCGGGCAGAGGATCTCAAAGTAGCGGGCGGTGAAGGCGTATAGCTCGGGGGCGAGGTCGGGGAATCGGGCCGGATGCCCCAACACCTGTTGGGTAAGCCGGACATAGGCATCGGCCCTGGCGAAGCGGTGGACCTGGTTGTGGACCATCCGCTCGATTCGCTCCCGAGGGGTGCCGGGGGTGAGCAGCGACTCCCGAAACTTCGCCTCCGCCTCGGCCAGTGGCTCCAGCAGGGCGGCGCGGAAGAGATCGTCTTTCGTGGGGAAGTAGAGGAAGACCGTACCGTGGCTGACACCCGCCTCCTTCGCCACCTGAGACATGGAGGTGGCGTCGAGTCCCTGGCGGGCAAAGAGGAGAATGGCGGCGGCAAGGATCTGTTGGCGGCGTTCGGCGCGCAGGCCTTCGTTCTGTTCGCGTCGCCGTGGCATGTGTCCACCTCCGAATTACTATGACTGACTGGTCAGTCATAGTAAAACATGGGACGTGCGAGGTGTCAAGGGCCGACTTGCGGGAATGGCGGCGCAAAAGGCGGGGGGTAAAGGGCGAAGGACGCATGAGGTGCAAACCTCACGCGTCCTTCTTGGCATTAGCGGTCGATCAGGGCCATGAGGTGCTCTGGGTAACGTGGCCCCGCAACTGTGCCGGGCGGCAGGGCGCTATCTAGCGTGGCCATTTCAGCGGCGCTGAGTCTCAGGGCTGCTGCAGCGACATTCTCTTCCAGGTAGCTCCTGCGCTTGGTGCCTGGGATCGGAACCATGTCATCGCCCTTGTGCAGCAGCCACGCCAGTGCGATCTGCCCAGGCGTGGCACCCTTCGCGGCCGCCAGTTCATGCACGGTGGAGGCGGCTCGCATGTTGGCGTCGTAATTGGCCCCCTGGTACCGGGGGTCGCCCCTGCGCGTATCGCCTTCCGCGTACTCCTCTGCTCGCTTGGCGGTCCCGGTCAGAAAGCCCCGCCCGAGGGGGCTGAACGGCACGAGCCCAATGCCCAGTTCGCGCACGACTGGGATAATCCGCTCCTCCAGGTTCCGCTCCCACAGGGAGTACTCGCTCTGCAAGGCGGAGATGGGGTGAACGGCGTGGGCCCGCCGGATCGTGTTCTCCCCGGCCTCCGACAGCCCGAGATAGCGCACCTTGCCCTGGCGGACCAGGTCCGCCATGGTACCAACCACCTCCTCGATCGGTACAGTGGGGTCTACCCGGTGCTGGTAGAGCAGGTCGATGTACTCGGTGCCGAGCCTGCGCAGGGAGCCTTCCACCGCTTCCCGAATGTGCTCCGGTCGGCTGTTCAGCCCCACGTTCTTGCCGTTCTCAATCCGGAAGCCGAACTTGGTGGCGATTACCACACGGTCGCGCCGCCCCTTCAGGGCACGCCCGACCAGTTCCTCATTGATATACGGGCCGTAGACTTCGGCGGTGTCAAGAAAGGTAACGCCCAGGTCAAGGGCACGGTGAATGGTGGCAATCGACTCCTCATCGTTCGGTACCCCGTAGGACTGACTCATTCCCATGCACCCGAGACCAAGCGCCGATACCTCTAGTCCCTGCCGGCCAAGTCTCCGTTTCTGTAGCAAGGTCCATTCTCCTTTCGAGCCCGTTCCGGACAGCTAGCGATCTCCGGTCAGGTGCCAATCCCAAGGATAGGGCATGAGAGTTACTCTAAGTCAAGGGGTGGGGCACGCTAGATTCCCATGACCGGGTGGGGTACGTAGGGCTCTTCCAGCCGTGCAACTTCGTCCGGTGTCAGCTTCACCGCCAGGGAGGCAACAGCGTCCTCCAGGTGGTGCGGCTTGGTGGCTCCGACGATCGGTGCGGTCACAACTCCCTTCTGCAGGACCCACGCCAGGGCGACCTGCGCGCGTGGAACTCCCCGCTCGGCGGCCACCTGTGCCACCGCCTCGACCACCTTGCGGTCAGCGTCTGCCATGGTGGCGAAGAACCGCTTGCCGACCTCGTCGGCCTCGGACCGGGCGCTCTGCTCATCCCAATCTCGGGTCAGGCGCCCCTTTGCAAGCGGGCTCCAGGGGATCACGCCGATCCCCTCCGCCTGACAGAGGGGGAGCATCTCTCGCTCCTCTTCGCGGTAGAGCAGGTTGAGATAGTTCTGCATGGAGACAAACCGGGTCCAGCCGTGCCGTTCGGCGACGTGGTTGGCCTTGAGGAACTGCCAGGCGTACATCGACGAAGCACCGAGGTAGCGAACCTTCCCGGCCTTTACGGTATCGTGGAGCGCCTCCATGGTCTCATCAATCGGCGTCTTGCTGTCCCAACGGTGAATCTGATAGAGGTCGACATAGTCCGTGCCCAATCGCCGCAAGCTGTTGTCGATCTCCGCCAGGATCGCCTTGCGTGAGAGGCCGGAGCCGTTCGGCCCGGGCCGCATGCGGAAGTAGACCTTGGTGGCGATCACGACCTCATCGCGCCGGGCAAGCTCCTTCAGCGCCCGCCCGACGATCTCCTCGCTCGACCCGTCGGAGTAGAAGTTCGCGGTGTCGAAGAAGTTGATCCCGAGCTCCAACGCCCGTTTCAGGAACGGCCGGCTCTGCTCCTCGTTCAGTGTCCATGTGGGATAGCCGCGCTCGGGATCCCCGTAGCTCATACAGCCGAGGCAGATCCGCGAGACCTCCAGACCCGAGCGGCCTAGCTTCGTGTACTCCATGATCGTCGCACTCCCCTTGCTGGATTGCGAAAGGCTACATGGTAGGGTGGCCGTTCAGGTTGGGTGCTTATCCCACATCTGGCCGAGTGGGGCTCGCAGCCGGGCGCCCTACTCGGGCTTCGTCGGGTTGTAGCCCTTCTCGCCGAACGGCTGTAGTCTTTCGATCCACCGGGCCTTCAGCTTGGCCAGCTCATCCTTCTCGTCAAAGTACCCGGTCTCGGGCTTCTTCAGGACCTCCAGGACATCGAAGGTGAAAGCCGCCGGTCCGAACTGGTTCCACTCCTCCTGGAGTTGCTTGATTCGATACGACCCCATTTCAAGCTGGAAGCGCTGGCCGTTCAGTGTCTTCAGGTTGCGGGTCGCCTCCACGAACAGCTTGCCGTTCCGATGGTTCTTAATCTGGTAGACGCCAGCTTCGGTCTTGATCTCCATGGCCTGGCGCTTCAGCTCTCTCCGATCCATACCCCGAGCCTCCTGACTGGGCGCCTCTGGGCGCCAATACTGACTCCCGTCGGGGAGCCTCTCGAGAAAACCATCGTCCACCAGGTAGCGGCGCACAGTCACATGGTCCTGGACCACCGCCGCCAGGATCGCGTTTACTTCCTTCTCGGTGTAGGTCTGCCCGGCGTGGAAACGGCCGGCGATCTGTTCCAGGAAGGTGAGCCGCTGATTCTCCTTTCGGGGGAGCTGCGCCTGCTCCTGCCAGCGCTCTTCGCGTTGCCGCTCGCACAGCACCTCCATGATCGCCAGGAAGAGGCGGGCCTGCCGCTCCTTCTCCTTCAGAGCAAACCGGTGGTTGCGGATGGTTGACCGGCTGCCAGTGCCAAGCGCTGCCTGGATCTCCTGGTCGCTCTTTCCCGCGTAGAAGAGGGCGAGCAGGTTCCGCTGTACCTCGGAGAGGCCGGTCTCACTCTTCTCCCGCTGCAGCATGTGGGTGAAGAGGGACTGATGCACCCGCTCGATATGGAGCCGGGTATAGCGCTCGGCCTCATAGAGGCGGCCGTTGTCGGGGTAGATCACCCCTTTCTCAGACCACTCCCCACAGCAGCGGCAGGCGGGACGAGAAAAAGGAGCCCCAGGGGCTCCCTTTCCGATCGATCAACGCCACAGGTCAACCAGTCGGTCCAGTTGGACCTGATCCGGGATGTAGAAGGAGAGTTCGCCCAGGTAGTCACTCGTACCGGGCAGGGTCTCTTGCACCACCGCATCTGCCTGCTGAGCCATGAACCCCTCCGTGGCCAGCCGCAACTGGTCGGTCATGGAGAGATTGGTCTGTACGTAGCGTGAGGCGGTCAGGAGGAGGTTCGGGAGCTTGGGTAGGTTGGACGGGCGTAAGGCATGCCTGGCGGCTGCTTTCAGGAAGCCCTGCTGCCGGCTGATTCGGCCCAGGTCGTCACCGATTGCATCGTGCCGGAAGCGCACGTACTGCTCGGCCATACGTCCATTCAGCACCTGTTCGCCTGGCTCCAGGTTGATCACGAGGCCATCGTAAGGGTCCTCGTAGTACATGGGCTGCTCCACGTTGGTCGGCACCCCGCCGATCAGGTCGACCATCTCCCGGAAGCCGTTCAGATTCACCTTCACGAAGCTTCTCACGGGCAGGCCGAGCAGGTCGGAGACGGTCTGCATGGCAAGTTCCGGGCCGCCATATGTGTAGGCGGAGTTCACCTTCCCCTCACCATGCTCGCCCATGTCGACCAGGGTATCGCGCGGGATCGAGAGGAGCCGGACCTGGTGGTCGGCAATGCGAACCAGGAAGATCGTGTCGGAGCGGCCGGGATCGTCAGGGCGCTCATCTACACCGAGCACCAGCACATAGGTAGGCTCGTCCGATCCTGGCACCTGCTGGCCGGCGCCTTCCGCTGATGTCTCTGGTGGAATCGCCTTTCCCGCAGCCGGCCACGGCCAGAGCAGAACGAGGCCGCCGACCGCGAGCAGAAGACCCAGGGCTGTACCCGTCAGGAAACGGCGCATCGCGGTTCCTCCTTTCTGACACGGACGCGGTCCTGCGCGTGGCATCAGTATAAGAAGAAGTGCGAAGCTGCGCAACGATCGGTATCTGGGCGGGAGCCAAATAAATACCCCGGCTGGCAAGCTGCCGCCGGGGTTTGCAGGTTTTACCTGACTAGTCCACTTCGACGTGGATCACCTTGAAGCCGTGCTGCTCAAGGAGTTCCACCAGCGGTTTGGTCGAGTTTGTCTCGACACGAACCACGATCTGGTACTGGTCCCGCACCTGGGAACGGAAGGTGGCCAGGTTGCGGATCGCCACACCGGCGTCACGGATAATCTCCGCGATCCGGGCCAACTGTCCGCGCCGGTCGGGCACAACCAGGGTGAGACGGGTGGTGTTGGAGTCGACGCCCAGCATTTCGCAGAAGGACTTAAAGATATCGGATTCGTTGATAATGCCCTTCAACACGTCGTTCTCCACGACGGGGAGGAGGGGGATATCGCGCTGCAGCATCACCTTGGCGGCACTCTCGATCAGGTCGTCCGGTTGGACGGTGATCGGATGGGGAACCATGAACTCACCGACCGTGCGCGAGAGCGCAACCTGGCGGCCTTCCTTCATACAGGCCTCGTAGATGTCGGTCAGTTGGATCACACCCACCAGATGCCGGCTGGTATCCATGACAGGCAAGCAGTCGTAACGCTTGCCCTGGATGACCTCGTAGGCCCGCTGTAGGGTGTCCTCCGGCGAAACGGTGGTAACATCCTCAATCATGACGTTACGGACGATCATTTTGGCCCGCCCCCTCTATCTATCGTGCTTTGCCTTGTGAAACGACGCCGCGTTTCTTGATATTGGACGTTCCTGCACTTTATCCTTGTGCCGAGCCAAAAAACCCTACGAAAGATATGAAAATCGAGGTCCCGGTACGCAGGGAGAATCGGGGTACGGCTGGAAAGTGGAGTAGCCAATGAGGTGAAAGTACCATGCGCTACGCGGTGCCCCCGGAGGCCCGGGGGATCCGACTGGGGCAGTTTCTCTTCGACCGCCTGAAGCTCTCTCGGACCCTCGTTCGCCGTGCCAAGGGGAGCGACGGGATCTATGTGGATGGAGCCCCTGCCCGGACCAGTCTGGTCCTGCAGGGCGGTGAGGTGATCGAGCTGCGGGTGCCCTTCGAAGGGCGGGTGGAGCCTGAGCCGGTTCCGCTGGCGATCGTCTACGAAGACAACCACCTCCTGGTGGTGGAGAAGCCGCCGGGCATGGTGGTCCACCCGGTGAAGGACTACGTGAGCGGGACCCTGGCCAACGGGGTTGCCTATCACCTGCAGCAGCAGGGGCTAGAGCCCATGGCACGACCAGTGCAGCGGATTGACCGGGACACCTCGGGCCTGGTCCTCTTCGCCAAGGACCCGGCGATCGCGGGCCGGCTGGCGCGTGAGTTGGAGCGGCAGAAGCTGGAGCGGCGGTACCTCGCCCTTGTTGCTGGCCGCATGGCAGATGACCAGGGCAGTGTCACGGTGCCGATCCGGCGGGTCTGGGGTCATCCGGTGGCCCGCGAGGCAGCGGTAGGTCCCCGCACCCCCGAGCAGGAGGCGGAGTTGGCTCGGGCCGCCGCCGAGGGACGGGTGCTCCGGGACGAGTGGACGGCCGAAGGGCAGCCCTCGGTCACCCACTGGCGGGTGCTCCGCCGGTGGTCGGAGGTTACCTTCCTCGATTTGCGGCTAGAGACGGGTCGGACGCACCAGATCCGGGTCCACATGGCCTACCTGGGCCACCCGCTGCTGGGGGACCGGCTGTACGGGCGGCCGGGTCCACCGGGGCGCCAGGCGCTCCACGCTGCCTCCCTGGCCCTGCTGCACCCCGTGACCGGGCAGATGCTGCGCTGCGAATCCCCGCTGCCGTCTGACCTGGCGGCCTTCATTCAGCTGCTCGATCAGTAGAGGAGATATTGTCCATGCCCAGGCACTCATCCTACACCTTTCGCAGACCGGCGGTTATTGTAACCGCCATCCTCGCACTCACTTTCGTGCTTGCTCATCTGTTCGTTCACCAGCGGCTGGACGCGGCACAACGGATTGAGCTGGCCCTGACGAGCCTGGAGGGGCAAGTTGACCGGCTGGATTGGCTCTATCGCGGGACCGGTCAGCGCAATGCCGATCTGACCCACATGATCCAGGAGGCGCGCAGCACAATTCGCTCCGCAAAGGCGGTCATTGCGGTGCGCACCCAGCGGTACCGCTTCTTAAATAGCCTCGCCGGCGTTGCATCGGCGCTGGGTGGGGCGTTGCTGCTCGTCCTGCTCCTCTGGCGGCTGAAGGGGGCCGAGCGCCGGGGCGACCGGCTGGAGCGGGAGCGGCGAGAGCTGGAGGAGCGGGACCGACAGATCTTGGAGGCGGCCGATGCGCTCCGGGCGAAGGACCGGCTTCACCGGTTGGTCACGGAGAACTCAGCCGACATTGTGGCCCTCTACGATCTGAATGGCCGCACCACCTACGTCAGTCCGGCGATCGGGGCGATCCTGGGGTACTCCCCCGAGGAGTACGCAACCGCTACACTGGTCGACCTTGTTCACCCGGCCGATTTGGCGGCGGTGAGGGCCGCCCGCCACCGGGGACTGGGGGGCGAGCAGGTCCGAATCGCCTTCCGGTTGAAGCGGAAGGGCGGGGCGTATGCCTGGTTTGAGACCATCTCCCGCCCAGTCTACGAAGAGGGCAGACTGGTCGGGACGGTTGCCTCCTCCCGCGATATTACTGAGCGGAAAGTCTTCGAGGAGCAAATGGAGTTCCTGGCCTTTCATGACCACCTGACCTGCCTGCTGAACCGTGCCGCCTTCACCAGTGAGGTGGCCGACCGGCTGGCGGGCGATCAGGAGCGGCGGGTAGCCGTGGTGGTGATCGACCTGGACAAGTTTAAGACGATCAATGAGAGCCTTGGTCAGCAGGCTGGCGATGAGATGCTCGTCGGGTTCGCCGAACGGCTCTCCCACGCCGCCGGTCCGGAGGCGATTGTCGCCCGGTTGGGCGGCGATCAGTTCGCCCTTCTCTTCGAGACCGAGAGCCATGACCCGGAGATCATCACCCGGATGAGCGAAAGCCTGGCGGCCTCGTTGGACGGACCCATGCGGGTGCACGGACATGAGGTGGCGGTCAGCATGCGGATCGGCCTGGCGATCGGCCGGCCAGGTGAGGCAGAGGCGGAGGACCTGATCCGCCAGGCGAACGTCGCGGTGCGGTGGGCGAAGCGGATCGGCAGTCTCCCCGTGGTCTACGCGCCATCCATGAGCGAGAATGCCGTGGAGCGGCTGGAGTTGGATGCCGACCTCCGCCGGGCGATCCGGGAGGGGGAGCTGGCGCTGCACTTCCAACCGATCGTCTCCCTGGCCGATGGGCTGATCACCGGGGCCGAGGCGCTGGTGCGCTGGAAGCATCCACGGAAGGGATGGATTCCGCCGAGCCTCTTCGTTCCGATCGCGGAGCAGGGAGGCTATGTGGACCAGTTGGGCCGGTGGGTCCTGGAGGAGGCATGCCTTCATGCGGCCGGGTGGCTGGAGCAGAAGGAGGTCGATCACTCCTTTACGGTCTCGGTCAACCTGTCAGCGCTCCAGTTCCAGCGACCGCATCTCGCGGAGGAGATCGCCCTGATCCTCACTCACACCCGGCTGCCGGCTGAGCGGCTGACATTGGAACTGACCGAATCGCTCCTCATGGACGACCCGGCGACCGCCCGACGGACGCTGGTGCGGCTGAAGGCGTTGGGAATCCGGATCGCGATCGATGACTTCGGGACCGGCCACTCCTCGCTGGCCTACCTGAAGGAGTTCCCGCTTGACATTCTGAAGATCGACCGGTCCTTTGTGAGCGGTCTGGGGCAGAATCTGGTGGACCAGGCCCTGGCCGGGACCGTGGTCAGCCTGGCCCGAGCGCTTGGCCTGGTGGCAACGGCGGAGGGGGTGGAGTCGGCGGAGCAGTTGGCTGAGCTTCGGGAGCTCGGCTGCGACAAGGGGCAGGGCTACTACTTTGCCCGGCCCATGCCGCCGGAAGAGCTACTGACCATGCTGCGCAACCGGTTCGCACCGGGATTCTGACCCGACCGCTGCAGAAGGAGCCTGGAGTGCTTCCTTCGGTTCGGCCTGGGTTTCCTGGCAGCCTTTCTACTGCTGGCGCTCCTGGTTGGAGCAGTCGGCCGAGTGAGGCGGCAACGTGCAAAAAGGACCAGCCATGCCGGCTGGTCCTTGGTCATTGGTGCGAGAAGCGGCTACTCCTTGGTCCGGGGGGTCTTCACCCAGGCCTTCGGGGCCCGACCGATCGCCTTCAACACGAGCGCTCCCGAGTAGGGGATCTGCAGGAAGAGGGCGGTGACCGGCAGCAGGAAGAGTTGGGCAAAGCCTACCACCCGGGTCGACCGCGGGGTCGGGTCCATGTACTTGTAGTAGTGGAAGAAGCACCAGAAGGTGAAGAAGAGGTAGGCGGTCCCGAAGACCTGGAGCATGTAGTTGCCCCAGTCCGGGAGGACGCTGGTGTCCAGCAGACCGTTGACCTGCAGGATGATCACGAGGATCGGCAGCAGGGCGACGATCTGAAGCGCCACCCAGGAGACCTGCCCCTTCCACCAGTACGTGCGGAGCAGATGCTTCTTCTTGTCGGCCGGCAGGGAATTGTCGGCCTTCAGCTTGTCATAGACCTGGAGGTAGCCAGCGCCCCAGCGGAGCCGCTGCCGGTAGAAGGCGCGGTAGGTGGGCGGGGTCTGCTCCGAGGAGGCGTAGGGGAGGAACTCGGGCCAGGCGTCGCCCTTGAGCCAGGCCCGGGCGCCCAGCTCCATGTCCTCGGTCAGGACGGTGTCGTCGAACCCGCCGATCTGCAGCATGAGATCCCGGGCGGCGAAGATGTTGGTCCCGCCGATAAAGGGGACGTCGCGCAGGAGCCAGGGGATCATCCACTCGTGCGAGACCGCCTGATAGAGGCCGGCGACCTTGGAGATCGGGCCGGTCTGCCAGAAGTTGCGGATCTGGTAGACGGGGCCCTGAGCGATCTGGAACTTCTCGCCCACCATGAGCCGCCGGTGGGCGACATAGAGCAGCACGTCCGGGTCGGGGCGGGACTCGGCGTCGTAGAAGCCCCATACCTCGGCGCGCGGATCGGCAAATCGGAAGGCCCAGTTGAGGGCGCGCCCCTTGGTGGAGGGGACCCAGTGGCCGGTGCAGACGCCATCGACATACCCGTCGAAGTCGTAGGGCACCTCTACGTGCTTCAGGCTGGGCAGGTCCCGCTGGCCGGCGAACTCCAGCCGCTTCCGCTCCACGATCTCCTGGGTGGTGGGCATGGCGACCACACAGGCTGCCGCCAGCCAGTTGCCGATCTGCTCGATCGAGGCGCGGTGGAGTCGCTTGGCCATGCGGTGGGAGACGGTTTCGGAGAGGGAGGTCAGCACCTTCTGGGTGAGGGGCTGGCTGGCCTGCGCCACCTGGCTCATCAGCCGGTTGGTCAGGATCTCGCCGGACTGCTTGCGCAGTTGGAGGGCCAGGATCACCGTGGGGAAGGCGAAGGAGAGGAAGGTCGGGTAGAGCCGGTTGATCTCGTCGGAGGTGAGGGTGGGCTTCACCCGCCGGATCACGCTGCAGAGTTCCGCCCGGTCGGCCTTGCCCTCGCTCCGGACCAGCCGCGTGACGGTCTCGTGCAGGATCGTCAGTCGGTGGCTGGGGGAGAGGCTACGGACCGCCTGGAGCGAGAGCTGGTTGCCCAGGGTCTTCTCCGCCAGGTCGGCCTCCTCCAGGGCGAGCTGGGAGAGGAGCGCCAGGAGGACCGACTCCTCGCTCTCGCCGCCGGCGAACGGTCCCTCGCCGTGCAGGAAGGGGGTGAGGTTGGCCATGATCTTGGCCCGCTCCTCGCGAGCGGCCATGGTCTCCTTCTCGTCGGTCACAACCAGGATCTCATAGTGGTCGGGGGAGTAGTGGAGGCGGGCCAGGTGATCGACGGTTTTCTCGATCACATCCGCCTCGTTTCGGGCCGGGACGAAGATCGCAAAGCGGGGGATCTCCCGTGACTGCTCGGTCGCTAGCGACTCAATGAGGGTCGGGGAGAGGCCGGTGGGGCGCCGCTTGTAGTAGGCGTTGTCGGCAAATCGCTTCCAGTAGAAGATCCGGAGAAAGATGACGAAGAGGACCAGATAGGTGACGATGAGGGCAATGTAGAGCCATTGGGCGGTACTCACGGTGCAGACCTTCCTCCTCGATTCGGCGCCAGATGGTCGCCATATCGCTTGCTTTGCAGGGATGCCTGGAGACGGGCGTCCCATTCTTAACGATTGTAACCGAAACCAGAGCCTTCCGATAACAGAATCTGCCTCTAACTGGAAAATATCGGGACCCCTAAGGAGTATAGCGCCTCGCATGGCGAACGTCAATCGGTCGTTACAAAAGGTTTAACTTCCGCAAGCACGGCGTGGCCGGCTGTCGAATTGGTAAGAACAAGTGTTCGCAATTCAGAACGGCGACCCTTGACACTACCAGGGAGCGAGCATAAAATGGGTGTACGTCGAACGTATGTTTGGAGAACTGATGTTCTATACTAGCAGAAGACAGAACCATTCCTGGGGGGAATGCCGCATGCAGTGGGTCTGTTCGATCGAGATACAAGGGGTTTACGCCGCCGCTGCACGTGCTGCGGGTTTGGTTCCGGAGGGGCGCCCGGTGGTGGTCATGAGGGAGGGGCGTGTCTTCGACGGCTGCCGGGATGCGTTTGCTGCCGGGCTCCTGGTGGGCAGCCCGGCGCACCAGGTCCTGCGCGATGTGCCCCGGGCGGTCCAGATCGACCATGGTGATCTCAGCGTGCTGGACTGGATTCGCCCCTGGTGGGACAGGTGCGCCAGCCAGACCCCGTACGTCGAACCGCTGGAACCGCACCAGCTTCTCCTGGGGCTGCCCACGCCGGACTCCTCGGTCAGCCGGGCGCTGAAGGCGGAGGTGAACCAGCTCGTGGAGGCGGCTGCCGCCTTTGGCTTTGTCGCCTTTGCCGGGGTGGGCTCCTCGCGACTGATCGCTCGGGCGGCGTGCCAGGCGGCTCGGGAGGGCTACCTGATCCGGCGGCCCGGCATGAAGCCCACCGGCAACGGCGAGCGGCTTCAGATCGTGCCGCTGGGGGAGGAGGCCCACTTCTTGGCGCCCTTGCCGATCCATTACCTCCCCGTGCCCCACGACCTACGCCGTCGGCTCCTGCGGCTCGGGCTGACCAGCATTGGCGAGGCCGCCCGGGTCCCCGAGGGCGAGTGGGTCCGCCAGTTGGGGCCGCAGGGCAGGCAGGTGGCGCTCCTCAGCCGGGGGATCGACCACGAGCAGGTCCGGCCGGCCTACCCGCCCCGGCGGCTGACCCGGCGGATCGAGTTCGGGACCGAACTGCGGGAGCGGGACCTGCTGGAGCAGCACCTGAACCGGGCGGTCCAGCCCCTGGTCCGGCAGTTGGAGAGCCGCGGCGAGGGGGCGCAGCTGGTCTCGCTGGTGCTGGAGCGGTCCCAGGGGGCGGCCCTGCACGGTGAGCGGACGCTGGCAAAGCTGCAGCAGGCGGCCTACCCGATCCAGCAGGCGCTCCAGATCCTGCTGGACCAGGTGCTCGCCGGGTTGGAGGGGGAGCCAGACGTGACGGCGCTGACCGCCGAGGTAGGGCTGATCGGCCCCATGCCCTGGCAGCAGATGGACCTGTGGGATGACCGGATCCGGCGGGAGCGACAGGAGCGGTTGGAGCGTGCCCTCTCCTTGCTCCACGAGCGCTTCCCCGGCCGGGTGGTCTCGATCGGTCCCCGCACGGAGTCCACCTGGCGGGAGCAGATGCTCCAGTTCGCCGACCCCTACCGCTGGCCCACAAGGGGGGCATGAGCATGACCCGCCTGATCAACCGGGCGGTGAGTGTGACCATGGGGCCGGGCGGAGCGCCGGTCGCCTTCCAGTACGCCGGGGGGCGGGAGCGGGTGCGCGAGGTGCTGGATACCTGGGCTGAGACCGGGCGGTGGTGGGAGCAGGAGCCGGAGCAGGTCGCCTACCGGGTGGCGACCCAGAGCGGCGGGGTCTTCGAGCTGACCTTTATCCCCCGGGAGAAGCGGTGGATGCTGTACAAGGCGTACGACTGAATCACTGGTCCTGTCTCAAACTGTAGACATTCACAGGTTCACGTGCTTACTTTCTGTATCATCAAGCGCCTGCAACCAATGTGGCCCGATCGCTCTCAGCCCAGCAGGTACGCGGGTTTCCGGGCGGTGTCAGACCATTGGCACAGCTGTTGCAAGGGGAAAATGAGTTTGCACAGATGAGTCATGAGGGGCGACAACCATTATGGAGTTTGTGACGCGTAATCCTGAGATGCAAGCGCTGCTTGAGCAGGCCCGGCGGGCTGCCCGCAGCAATCACACCGTCCTGCTGCAGGGCGAGAGCGGTACCGGCAAGGAGCGGCTGGCCAAGTTCATTCACCAGCATTCAGAGCGGCGAGACGGCCCCTTTATCAAGGTTGACTGCGCCACCGTGCCCGACCAACTCTGGGAGTCCGAGCTGTTTGGCTACGCCCGGGGCGCCTTCACCGGCGCCAACCGGGAGGGAAAGCCGGGCAAGTTCGACCTGGCCGGCGGCGGGACAATCTTCCTGGACGAGATCGGCGAGGTGCCGCTCCCCATTCAGGTCAAGCTGCTGCGAGTCCTCCAGGACAAGAGCTTCGACCCCGTCGGGGCCGTGGAGACCCGCCGTGCCGATGTCCGGATCGTTGCGGCCACCAATCGCGACCTGGTGCAGCTCAAGGAGAAGGGGCTCTTCCGGGAGGATCTCTACTACCGGCTAAACGTCCTGCGGCTCACCCTGCCGCCGCTCCGGCTCCGCAAGGATGACCTGGAGCCGCTGACCCAGGAGTTGCTGGGCCGCATGGTCAGCCCAGGCAGCCCCCTGCCCAAGCTGACCGCCGAGGTCATGGCGGCGATCCTGCTCTACGACTGGCCGGGCAACATTCGCGAGCTGGAGAACGCCCTCTCCCGGGCGATGCTGCTGGCCGATCCGGGCAAGCCAATCATGGTCGATCACCTGCCGCCGGAGGTCGCCGGCAACCTCCAGCCACCCCCGCCAAAGCCCATGCTCCGCCGCTATGTCCGCTCCGCCGAGCTGCTCCTGATCCGCTGGGCGCTCAACGAGTGCGGCGGCGACCGGACCCGGGCCTCCCGCTTCCTGGGCATCTCCCGGGCGGCACTCTACAAGAAGCTGAAGCTCTACCCGGAGTTCCAAAACCCGGAGGCGAGCGAGGCGGTCGGCCCATGAGCTTCGTTCACCTGCACGTTCATTCGCCCTTCTCTTTTTTAGATGGTGCCTCCCGCATTGACAGCCTGATCGAGGAGGCGGCCCTCCGGCAGATGCCGGCGCTCGCCCTGACCGATCACGACAACGTCTCCGGGGCGGTCCGCTTTCAAAAGAAGGCGCTGGACGCCGGCCTCCTGCCGATCCAGGGGGCGGAGATCACCCTGGAGGGCGGCCACCACCTCACCCTGTTGGCGACCGGTCCCACCGGCTTCGCCAACCTGAACCGGATAATCACCGCGGCCCACCTGGGGGCGGAGCCGCCCCCACTGCTCAACGGTATGCTCTCCCTCGCCCCGCGCCACGACCGGCTCCAGCCCATGGCGCCCCTCGCGGCGCTCTCGCACGATACCGAAGGGATCATCGCCCTGTCGGGCTGCCGCAAAGGCGAGATCCCCAGCCTGATCCTCCGGGGGCGCTACGCCGAGGCGGAGGCAGCAGCACGCCGCTTCGCCCACTGGTTTCCCGGCCGCTTCTACCTGGAGGTGCAAGACAACCGCTTGCCCGGCGAGCGCTCGCTCCACCAGGCAATGCGGGACCTGGGGGAGCAGGTGGGGCTGCCGCTGGTGGCCACGGCGAATGTGCACTACCGCACCCGGGAAGAGTTCTTCGTCCACGACCTGCTGACTTGTGTCCGTACCCTGACACGGCTGGACCAGCCGCACCCGGCCCGCCCGCTGAATGGCGAACAGTCCCTCAAGTCGCCCGCCGAGATGATCGAGCGCTTCCGCCACCTGCCCCAGGCGATCACCAACACCCTGCGGATCGCCGAGCAATGCAGCCCCGCCCTCGACCTGAATGCCAAGCTCTTCCCAGAATTTACACCGCCCGATGGCCTCTCCGCCGGCGCCTTCCTGACCCAACTCACCTACGATGGCGCCATGAAGCGCTACGGCCGCATCACCGAGAAAATCCGGAGCCGGCTGGAGCACGAGCTCTCGATCATCCTGCAGCTCGGCTATGAGGACTACTTTCTCCTGGTCTGGGACGTGGTCCGCTTCGCCCAAGGGCGTGGGATCCGCTGCGCCGGGCGCGGCTCCGCCGCTGACTCGGCGGTCGCGTACTGCCTCTTTATCACCGATGTAGACGCCATCGGCCGCGGGCTCCTCTTCGAGCGCTTCATGTCGCTGGAGCGGGCCGAGAAGCCAGATATCGACATCGATTTCGATGCCCGCCGGCGCGATGAGGTGGCCGCTTACGTCTACCGCAAGTACGGTGCGGAGAAGGTGGCATCGGTCTGCACCTACAATACCTTTCAGGCCCGCTCCGCCATTCGGGACCTGGGGAAGGCGATGGCCTTTCAGGAGGCTGAGATCGACTTCCTGGCCAAGCGAATCCCCTGGCATGCCGGCGCCGACGATATCCTCGAGATCATCGGCCGCTTCCCAGAGCTTCGCCAGTCCGGCATTCCCTGGCACAAGTTCGAGCAGTTGATCCAGGCCTGTGCGAAGGTCGCCCGGCTCCCCCGCTTCCTGGGGACCCATCTGGGCGGCCTTGTTATCTCCCGGCGGCCGCTCATGGAGGTGACCCCGCTCCAGGTGGCCGCCAAGGGGCAGGTGATCTGCCAGTTTGACAAGGAGTACGTGGAGGACCTGGGATTGGTGAAGCTGGACCTGCTCTCGCTGCGGACCCTCGGCGCGGTCGATGACGCCGTCCGCATGATGAGCGGCTTCGACTACGACCAGATCCCGCACGAGGACCGGGCCACCTACGAGATGCTGGCCACCGGCGAGACGATCGGCGTCTTCCAGCTGGAGTCCCCCGCCCAGCGGGCGCTCCAGGCCCGGCTGGGGGCCGACCGCTTCGAGGATATCGTCGCCAGCGTCGCGCTGATCCGGCCCGGGCCGATCAAGGGGAATATGGTCGAGCCCTACCTCGCCAGGCGGAAGGGGCAGGAGGAGATCAGCTACCTGCACCCCAAACTGAAGCCGATCCTGGAGAAGACCTACGGCGTGGTGCTCTTCCAGGAGCAGGTGATCGAGATCGCCAACACGGTGGCGGGCTTCACCCCCGGCGAGGCGGACCAGCTTCGCCGGGTGATGACCAAGGCCCGCTCCAAAGAGGATATGATTGCGATCGGCAAGCTGTTTGTGGAGAAGGCGATCCAGCAGGGGGTAGACCCGTCGGTGGCCGACACGATCTTCTCCTACGTGCAGGGCTACGCCGGCTACGGCTTCTGCGAGGCCCACGCCGCCGCCTTCGGCAACACCGCCTACAAGACCGCCTACCTGGTCCGGCATCATCCGGCGGAGTACTTCGCCGCCCTCATGTCCGCCCAGCCCATGGGCTACTACCCGGTCAACACCCTCGCTGGCGACGCCCGCCGTCGGGGCGTGGGGCTTCTGCCGCTCGATATCAACCGCTCCCAGGGGGAGTTCACGGTGGAGCCCTGGTCCGAGGCCAAGTCCGGCAAGGCGATCCGGCTGGGCTTCAAGGCCGTGAAGGGGGTGGGGGCGCCGGTGATCAGCGCCGTGCTGGAGGGTCGGGGTGAGGGCTACAGCTCGCTGGAGGGGTTTATCCAGCAGACGGGCGGTGCGATCCCCCGCGACGCTACCGAGGCGCTGATCCTGGCCGGCGCCTTCGACCCGATCCACCCGAACCGGCGGGAGCTGCTCTGGCGGCTGCCACACCTGCTGGAGCGGGAGCGGGCCCGCCAGGCCGATGGGCCCTCACAGGGGGTGCTGGCCCTGCCCGAGGAGCCGCCCGCCGGCATTGACGACTTCACGCCCGCCGAGCGGTACCTCAAGGAGTACGAGCTGACCGGCCTCATGGTCCGGGGCCACTTCATGACCCATGTGCGGGAGCGGCTAGCCCGTGAGCGCTACCTGACCGCCGCCGAGGTGAAGGGGGCACAGGCTGGTGAGCTGGTCAAGGTGGCTGGGCTGCCAATTCGCCCGCACCGGCCGCCGACCAAGTCGGGCAAGGTGGTCGTCTTCCTCTCCCTGGAGGATGAGACCGGCCTGGTCGATCTGGTCATCTTTGAGGATGTCTACCAGCGCTACGGCCACCTGATCTTCACCGATCCCCGCCCACCTCTGGCGGCGCTGGGACGGGTCGATCGGCGGGGTGGTCACGTCTCGGTGACGGTCAACCGGCTCAAGGCGCTGGAAGGGTAAAACGGCCGCCGGGCATACTACCACGAAACGGCGGACGACCGCCTCCATGGCTCGAACTTTATTCAGAATTCGCTTTCGTAGTGCACAACGGATTCGGGTGGGTTAGAATGGAACTCTCTGGACAGTCATCCCGATTGGACTGAGAACCGATCTGGACGAAGAGGTGGAACCTGTTGCTGAAGGTTAACCGAAATGATCTCTGCCCGTGCGGCAGCGGCCGAAAGTACAAGGTCTGCTGCGGCCAGAACCACAATGGCATCCAGTACCCAGACACCCCGGAGCGGCTGATTCGTGCTCGCTACACCGCCTATGCGATCGGGGAGGTCGACTTCCTCTGGAAGACCACCCACCCGAGTAATGAGGCGGTGGAGGGGAAGACCGAAGCAGCTTACAAGCAAGAGACCCTCGCCTACTGTAACCAGGTCACCTTCACCGGGCTGACGGTCCACGAGACCCTGCCGGAAGATGAGCAGGGGATCTCCCGTGGCACCCTGACCGCACGGTTTCAGGTGGCTGACCGCCCTGAGGACTCCTTTACCGAGCGCTCGGAGTTCGTCCAGGTCGATGGACGGCTGCTCTACCTGCGTGGCACAGAGGTTGCCTCCCCGGAATCGTAAGGAAAAGGGCCGCTTCGCATCACCTGCGAGGCGGCCCTTTGAAATGGTGGAACATCGACTCGTCGCCCTACGCCTTGAGGTTGCGCACCGCCCGCTTGGCGGCCTGGAGCTGCTTCTCCAGGGTCTCGTAGGCGGCCCGGGCGCCCTCCAGCCGGGGCGAGAGGCCCGGGTCCAGCAGGAGCGGCCCGGTGAACTCATGGGCAGCCAGCACCTGAATCACCTCGGCCAGTCTGGCCTGACCGTCACCGGGCAGGACCGGCTCAAAGCCGGCCCCCTTCTGCCGCTGGTCCCGGACCCGCACGGCGTAGAGGTACCGCTCCACCGCCTTGTAGCCGGTGGGGAAGGGCTCCTCCCCGCAGGCCAGAGAGGTGGCCGGGTCCCAGGCGATCTTGAGGGCGTGGTGCCCCACCGCCTTGGTGATCGCCGCCGTTGCCGTTCCGGTATCCGCCCAGGTTCCGGCCTGGTTCTCCAGCGCCAGGGTCAGCCCGAGATTGCCCGCCAATTCGCACGCCTCGGCCAGCACCTCCAGCGCCATCTCCGGCGCCGGGCCGATAGCGCCCGCTGGCTTGAGCGGCGCCCCGATATGGACCACCTGGCTCTTCAGCAGCACCGCCAGGTGCAGGCTGGCAGGCAGGAGGATACGACGGTGGTAGCGCATGGCCGGCTCATCGATCCCCACCTTGAACGCCTGCGGTGCGATCGAGACCACCTGGAGATCCCAGCCCTCCAGGGTGGCGCAGAGGCTGTCCAGGAAGGAGGAGGAGAGGTTCGAGCCGATCGGTCCCTCCCCAACGACCCGCAGGGAGACCTGGCGGCCCCCCCACGAGGCGACCTGTTCACAGGCGGTATCCAGGTCACGGCTGATCTGATCCGTGATGACCGCAATCTTCACGGGCGATCACCTCTTTCTCTTCATAGTGCGAGACGAGATTATCCATAGGAAGTTTACTACAAATGGGGGAACATTTCCTGCTTGGCAGCCCTTTCATTTCCAGAAGCAGTGCGCAAGAAGGCCGCGACCAGCAGGAAGGCGGCTCCGTCCAACTGGAAAGGGCGAACTACTTGGTGCCTCCGGCATTTTCTGGTACAATCGAGGAGTTGGTCTGACCGAGGAGGGGGTTGTGTGTTGGCAGAGCGTCGCACTTGGCTTGGCTGGCTGCTGGTCGGCCTGGTCCTGCTCACCGTGGTCGGGGGCTTCGCCTTCTATCGCCCCTTCCAGGCCTCCCCGGCCATGATCGGGGAGGAGGATACCACCACCCCCACGGACCCGCCGCCCCCTGCGGTGGTGGAGCCACTGCCCGGGAAGCGCCAGACCTTCCTTGTCATGGGCGTTGACATCATCGACAACGAGGTGGGCCGCACCGACTCCATGGTGGTCGTCTCCTTTGACCCCAAGGAGCAGCGGCTCGCCATGCTCTCCATTCCGCGCGATACCTGGGCCCTGATCCCAGGGCACGGGTACGACAAGATCAACCACGCCTACGCCTACGGCGGGCATACCCTGACGATCGACACGGTGGAGCGGTTGCTGGGTATCGACATTGACCACTACGTGACCGTCTCCTTCGACGGCTTCAAACAGGTGATCGATGCCCTCGGCGGTGTCGAGATCGATGTAGAGAAGCGGCTTTACTACGAGGATCCGGTCGACTGGCGCTCCGGCGAGGACGGCCTGCTGATCGATATCCAGCCGGGCCTGCAGAGCATGGACGGCGAGACCGCCCTGGGGTACGCCCGCTTCCGTGCCGATGCGGAGGGCGATATCGGGCGGATGCGCCGCCAGCAGCAGGTGATCCGCGCGCTCATGAAAAAGGCGGCCACCCCTGCCATGCTGACCCGGGTGCCGCAGTTGATCCCCGCCCTCGCCTCCACGGTGGGCACCGACCTCTCCGTGGCGGAGATGGTCAGGCTCGCCACCGGTGGCCGGGCGGCGCTGGGCAACCCCCTGGTGACCGGTTCACTGGGCGGTGACGGCCGCCTGATCGACGGGGTCTTCTACCTGGTCAGCGACCTGGTGGAGAGCCGCCGTGTCGCCTACGAGGTCCTCGTCGGAACCCCGCCGGACAGCGCCTTCCTGGAGCAGGCGGCAGAGGACCAGGCCACCTATCGGTCCGCTCTGGATTCCGCCATCGCTCAGGCAGAGGAGGTGGCCGACCAGGCCGACGCCGAGGCCGAACCAGCATCGACCGGGGAGGGTGGGGCGGAAGGCGGCGAGGGGGAGAGCGAGGGTGAAGGCGAGGCCCCGGCCGCCGATCCGAAGGGCGAGGCGGAGCAGGAGCAGGTGGAGCCGATCACCGTCGCCGTGATCGATGCGACCGGCAAGGGGATCGGACGCGACTACGCCAAGTTGCTGCGGGCGCTCGGCTTCCGGGTCGCAAGCATTGTCAGGAGCCCCAAGGTGGTGGATCAGAGTCTGGTCTTTGACCATGCCGACCTCCAGGCCGAGGCAGAGCCGCGGTTGACAGGGATCATCCCCACGTTGATCTGGGTCCCCGAGCCGAACCCCCGTGCCGATCAGGCCCTGGAGATTCTCTTGGGCACAGATATTCTGGAGCAGTGAAGGGTTTCCCCCGCCAGCCACGTCATACTGATCAGAACGGGCCGAATGGGCCCGACAGGAGGAGATCACCTATGCGTGAATGGCGTCGCTCAACCGATCGGAGAATCGCTGGCGTGGCTGCCGGCTGTGCCGAGTACTTTGGAATGGACAAGACCCTCTGGCGGATCGCCTGGGTGCTCGGCTCCCTGGTAGTCTGGCCCCTGCCGCTGCTCTACCTGCTGCTGGCAGCGATCCTTCCCTCCGCTCCGGCGGGGGCTGACCCGGCCCAGTACGCCCCGCCTGAGGTGGTCGCTGCGACCCCTCCTCGCCCGACCCGGCGACTGGTCAAGTCCCGCGACCGGTGGATCGCCGGCGTGGCGGCGGGGGTGGCGGAGTACCTGGAACTGGACGCGGGGCTGGTCCGTCTCCTCTTCGTCGCCTCGCTCTTCGTGGGTGGCACGGGGCTCTTTGTCTACCTGCTCCTCTGGGTGATCATGCCGGACCCCGATTACAGCTACCAGACCTACCAGGTGCGCTAACACCCGGTGCCGGCCCCCTCACAGTGGGGGGCCGGCTTTCTGTCGGTATGCGGTGGCCAGTATTGACAGGGGGAGCAGGCAGCGGTAAACTACATAGGAATTTTCCTAGCTAAGAGGCTTCCGGTTACTCATTCGTCAGGGGGGAGATGGAGATGACCGTCGATGAAATCCTGCAGCGTATGAAGCAGATGGGCTGCAAGCTCACCCCGCAACGCCGGATGATCGTCGAGGCCCTGCTGGAGGCTGGGGCCGCAGAGATGACCGCCGACGAGATCTTCCAGAAGGTGCGCACCGCCTACCCGGAGGTGGGCCTGGACACGATCTACCGCAATCTGCGGCTGCTGGTCAAACTCAACGTGGTGGACGAGGTCAAGCTGACGGGGAAGCTGGCCCAGTATTCCCTCAACCAGCGACACCACGCGCACGAACTGGTCTGCCTGGAGTGCGGGGCGGAGATCCCGCTGGGCCACTGCCCGATCAAGGAGCTGGAGGCGGTGGCGCGCGAGGAGCACGGCTTTGTGATCTCCTCGCACCGGATCGAGCTGTTCGGCTACTGCCCGCACTGCGCGGAGGGGCGGACCTCCTCCTAGCGCGACGCAAACAAGAAAAAAACTACTTGACTTCCACTCGCATTTGGGTGCAGAATCTCCTCGTGAGAATCGGCGCATCCTCTGGTTGCGCCGTCGGTTTACGTAAAGGAGGATCCCACCCATGCGTCGTCCCCTGCTATGGGCGCTGACCGCTCTGCTCGCACTCTCGCTCTCCGGCTGCACCGGCGCTGCAAAGGTGCCCAGCTTCGCAGCCGAAGGCGGCAAGCTGAAGGTCGCCGCCAGCTTCTACACCCTCTACGAGTTCGCCACCGCCGTCGGCGGTGATAAGGTCGATGCGGTCTACCTCGTCCCGCCGGGCGGCGAACCCCACGACTGGGAGCCGACCGCCGGCCATATCAAGACCCTGAACCAGGCGCAGCTCTTCCTCTATAATGGCGCCGGCTTCGAGCACTGGGTGGAGAAGACGCTCTCATCGCTTCAGAACAGCGCCCTCGTCACCGTGGAGACCAGCAATGGCTTCGATCTGGTCCAGGGCGAAAGCCACGAGCACGAAGAGGGCGAGGCAGCGGACCACGAGCACGCCGAAGAAGCGGTGACCGCCGACCCGCATATCTGGCTGGATCCCATGGGCGCGGCCCACACGGTCGCTGCGATCCGGGACGCCCTGATCCAGATCGATCCGGCGAACGAGGAGAGCTATGTGGCGAATGCCGAGGCCTACCTCGACCGGCTCAACCAGCTAGACGGCGAGTTCCGCAGTGCACTCTCCACCTGCAAGCGGCAGGAGTTCTACACCTCGCACGCCGCTTTTGGCTACCTGGCCAACCGCTACGACCTCACACAGACCGCCATTATGGGGCTCGCCCCCGACGCCGAACCCACCCCCACCGAACTGAAGGCGATCGTCGCCCAGGCCAAGGGCGATGGCGTGAAGTACATCTTCTTTGAGACCCTGGTCAGCGATAAGGTCGCCAAGGTCGTGGCGGATGAGATCGGGGCGCAGACCCTGGTCCTCAACCCGTTCGAGGGCTTGACCCAGGCCGAGATCGAGGCCGGCAAGGACTACATCTCCGTCATGGGCGAGAACCTGACCAACCTGCAGACCGCACTGGAGTGCAAGTGATATGACTCATGTGACCGAGGCGCCGCTGATCCGGCTGCATGACCTCAGCTTCGGCTACAGCGCCGACCCGGTGCTGGAGGGGGTCAACCTGACCGTTGAGAAGGGGGCCTATCTGGGGCTGATCGGTCCCAACGGCTCGGGCAAGACCACCCTCTTGAAGCTGCTCCTCGGGATCCTGCCGGCGCCCAAGCAGGGAACGATCGAGCTCTTCGGCACGCCGATCCAGCGCTTTAAGGAGTGGTGGCGGATCGGCTATGTCGCCCAAAAGGCGGCCTCCTTCAACTCTGCCTTCCCCGCCACCGTGGAGGAGGTGGTCCTCACCGGCCGCACCCCCCGGCGTGGACTCTTTCGCTCCTTCACGGCCGATGACCGCCAGGCGGTGCGCGATGCGCTGGAACGGGTGGGCTTGGGCCCGCTCAAGGACCGGCTGATCGGTCGGCTCTCCGGCGGTCAGCAGCAGCGGGTCTTCATCGCCCGGGCGCTGGTCAGCCGGCCCGACCTGATCATACTGGATGAGCCGACCGTCGGCGTGGACGCCTCCGCCGAGGCGCAGTTCTACAACCTGATCCGCGCCCTGCGCAAGGAGATGGGGCTGACCGTCGTCCTGGTCTCCCACGATATCGGGGCGGTCGGGCATGAGGTGACATCGCTGGCCTGCCTCAACCGGAAACTCTTCTACCACGGCTCGCCGGACGACTTCGGCTCGGACGAACAGCTCTGCGAACTGTACGGACACCACGTCCACCGGGTCCGGCACCATCATCATCATTAGGAGGGTCCGGATTGCTGGAAATGCTCTCCCTGGCCTTCATGCAACGGGCGTTGCTGGCAGGCCTGATCGTGGCCGTGGTCAGCCCGGCGATCGGTCTCTTCCTGGTGTTGCGGCGCCTGTCCATGTACGGCGACACCCTGGCCCACGTCTCCCTGGCCGGCGTGGCAGCGGGTATGCTCGTGAACGTCTACCCCGTGGCCAGCGGCCTCCTCTTCGCCGTTGGCGCATCGCTGGGGATTGACTGGCTGCGCCAGTCCTACCGGCGGTACAGTGAGCTATCGGTCTCGGTGGTCCTGGCGGGCTCCCTGGCGCTGGCGGTGGTGCTCCTCTCCATGGTGCCGGGCAGCGGCGGCGATATCCTCGGGTATCTCTTCGGCTCGATCGTCACGGTGACAGCGGCCGATATCTACCTGGTGGGCGGTCTGGGGCTGGTCGTCCTGGCGGCGCTGCTGCTCCTCTACAAGGAGTTGCTCTCCGTCACCTTCGACGAGGAGTTCGCCCGAATCGGCGGCCTGCCGGTCAAGCTGGTCAACCTGGTCTTTATCGTCCTGACCGCCATGACCATTGGGCTCACCATGCGGGTGGTGGGGGTGCTGCTGGTCTCCTCCCTCATGGTGGTGCCGGTGGCGACCGCCCTGCAACTGGCCCGCTCCTTCCGGGGGGCGCTGGTCTGGTCGATCCTGGTCGGCGTGATCAGCGTCCTGACCGGACTGCTGGTCTCCTACACCTTCAACCTTGCACCGGGCGGCACGGTCGTGTTGACCGCTGTGGCGATCCTCCTGTTGGTCGTGGGCTACAAGCGGCTGCGCGGCCTGGAATAAGTAGAAGCGTTTCGGCCACCCTATCCCCGAGAAGTGTCGGAGAGGGGTGGCCGTCTTGCGCGATCTGACCGCGGTAACGCTCAAGTTCCTGCCGGCCTGGGGAATCCTGGTGATCTGGGGGCTGGCGACCGGCGGGCCGGACCCGGGGAAGGCGGCGGTTATCAGCCTCTTCGTGGCGGGCCTCTCCTGGCTGGCAGACCGGTGGCTTCCCTTCAAGCTGCAGGGGGTGACCCGCTGGGCGATCGATGGCGGTCTGGCCGGGCTGACGATCTACTACGGCCAGTTCCTCTGGCCGGGGCCGGGGATCAGCCTACTGGGCTCCCTGCTGGTCGGCTTCGGCCTGGGCTCCCTCGACCTGCCGCTGCATTACTACCTGGCCGCCCGCTTCGGGCTGCGCCGACCGGAGGATGACCGGGACGGAATCCACTGAGCCAGAACGCCCTGGACCGTCGGATGGTCCAGGGCGCTCTCGTTACGGCTTCTGGTTGAAGTCCACGCTGCGGGTATACTTGTTGGAGGGGTCCCAGAGCATGAAGCTGTGAATCCCCAGCTCATCCAGTGCGCGGACCTGGGCCATGACCTCGGCGGGACCATAGGTCACCCCGTAGATGCTGAAGTCCTGGATCCAGGGGCGGTGCTTCTCAATCCCCAGGTTCGGGGTCCGCTCCAACGCCTTGGCCAGCGAGCCCTTCACCGTCTCGTACGGGGCGGAGTTCGGGTCGGGGATGCCATAGGTGTTCGGGGCGTAGTGAGATGGGTAGGCCATGGCGGCGACATAATCGACAATCTCCGCAGCCAGCCGGTAGTCCTGGCCGATCTGCATGTCATCGCCCTCCGCGACCGATGTGGTCAAACCGAAGAGGTCGGCGCCCACCACGACGCCCAGGGGCTTCAGCTCCTCCATGGAGCGCTTCAGGAACCCGTTGATATTCCCGGTCCGGTACTCGGCGGTGGTGTCACGGTTGTAGCCATCGACCAGCTTCTCCGGGTAGCGAATGTAGTCCCACTGGATCTCATCCACCCCGGCGGCAACGGCGGCCTTGGCAATGTCGATGTTGTACTGCCAGACGTTCTCGTTCTTCGGGTCCATGAAGGAGTAGGGGCCGCCGGGGAAACCGGGAATGCCCCACTCGGGTCGGGCGGCATAGAGCCACTGGTCGTTCATGACCACGATCCGGCCGGAGACCCAGAAGCCCCGCTGGTGCGCATCGGCAATAAAGGCGGCCAGGTCGCCGATCTTCCGCTTGTTGGCGCCGATCTCAATCGCCAGGGGGATGTCGGACTCCCAGGAGAGGTGGCCATCTTCGGCCTTGATATCCAGCACCAGGGTGTTGATTCCCGCCGCCTTGGCCCAGTCCATGAGCGGGCCGGAGAGGTCGGGGGAGCCAGCGTACCAGCCGGACAGGTGGAGGCCGCGCACCGGCTTGGGCATCTCACGCTTGGCGGCAGCAGGGGGGGCCGGATCCTTGACCGGTTCCGGGGCAGTCTGGGGTGGCT
>Ga0196970_1000532_pt1 | contig 42335 bp, 43 predicted proteins | sample S1v_513CmetaG_FD_148672 | JGI IMG/M metagenome (GOLD analysis project Ga0196970, IMG submission 148672) | Soil microbial communities from Anza Borrego desert, Southern California, United States - S1+v_5-13C | ecosystem: Environmental > Terrestrial > Soil > Desert | place: USA: California... | reverse complement strand
CTGCAAACAGCGTGTAACTGGCGACACCAGTCATCACATGCGCAAACAGGATATAGAGTACCGTACAAATACCCAGCGATAGCAGAATCCCTATCGGCATGTCGCGCTTGGGGTTCTTTGCTTCTTGCGCGGCCGTGGACACTGCATCGAACCCGATGTAGGCGAAGAATACAATGGCAGCGGAACGTATGATGCCGCTAAAGCCAAACTCACCGAAAGTGCCGGTGTTTGGTGGTATATAAGGCTCGTAGTTGGAAGGATCAATATACTGCCAGCCTAAGGCGATGAATACCAGCACCACTGCTACCTTCAGCAGTACTATTAACCCGTTTACAAAAGAAGACTCCTGCGTTCCACGCATCAGGATCAAAGACATAATACTTACAATCGCTACGGCGGGAATGTTTATAACACCACCATCAAGCGGCGATAAGGTCCACGCAGGATCAAGATGAATACCAAAGTCGCCCAGGAACTTTACCAGATATCGCGACCAACTGATGGCCACAGTAGCTGCGCCCACAGCGTATTCAAGCACGAGATCCCAACCTATGATCCACGCGATGAACTCTCCCATAGTGGCGTAGGAATACGTATATGCACTGCCAGCCACAGGTATCATGGATGCAAACTCAGCATAACAAAGACCTGCAAAGGCACAGCCAACAGCCGCAACGATAAAGGAGATGGTGATAGCAGGACCAGCATTGTTGGCGGCAGCAAGGCCAGTGATGGAAAAAAGACCAGCGCCAATAATAGCGCCAATACCCAATGCTACCAGTCCTGGTGCTGTCAGTGTTTTCTTCAAACCCTTCTCCGAGTCTGATGCCTCAAGAAGCAAACTGTTTAATGGCTTCCGTATAAATAAACCCATAAAGACTAATGATGTGCTTTCAAACCTAGTGATAAAAACTGGTATGTACAAGTACGCCGACTCACCCTAAACACCACCCCAGTACATTCTATAAGAAGTATTTGTAAGCAGTGACGGCTGCTATTTAAACAAACGTTACAAAAAAGAAAATCTTATCACCTGTCGATTCGTCATTACACATTTTACAGTAGGTTTGACCCATGATCCCCGTTTTATTCAGAAGCATCAGCCTCACTGTTATATTCATGCTATTAGCTGTTACAGTAGTAAGGGCGCAACCTCCCTTGCCAGATATGCAGGCTGTGAGTCAGAAGGGAGTTAACATCTTAAGCTGGGTAAGCACTTTCGACGGGATCAAGAGTATAGCAGTACAGCGAAGTAATGATAGCATCTACAACTACTCCACCATAGGCTATGTAAAGAATCTGAAGAAGGGAACACAGGCCTTCATAGACGGTCACCCAAACCCGGGCGTTAACTGGTACCGGCTATACATCGTCTTCAGCTCAGACCTTACTTGGTATAGCAACAGGTTAAAACTGGAGGTTGACAGCGCTGACCTGATAAACAAAAGAGTATTGCCGCCGAATGATTCCCTGCAGAAGATGGTAAATACCCTGGCCGTGGGCGAATCGGGCGATGCTAGTGAACTGAATGCATACACTTACATACGTTCGCAGTATGTATTTACCAATCCATTTACCGGCCATATAAACGTGGAGCTGCCGGATACCGCAGATGTGAAGACTGTATACAGCCTTATTTTCTTTGATCAGGGAAACAAGCAGGTATTAGAAGTGCCGAAGGTGGCTGCGAAGTCAATTATTATTGACAAGAGAAACTTTCAAAAGAAGGGGCTTTATAAGTTCGAGCTGAAGAAAGACAATACCGTTCTTGTAGAAAGCGGGTATATCACCGTCTATTGATGATTTAATACTCGTCATGCCATTTCATCTCCTCCATCAGGTACTTCCACTCTGCACCAAGTTGTAGCGAGCTACCCGAATAGAGTCTGATCATCCTTACTATCTCCTCTGCATGCCAGGAGTAGATGCCACGGGCGAAGCGGATAGGCTCACCATTAAACTCGAAAAACAGATTGCCGGCGTGGTGAAGATCCTGAACAAGGTGCTCCTGTGCATCGAAGCCGAAGTAATCAAATGAACTCCCCTTCAATGGGTGGTCGGTTTTGGCGTCTTTACCAATGTAGTGCAGTGCACCCATGCCTTCCCAATCGTAACTACTCTTGTTGCTGTGCAACGGCGTCTGGCGTACTATGGTGAAGTGGTTGTCAGTGATGACGAGTTTCTCCCGGTAAAACATTCTGGAGAGGAACCGATAGACAGCCAGCAACGAAAGCATGCAGAGGCAAAGGTTGGCAAGCAGATGAACCCAGTTGTGTTGAAGCTTGTAAGAGTGAAGGAAGAATATCGTGGCGATGCCCATGGTCATCAGGAACTCCACCCAATAGATCATCCGTATCCGAGGTTCAATACGATTGCCAAGGTCGATAGTGAGGTGCTCTTTGCCCCAGAGATATTTAATTTTCGGTTTCATTCATCAGTACCTCTTCTGTAGTAAAAGGTACGACAAATGAGTCAAAAACTCTGCCGAATTCTTCCTTCAGCAGGTTTCTAACCTCCTGCTCGTTTACATCGTGACCCAGTTCCCTGTTTATGGAGGTAACCTTCTTGTCACTTATACCACAAGGGACGATATAGTCGAAATAACGCAGGTCGGTATTGACGTTAAGAGCAAAACCATGAATGGTGATCCACCTGCTGCAGCGCACCCCCATTGCACATATCTTGCGAGCACGGATTGGATCTTCAGGGTCAAGCCAGACGCCGGTTGCACCGGGAAGCCGGTCGCCCGTTATGCCATAAGCAGCAAGGGTTCGGATGATCACCTCTTCAAGGCTGCGCATGTACCTTCCCAGGTCCGTAAAGAAGTGCTCAAGATCAAGTACAGGATAGCCTACTATCTGGCCGGGACCGTGGTAAGTGATGTCACCACCACGGTTGGTTTTATAGAAAGATATATCCAACTCTTTCAGCCTGCTATCATTAAGCAGCAGGTGCTCCATGTGTCCGCTTTTCCCCAATGTGTAGACGTGGGGATGGGTGCAGAACAATAAATGGTTAGTGGTGCCTTTGTCTTCAGAGCGGGAAATTTCCGAGTTGTTGTACCAGGTCGATTTGGCATCAAGACCATGCTTCATCAACTGCTCCTGCAGTTCCCACGCCTGACCATATTCAATTAGTCCCAGCTCCCTGAAATAAATAGTTTTCATACACCTGATTCGGTCTGCAAGTTACGAATAGAACCCCTTGTAAAATCCCCCTCAGAGTGCCCTTCAGGCATGATTTGATTATCTTTTTATTAACAGCAAATACTATACATTTGTTACTATACATTATTAACTATATCAGATTATGTTGCGTTTCATGAAGAACAAGATCCTTATACCCCTTTTGATCCTTGGCGCGCTGGCTACCTTCTTTTCATTCAGGTATTCGAGCGCATCAGAGACAGATGCGGAAAAGAGGAAACAAGTGGTACTGGAGACGGTAATGAGTGCGATCAGGCATGCACACTTCGCACCACGAGCTATAGACGATTCACTATCGACAAAAGTTTACCATAAGATACTGGAGAACCTTGACTATGACAAGAAGTTCTTCACCAAACAAGATATTGACCAACTGGCCGGATACGAATACAAGATTGACGATCAGATCAAGGAAGGCTCCGTAGAATTCTTTGAGCAGCTAAGTGCCCTCTTTACGAAGAGGATCAACAACGCTGAAGGGTATTATAAAGAGATCCTCGACAAGCCTTTCACATTTACCGGCAATGACTCTATACAGCTGAACGGTGATAAGCTGGCCTACGCTGCCAATGAGGGCCAACTGAAGGAGCGTTGGACACAGTACCTGAAGTACAGGGTGCTTGCAAAATACGTGGACCTGAAGAAGGAACAGGAGAAACCAGCCGATGGGGAAGATAAATCAGTGGCAAAAGCTAAAACAGAAGCGGAGCTGGAAAAAGAAGCAAGGGAGAGCGTGCGTAAGAATCAGGTCAACTACTTTAAGCGCCTGAACAAGATAAACGAGAACGAGCGTTTTACGCTATATGTGAATAGCATTACAACCAGTCAGGATCCTCACACCGACTACTTGCCTCCAAGGGATAAACAGCGGTTTGACGAGGCAATGAGCGGTACATTCTTCGGCATAGGTGCTCAGCTCAAGGATGAAGATGGTAAGATAAAAGTGGCTGCTATCATTACCGGAAGTCCATCATGGAAGCAGGGAGACCTGAAGGCTGGTGATGAGATCATAAAGGTGGGCCAGGGTAAAGAAGAGCCAGTAGACGTGCAGGGCTATGATATAGATGATGCTGTGCAGATAATACGTGGAAAGAAGGGCACCGAGGTGCGCCTGACGGTGAAGCGCGTAGACGGATCAACGAAAGAAATACCTATCATTCGTGGTGAGGTGATGCTGGAGGAAGTATTTGCAAAATCTGCGATCATACAAAGTCCCAAAGGACCCATAGGGTATATATATCTGCCTGAGTTTTACGCAGACTTTCAGCATATAAACGGAAGGCGTTCGGGTGAGGATGTGGCTATTGAAGTACAAAAGCTGAAGAGCGCCGGAGTAGCCGGTATTATTCTGGACCTTCGCAACAATGGTGGCGGCTCACTTAACGACGTGGTAGACATGGCTGGTTTATTTATAGACAAAGGGCCAATAGTTCAGGTGAAGACCAGCGGAGCGGTAGCAGAGACACTGGCAGATAAATCCCCTGGAGTTCTTTACGATGGACCACTCGCTGTGATGGTGAACCAGAACAGTGCATCAGCATCGGAGATAATGGCTGCAGCGATGCAGGATTACAAAAGAGGCATAGTAGTAGGTGCACCAACCTTTGGTAAGGGAACAGTGCAGCGCGTCCTGTCACTGGACGAGATGCTGAACAGGAGTAATCCCTTGTCTGCGGTGACAGGTGATCACATACTTAATGATTCGCCTATTGGGCATTTGAAGATAACAGTACAAAAGTTTTACAGGGTAAATGGCGGGTCGACACAGCTGAAAGGCGTAATACCAGATATTATACTGCCAGACCCGTACCAGGGAATAGAAATGGGTGAACGCAGAAACGAAAGTGCACTGAAGTGGGACGAGATACCAGCTGCTAGCTACAGGCCAGTTACAAACCCGGTGAACGCCGCTGAACTTAAGGCGCTTAGCAAGATCAGAATTGAGGCAAATCCAGCCTTTGGATTGATAGCTGAGAGTGCACAGCGCATAGAAGATAGGGAGAAGCATAACGTGTATCCTCTGAATGAGGTAGCTTATCGGAAGGCCATAGATGAGGCGAACGCCACATCGAAGAAGATGGAAGAACTGGAGAAAAAGGCGAAGCTGCTGACGATAGTAAATGCCAAAGAAGATCTGCCGAACATTAAAAGAGATAGTTCTTCCATAGCTAAGAATGCAGAGTGGATCAAGAACTTGCAGAAGGATATCTACCTGTCAGAGACTGTAAACATCGTAAATGACATGATGAAGTCCCAAAGCCGGGTGAACCTCGGAACAGGTATGAAATAAGAAATCAAAGAATCATTGGTAAAGACCTCGCGTTAGCGGGGTCTTTTTATATGTCCTTTATTTCCTGTTGTTAAACACCCTTGCCACCAACAGGCATGGAACACGTAGAGACGTTGCATGCAACGTCTCCAAACCATACAGGATGGCAATAAAGGTGACGCTGCACGGGGATGTACACCTTTGGTTATTTCCTGCCACCCTCTCGTTGGCTTTGTTTATTTTTGCACACTAGAAAATGGTATTTGGTTTGCGCCTAAAGAAATACATTCTTGTTTTTTTGTTCCTGCACATCTCTGTTATGTGTATGGGGCAGGCAGTACCTGATACGTCATTGAAGCATCCCATACCAGATTCTGCCAGGGCTGAGGCAGAGAAAGTGAGAAACCTGCCAAACGACGCTAAAGGAGTAGTACCTGAACACAGACCCTGGGAGCCGAACCCAAAGAAGGCTGGACTATACTCCGCTATATTGCCAGGATCAGGACAGCTATACAACAGGCAGTACTGGAAAATACCTGTGGTCTACGTAGGGGTAGGTGCAGCGGTTTACTTTATCAAATTCAACTCTGACAAATACCAAAGCTACAGGAGTGCTTATATCGCCACACTGGAAGGGAACCGACATGAATATTCTGATATCTACGATCTGGCAGCGCTGCAGCAACTACAGGATGGGTATAAGCGTTACCTGGATATGAGTGTGCTGTTTACGGTTGTGGGTTATACGCTCCAGGTAATAGACGCGGTGGTGTTCTCTCATTTGAAGAACTTTGATATGAGTCGGGACATATCCCTGAAAGTACAGCCTGTAGCTCATCCAAACGGAGCCGGAATCGGGCTGGTCATGCACCTGAAGTAGTAGTTATTATTGGATATCAGTGGGGTAGAACTACCAGCGTATTGAATAATTTCAACTTTTATTTCATCCGCCACTATTCTACCTTTGCGCCATGCTGCACAGCAAGCCAAAGGAAGATAATTATTTACACAAGGGATTAAGAAAGCAACTTGTACAGACGCTTCGGGAGAAAGGTATAAAAGACGAACGGGTGCTGGCAGCATTGGAAGCGATTCCAAGGCATTTTTTTCTGGACAACGCCTTCGAGCGCATAGCATATGAAGACAGGGCCTTTCCTATTACAGCCGGACAAACCATCTCGCAGCCATACACCGTAGCCTACCAAAGCCAGTTACTTGAAGTAAAGAAGTTTGACAAGATATTGGAGATAGGCACTGGGAGCGCATACCAGGCCTGTGTGCTGGCGGAACTGGGAGCAATGGTTTTCACCATAGAAAGGCAGAAAGCATTATATGACTTCGTTGGCCAGTTCTTCTTTCTTAAGAATTACCCTAACATTAAGCGCTTTTATGGAGACGGGTATGAGGGATTGCCTTCTTTTGCACCGTTCGATAAAGTAATAGTGACGGCTGCTGCGCCATTCATTCCTCCAAAGCTGATAGAACAACTGAAGCCTAATGGCCTGGCTGTAATTCCGGTGGGCGACGACAGCGGACAAAAAATGATGCGGATCACCAAAGACAAGGATGGCAAGGTACACGAGGAAGAACTGGGTGATTTCATCTTCGTGCCAATGCTGCAGGGTAAAAACAAATAAGAGAACTTACTGGTCAGCTTTTTCCTCTACCCTTATAGCCTTGAGGTTCCTTTGTATGCCTGTGTATTTCGACCTTTTTAGCGGGGAGTTCTTAAAGGTCTTTCGGAATGCATCCTCCGACATCGCTTCCCATTCACCCTGGGAGAGATCTAGGATTTCAGGTATCGGTCGAAAGTGCTCCTCTGAGTTAGCTTTAGCGAACCGGTTCCAGGGACAAACATCCTGGCAAATATCGCAGCCAAACATCCAGCCATCCATCTGACTGTGATACTCAGAAGGAATCATGGCATCCTTCAGCTCGATGGTAAGATGCGAAATGCACTTGCTGCCGTCTATCTCAGCGGGGCTGACAATAGCCTGTGTCGGACACGCGTCGATACAACGAGTGCACGTGCCGCAGAGATTAGTGCTGAAGGGCGGGTCTGGCACGAGTTCAAGATCTGTGATGAGCGTAGCAATGAAAAAGAAAGAACCGGAGTGCTTAGTAAGCATGTTGCCATTCTTGCCTATCCATCCAAGCCCGCTTCTTACAGCCCATGAACGCTCCAGCACAGGCGCACTGTCCACAAACCCACGGCCATTTACTTCGCCAATATTATCTTTTATATACTGCAGCAGCGCATTTAGCTTATCACGAATAACATAGTGGTAATCGGTGCCCCACGCATATTTGGCAATCTTGGGTGCGTCAGGTGCCTGGGTGGCGGAGGGGTAATAATTAAGCAGCAATGTGATAACCGAGCGCGCGCCCGGTACAAGCTTAGAAGGATCAATACGAAGGTCGAAGTAATTCTCCATGTACTTCATGGAGCCATGGTAGCCTTTGTTCAGCCACTGTTCCAGTCGTACGGCGTCATCATCCAGCCGTACAGCATTAGCTATGCCGCACGATTGAAAGCCCAGCCTTGCGGCTTCTTCCTTAATGGAAACTGTATATGCACCTGAACTTAACACGGGAGAATATGCATCAGACGGTTGGCCTGACCTTTACTCCGCGAATTTCCGTAAGTCTGGAGACATATCCTGCGGAATGATACTTTGGGATGCCAGCTTTAACATTACAGAATAGCTGAAGATCCTGCGTATAGATGCTAGCCTCGGCCTGGCGTAGCAGGTACATCACCTCTCCCATGGAAGGATAGTCGAACTCTACTTCTACAAGATCTTCAATCCACCGATCCGGGATTGTGCCCACTTGCAATGCATCAGCCGTCACGGTTTTGTAGGCATTGATAAGTCCGGGAACCCCCAGCAGTGTGCCACCGAAGTAACGCACCACTACTACAAGAACGTTCGTAAGCCCAAAGCTGTCAATCTGCCCCAGGATAGGCTTGCCGGCGCTTCCGGAAGGTTCGCCGTCGTCATTCGCGCGAAACTGGGTACCATCCGTGCCCAGCCTGTAAGCATAGCAATGATGAACTGCCTTCGGGTGCTCTTTCTTCAGCAACTGAAGCCTTTCTTTTACATCCTGCGCGGATGACACCGGGTAGGCATAAGCATGAAATTTGCTGCCGCGGTCCCGGAAATCGGCAGTTGTAGGGTGTTCAAGGGTTTTGTACTTAAGCGTTTCCTCCATAGAGATCTGACAGCGCTATTAAGATAATGGCAGCGATAGATAGGACGAGTCCCAGAATGCGCATGCCTGAAGCTTTTTCTTTAAAGAAAAAGATAGCAACTAGTGCAGACAAAAGTACGATACCTATGTTATTAACCGGGATTGCAGCGGAACTCTGAAGGTAGTCGCTGTGCAGGAGGCGAATGAGGTAATGAATGGAAAAGTAATTAGGGATACCAAGAAGTATACCCGCAATGATATTGCGCCAGTGAAGACGTGCCTTGCGAAGGATGAAGAGTACGATGATACCTAATAAGCCGAGAATAGAGGCCGTAAGAAAGGTGTGGATCAGGTAGATGGAGTGCTGTGCAGGGTCTTGAAGAAAAGATTGTTCAACGAACTTGACTAAAGTGTCGAGTAAACCACAGCCGACGAAAAGAGTAATTGGGAAAAAGATGCTCTGAGGCTTCGTGTTCTCTTTGACTCTCGTTGTAAAGTACACAGCAGGAAAAGCGAGAAGGATACCAGCGATCTTTCCAGCGGTTACAGTTTCGTCGTACAGCCAGATAGAGAAGAGGACGGTGATGACCATCGACAGTTTGTTCGCAACCGTCGTGGTGGTCATACCATCTTCGTGGGTTCGCCACGCCATCAGGCAGAATAGGGAGATGAACATGCCACCCATCAGCAGCGACCACGGAAACCAGGGCTGATGCACACTTTCGCCACCAATAGGGAAACCTTTGAGAATAATGGCTGCAGTAACAACGCAGGTAAGGTAATTGACAACGAGCGCCTGGAGAACGTCAACCTTGAAACGGGAAAACAGCTTGAACAGGGTGAAGATTAATGTATTGAGAAGTATGGTAGCGACAAGGTAAAGCATCAGTGCCGAGGGAAGTTATAATTCCATGCCATTGACATACGGATATGCGCTATGTGAATGGACATAAACATTAAGGTTGTCAGTACCTAATTCTGTGGCGAAGGCATGCATTGCATTAGATAACATCGGCGCCGCAATGCCTTCTGACAGCATGTCAGGGGTAGAAAAGATGCGGGCCTCATCCCACAATCCCTCTTGTATAAAGCTGTTGAGCAAATGTGCACCTCCCTCTACCATCACAGACAGGATGTTGTGAGCGTAAAGTGCAGAGAGTATCTGAGGAATGATGCTGCCGGAGAAATCAAGCTTTTTGTAAGAGATGTTTCCTGCGACTGAGTCTCTAATAGAATTAAATACCCAGGTTGGAGCCTCAACATTGAACACCCTTAATGAGCTCGGCAGGGAAAGGTCCTTGTCGATAACCAGGCGCAGCGGGTGATGCCCTGACCACAACCTGGCTGTAAGTTGAGGATCGTCGTGTAGTGCAGTATTCGTTCCTACAAGGATGGCTGCCTCCTCAGAGCGCCATCTGTGAACCAACTGCTGGCCGTGACGGTTACTCATCTGGTAACGGGTGCGGTTCAGTGGCGCAAAGAAGCCTGAGCGGGTTTGTGCCCATTTAAGAGCAACGTACGGCCGCTGCTGTTGATGAAAGCAAAAGAATCGTCTGTTGAGCCAGATGCCAGAGGCATCTAATAAACCAGAACTCGTTACAATATTATGTTCGCGAAGAATTTCAAACCCCCGGCCTTGTACGAGATGAAACGGGTCCGGGTTGCAGACCACCACTTCTTTGACCTGCTCATCCACCAGTCTTAGTGCGCAGGAGGGAGTTTTACCCTTGTGCGCACAAGGCTCCAGGCTCACATACATGGTGCTTTGTGGTATAAGCTGTTTATCTACAGGCGGCACTGATTCAAGACACGCAACCTCCGCATGTGCCATACCATACTGCCTGTGGTACCCTTCACCAATGACGCGACCATCATGTACAAGCACAGCTCCTACCATAGGGTTGGGTGCCGTAGCACCCTTACCCATTTGGGCAAGTTGCAGACAACGGGCCATATAGAAAGTGTGATCTTGCATTAGCTGCGGCTAAACTAATCAGATTGTTTCAGACGTCGGAAGATTTTAGTGAGAAGTACTGGTGAGAGATCCATTACAATAAATATCTGACGTATAAGAATGTGTGCTTCTCCACTTGCCGGTAGGCCGTGGTGGCAGAAAAGCTTCTCCATTGTCATAACTTTACGGCACGCACTCAGGCCTACAATGGTATCGACCAACACTCTATTTGATCTTGCCGTGTCATTTGTGATGCACACAAACAGGCATATATTTCTTACCGGCAGAGCTGGTACAGGTAAGACCACCTTTTTAAAGCATATTAAAGAACATAGTACCAAGAATACAGTTATAGTGGCTCCAACAGGCGTTGCTGCTATGAACGCTGGCGGAATGACCATTCACTCCCTGTTTCAGCTTCCATTCGGATCCTTTCTTCCAAAACGGCAGGCAGCGTTCAGTCAATCGCCGTCCGAAGGGACTGATCTCCATACCCTGCTGAAGAACATGCGGGTAAACAGAGAGAAGCGTAAGCTGCTGGAGGAAATGGAGCTGCTGATTATAGATGAGGTGAGCATGTTGCGCGCCGATACGCTTGATGCTATTGACGGGGTATTGAGGCATTTCCGAAGAAGACCTGAGGCACCCTTCGGTGGCGTGCAGGTTGTATATATAGGAGATCTTTACCAGTTACCTCCTGTGGTGAATAATGAAGAGTGGAGTTATTTAAGTGCGTATTATAAAACGATGTTCTTCTTTGATGCCCTGGTAATACAGGAGTCGAAACCACTGACGATAGAACTGGACAAAATATACAGGCAGAATGATCTGCAATTCATCAACCTGCTTAATAATATCAGAAACAATGAAGTGACGGAAGATGATCTCAGACTTTTGAACAAGTATTATGATCCGTCATTCTACCCTGATGCAGAGGATGGCTACATATTGCTTACCTCCCACAACTACAAGGCCGATAAGATAAATCAGCAGGCGCTGGCTCAGTTGCAGGGTGAGACACGAGTGTTTGAAGGTACATTGACAGGTGAATTTAACGAGAAGGCACTACCGGTAGATAAATCAATGGCCCTTAAGGAAGGTGCTCAAATCATGTTCATCAGGAACGATAAGGGAGAAAGCCGCAGGTACTACAATGGGAAGATTGGTATTGTCAGCAGGATCAGGGGAGAGGAAATATTTGTGAAGTTTCCAGGTTCTTCAGATGAGTTGCAACTGGAGCAGGAGACCTGGAGGAACATAAGGTATAAATACAATGAACCAGCCGACAAGATAGAGGAAGAGGAGCTCGGCGCGTATAAGCAGTATCCGATCCGGCTAGCATGGGCTGTGACGATTCACAAAAGCCAGGGCCTCACCTTCGAGAAAGCTATAATAGATGCCGGACAGTCCTTTGCCGCCGGACAGGTGTACGTGGCGCTAAGCAGGCTCACCTCCATGCAGGGGCTTGTGCTGTCGTCGGAGATCACACAGGCGGCTATACAAACGGAGAAGAAGATCGTTGACTTTGCTAATAGCCAGTTAGCCATAGAAGATCTGGAGCGCGAACTGGAGAACTCTCAAAAGCATTACCTGGGTGAAAAGCTGAAGTCGACCTTTAACTGGACCAAAGTTGCTGAGGAGTTCAGAGATCATCATGCACGATTCAATGAGATACGCATACCCAGTCAGGAAGAAGCAGTTGAGTGGTCTGCGGGTATGCTACGGCAGGTAACAGAATTGATGGACGTAGGTGAGCGGTTCATTTATCAGCTGGACAGGATGTTGCCGTCGGGTCCTGAGGACGGTTACGCCAAAGTGAATGAACGTGTAACCGCTGGTGCTGACTACTTTATGAATCAGATCAATGGAAAGCTTTTACCTGACTGGCAATCACACTATGATCGGTTCAGGCTGAAGAATAAAGTGAAGAAGTATACCAATACCCTAAAAGCGCTTAAAAGTGTACTGGAGCGGAAGAAACAGCAGATTCAGCAGTCAGTAGTTTTGGTTCATGGTCTGACCGAGGGTAGAGAACTTACCTCTCTGCTAAACACCTATCAAACAACTATTAAGCAGCAAATAGCCGAAGTGCCGGGCAACAGCGGGAAGCCAAAGGAAGAAAGCAGGATGATAAGTCTGGAATTGCTTAGAGAAGGTTTGACTATAGATGAAATAGCTAAGGAGCGGGTACTAGCAAGAAGCACTGTGGAAGGACACTTAATCTCACTTATACCCACCGGCGAGGTTGAATTGCGGCAAATAGTTAGCAAAGAAACTGAAGAAGCGATCAGAAAAGCGCTTGAGCACAGTGCCGAAAAGACTGCCGGAGCAATAAGGGCGGCTTTAGGTGATACATTTTCTTATAACGAGATAAGGGCGGTATTAAATCAGGTGGACCGCGAGGCTGCAGTTTCATAGATATCTTGGAAAATATAGTTGGGAAACGCTACACAGTGACTTGTTGATTGTGGTAGATTGCCCACGTTATCGTGCGCTCTAACTGAGAACGATATTTTTTTGCTGCTGCTCAGCAGGCAGTTACATCATCTTGTTTAAAAACAGGTATGATTTTGTTGCAATGTGTGCTACTCAATCTAGAAGTATGTATACACTCGACCAGGCACAGGAAGCATGCAGGGAGCATGAACACCTTATAGGAAGCCCAATTAAGAAGGGTTGGAGAATCACTGGAGTTGTTGAGGCCGTAATTGTGGCGCCACTGGATGGAATCAATCAGTATAAGTTCCTCAAGGAGTATCGGGACTCTGGCAATGCAAAGAAGTCTCTGAAGTTCTATACAGGCATCTTACACACAGTGCTGCTGGTGATAAGATCTGTTCAATGTAAGAACGACCTTTTTACGATTACCCTGGAGAAGTACCTTGAGGAAAATCATCTGAGGTTAGGACGCGGAGCAGAAAAGACTCTGGCAGTACATAACTGATCTGTCAGGTACCCTGCAATGAAAATTGGTGATCCAGATCAGCGCCAGGGGAAAGTGTGTGTCCTGTTTTCTGACCCGTACATGACACTTTTTAATGTAACTTGCTAAGCAGCTACGAATTGCAGCCCTTGGCAGAAGCTATACCTATCCACGACTTCAGGACCGACAGTAAGGAGAGTGTCCCTTTTCGGTTCATAGCCCTCAACGCAGGGTCTGGCTACGATATTTTCAAGCCCCACCGGCACAACTACTATGAGATATTCTTCTTCAGAAAAGGTGGAGGGACGCACACTATCGACTTTGTTGAGGTGCCGATTAAGACCAACAGCGTCCATTTCATTTCTCCGGGTCAGGTTCACCTGATGAATCGCGGCCCTGAGTCAGAGGGTAGTATCTTACTGTTTAGCAGGGAGTTCTACTACTGCAATAGTGTACATTCAGAGCAGCTTTACACGTTTCCCTTTCTGCACAGCAGTTCCCAGGCGTCAGTGCTCGAGCTCTCCACTGAGCAGTTTGATCTTTTTCATTCCATCATCCGGCAGGTGGAAATGGAGACCAATGAAGGTAGAAACCATGAGGTGTTGAGGGCCTGGCTACAACTTGTCCTTCATAAATGTAAAGCATTGTATGAGGCGAGCGGCACGCCGGGTAACCTGAAAGGGCTGGATGTATTTCTTGAGTTCAGGAAGCGGGTAGAAACTCACTACAGGCAAGAAAGAAATCCATCGTTTTACGCGTCCTCTCTTTTCGTAACCGAGAAGAAACTGAACCTTTTGTGTAAGGCTCAGACCGGCCTCAGCGTTGGCGAGTATATACGTGATAGGGTATTGCTGGAGGCAAAGCGGTTGCTTCATAATGCCGATCATACGGTAAAGGAGATAGGATATTTCCTTGGTTTTGAAGACCCTTCCTACTTCAACCGCTTCTTTAAGCTCCATTCAGGCACTACTGCACTTGCGTTCAGGAGTGGCCAGCTTCAGTCGGGGCAGAATTAAGTCGATTGTTTAGCCTTCCTTTGTATCTTGATCTATAATTTTTCGACATGGGCAAGCTAGATTTATTGACTCCGTCTGATATGATGGCACTCCTGACTTTCATAGAATCGGTAAGGGAAGGATACGATGAGAATGAACCTGAAGAAAGGGAAAGGGCAGAAGAATACCTGCAGAAAGCTCAGAGAAAGATATTTGGCAGACTTTCTGATATGGTAATCCGGATTGCAAATGAGGATGAAGAAGCGGATATTGACGATATTATCAATCCAAATTGATCCTGCAGTAAATACTTTAAATACTTCTACATTACTTGCTGTTTTTATTTGTATATATTTGTATGTGTGTAAATTCTTTTCTAAGCTTTACTAACAGATAATAATTTTGTATTAACCTATAGTTCGGTAAGTGGTTAAGAAAAAATTGTTTGATGCTTTTTTTAGTAGCTACGATCAGGAACTGAGCGGTTACTCTGTCGTGGGAAGAGAAGGGAGGAATCGGATCTCCTTACAAAGGGGATCCGATGACAGAGGTTTGGATACATCATTTTTGATGCCTATAATGTATAGCTACCTATAATCTATGGATACCTCATTCAAGGAGTTAGTTACCCGCAGAATTGCGCTGTTTGAGAAGGATTACGAACGAAAACAGGCTATGGGCACCAGAACCGACGCTCATGGTGATGTTACCAAATTGCATAAGGAGCTCTACGACTCACTGCAAAACACCTCCGACACGCGATATGAAGACCTGAATTTCCTCCTGCATGCAATAGCTGATCTCGCACAAAGGCTTCAGGAGAAAGAGAAACTACGCGAAGCGTCGGGAAAATAGACGGTTATGCAGTCATCAGGCTGCATCCTCTTAGCATGGTGTTGTCCATTCTACCGAATACCTTGAAGATCCCGTTTGACTGAACTGCGCCCAAGTCTTCGGTGGCGATGAAAGCACATGAGTCCACGTTTGCAAGGTCTATGATATTCAGGCAGCCTGACCCATGAGCACTGACATCGGTGGGGTCATTCAGGTCTCTCACTAGTACTTTCATTGTGGAAATGCACCTGAACTCTCCGTTGCTCTTAGAATAGGCCTGTGACAGGAGCTCTGTCATTCCGTATTCTGAATGAACCGAGCTAAGCTGCCACCGTTCCATAAGGTAATTATGAATCTGTTCCCTCGTTTGCTCCTCCTTTCTTCCCTTCATCCCTCCGGTCTCCATCACTTTGGTGTATTCAGGTTTAATAATATGTGCCTCTGCAAAGTCCAGAAGGGCAAACGTAACCCCAAGTAAAATCGTTGGCTGTCGTTCCTGCTCCAGTTGATTGATTGTGGCCTGGAGTTTCTCCCACTCTTTTAGATAAAAGCCGTTGTACCTGTGGCCGCTGCTATCCATTAGCAGCTTTGCCATATACACCAGGGAAGCATTACTCCTTTCCAGGTAAGAAGGCAGCAGCGCCAGTATACAATAGTCTTCAGGTGATCCGTAGAAGGCTTTGAATCCTTTAAGAACAGTTTCACGGTATAGGGCAGGGTCGAATACAGAGTGACGGCTGGGATTGTCGCCAGTCGTTCTGCTACTCTCAAACACAATCGCAGGCTCGTTGCCGCTCCCTGTTACCACCTGGTGCGTCTTGAAGAATGAAATTGGCAGATACGGTATGGTGGTCAGGTTATTCACTTCAGCCACCTTCACCCCCAGTACGTCACAATAACTCCGGTAAATACTGTTGTTAGCGTATTGGTAGCGAAATAGCTCCAGCGCAATAATATCAAAGGATTGCGCGTTTATTTTATCAATATATTGTGAAGCGTCACTTACAAATCTTTCTGTCACTTTTGTATATTTGATTATATGCGATTCAGTTTGTTTTTGCTCTTGATCCTTGTAGCTGCCGGTGTCTATTCCTGCAAAAAGGAGAATAAGATGTCGAAGATACCAGAGATTACGTTTCTTTCTGTTGTGCCTAACTCAGTCAGGAGCGGCAATAGCGAAGATAGCATTACTATCAGTTTCAAGTTTAAGGACGGGGATGCCGACCTCGGTAACGATCCAAACTCTCCTGAGTTCGACATTTACATGACTGACAACAGGGACGGACAGGCTTATAACTATCATCTGCCATTTATACCCGAAGAGATAAAGGACCCGGCAAAGGGCTTTGAGGGCACCGCAACGGTGGTTGTTCCTGCCGCCTTTCTGATCCTTGATACCCTTCACCAGGAGGGTGACACTTTCAACTTCGACATTTATATGAAGGATCGTGCACAGAATGAGAGTAACCGTATCACTACTCCGGATATCTACCTCACTCCCTAAAAGGGTTTCAGCTTTCCTTTTCTTAGCTTGATCTTAAAGTTGTCCAGGCTGTCAGTACCTCTTATATCAATTCTTTTGATCTCATAAATATCTTCAGCGGGCACCTTCGAGACCTGGTTCCCTATCCTGAACCCGGCACTGATGCCGGATAGCCTCATCCAGCTCTTGAATTCGTTGAAGGTGTTGCTATTCTTTGGCCTCCCACCAAACGGATAAGCAATACTCTTGTGAAGTGGAATCTCTTTACTTTGAAAGATATCTATCGTTTTTTCGATGACCGTCTGCATCTCGCCTATGGTGAGTTCCTTAAAGTTTTCGTGGTGATACCCGTGCATGGCTATTTGCACCACCTCAGGGTCCAGCGTTTTCAGTTCCTCTTCTGTGAGTTTTCTGTTCAGCTGATCATCTGCATCTATGTTTCCTTTTAATGAGTCTGCAATTACAAAGAACACTGCTTTCCAGCCCATCTTCCTTAACAATGGGTAGACATAGGTCAAATTGTTCTGGTAACCATCGTCAAACGTCAGGAGCACTTCCCGTCCTGATTGTTTCCGATCGCCTTTTGCAGTAGCTATAAAGTCTTCCAGAGAGATCGCAGTATAGCCTTCGGTCTTAAGAAATTGCCATTGCTCTTCCAGTTGTTCAGGTGTTACAGTTAACCCATCTTTCTGTCCGGGCCACACACGGTGATACATCAATACAGGTATGCCCTTAATAGTGGGAAGAAGCCAGTGGAGTCTCATCATCTTGCGGTAGTAATGCAAAGATGATAACAATCCACCACTTGCATAATGAATTGAACAAAATGACTTTACATTTGTAGCCATAATCTCCGGCGCATCTGATGATCAAAATATCTGCCTGCATCATTACCTACAACGAAGCCTCTAATATCACCCGATGTGTACAGGCTTTAAAGGATGTGGTGGATGAGATCCTGATAGTTGATAGCTTTTCTACTGATGATACAGTTGCCATAGCCGAACAGGCAGGAGCCAGGGTGATCCAGCGGGCCTTCAAGGGCTATGGAGACCAGAAGCACTTTGCAGAGCTGCAGGCCGTCAATCACTGGGTGTTGTCAGTTGATGCAGACGAGGTTGTTTCCCCGGAATTAGGGCGTGCGATAAGGGAGGTAAAGGAAGCCCCTGCCTTCGATGCTTATATGATTGACATACTGCCTAATTACTGCGGTGCCTGGATTCGTCACTGCGGGTGGTATCCGCAGCCTAAGCTGCGGCTGTGGAACAGGGAGAAAGGCGCCATGGTGGTAGACAACGTGCACGAGGGCGTTGTGCTTCACGATCCCTCAGCACCAGTAGGGCGACTCAAAGGCGACCTTCTGCACTATAGCTTTAACACCATATCAGATCATGTAAAAAAGATCGAACACTACTCCGAGGTGGGCGCAAGGCTAGATGTAGCTCGCGGCAAATCGGTTAGCTTACTAAAACTGATTCTTGCCCCAGAGCTGCAATTCCTGGTAGACTATATTATCCGTGGGGGTTTTCTCGACGGTTACTATGGTTACATTGTCTGCAGAAACTCCGCGTTTGCATCCTTCGTTAAGTATGCCAAGATCCGGCAGTATTCAGCGCTCAAGAGGCGTGGATTGCCTTACTGATATGCCCGGTGCTTTCAATGGCATTGTTGCTATCGTATCCCATCTTTTCCCATCGTGCCTCCAGAGGTATACCTGTTCCACTGCAAAATGAGCCTCATACTTCCTTGGCAGATAGTATTTCAAGGCTTCTGTGAATCGCTGCCTGGGTATATCCCGGTAGCCAATGGTAATGTGGGGATGGTAGGGCTGATCTTTTTTAGGTGCATGTTGAAGCCTCCCGGCCAGAATGTTGGCAATTTCCTTCTGGAGTTCCCTGAGGGGTTCACTAAGCTCTACCTTCAAGAATATTACTTCGTTCCTGATAAATGAATCAAATCCTTTGATGTTTATGACAAATTGCTCCCGGGTGGCAATCTCTTGCAGCAGCGTTTTCTCTATCTCTGCTTCATCGGTAGTAGCATTCTTGAACGGAGGGTATAGCGTCACATGCACCTGGTGCTTCAGGGCTGCTTTGCACCCATAGGTGTGGGCAAATTCATTCCTTACTTCCTCTATCTCTCTCCTCACGGGTGGTGGCGGCATTATTGCCAGCATGGACAGTTTCTCTCGTTCCATCTGTTAGATTCTCCCTGACCTCAAGTTACAGGTTTGCTGTTGCAATTGATCTACCAGTTCTTGTGTGCGCAGCCTGCTGATATCCATTATTTTATCTCCGCACCAACGCACAAGGGTACGGTTTTATTAAACTGTGTACTGATCAACAAAAAACAGATTGTTATGAAAGGAATAATAATAGGACTGGCAGCAATATTCTCTATAGTATCGTGGACATCCTGCCAGCGTGCCAACGCGTTTGTTGACCTCCAGACAGGGGAAACGGTAGAGCTTGAAAAGGACGAAGCGACAGGCGCTATGATAAATGTGAAAACGGGTGAGCCTGTAAAGCTGTATGTAAATACCCGCACCAACGACACCATCTATGGCCCTACTGGCCAGGTGGTAAACAATCAGGTTCATCGTAGCAGCGATGGTCAGTACGTTTACGCAGGTGATGTTAAGGTGAAGTATGAAGACGATGGCGACTACAAGGTGAAGGACGGTGACTATAAGGAAAAGTATGATGATGGTGAATACAAGGTGAAGAATGGTGACTACAAGAAGAAAGTTGACGAAGATGGTGATGTGAAGATTAAGAATGGCGATACTAAGATCAAGATTGATGGCGAAACAGGTGAGCGCAAGGTGAAGCGCGACTAAATGATTTATTAAGTGAAACAGAAAGGCTGCTGGTTTTGTGCTAGCAGCTTTTTTATTTACGATTTTGGATTTACGATTTACGATTTACGATTTACGAGTGGGGATTTTGATTTAGGATCTACGAGTTAGCATCGGTAAGTACGAGGTCGCCTGCAATGGGGTAGGCGACGCAACTAAGTATCTTTCCTTCAGCAACCTCCTTTTCAGTCAGTACTTCGTTGTAAGACATCCATGCTCGCCCCTCTGTGCATTGCATGATACAACTGCCACATTTTCCTGCTTCACAACTGTAGGGTAGTGCAATTCCGTTTTCTTTTGCTGCTCTTACAATGGTAGTAGGGTAGCGTACGCTGAAGCTTTTCGCTTCGCCGCCTGCTATTATCGTTACTTGGTGTTCGTCGGTGTCAGGTGGGGTTAACTTAAACACCGGACGGGTGGTGTCAAATATCTCTTTCTTCACCTGATCCTTACTGTACCTCATCTCCTCAAGAGCGATGGTCACCATTCTCATATACGCAAAGGGACCGCAGGTATAGAAGAGCTGCTCATGACGCTCGGCTTTACCGTAAATATTTACCAGTTGTGGCAGTAGCCATTTGCTTAATCTGGCCCTGCTAAGGTTCACCGAGGAGCTTATCAGAAATTCCAGCCGCAGTTGCTCCGGGTAGCGGTGGTGCAGTTCCAGAAGTTCCTGGTAGAATACAGTGTCTGCAATAGAGCTGTTGCTATAGATTAGGATTACCTCGATTGACGGGTGGGTGCTAAGCAGGCTTTTGATGAGCGAGTACACTGGGGTGATACCGATACCCGCGGCAAAGAAGAATACCTGGCGGTACTTGTCTATATCAGGAGGTATGGTGAAGAGTCCCGAGACGCCAGAGGTGACAAGCTCAACACCTTCCTGTGCATTGTCTATCAGCGGACGTGAGTATTTTCCATTGGTTACCCGCTTTATGGTTATGGAAAGGTGATTGTCTACCTCCGGACTGCTGCTGAAAGAGTAAGATCTCCTTTCCTCTCCCTGCAGGTCGTCAAACACGAAGGTGAGGAACTGGCCGGCCTTGTATTGTACCCCCCTTTCAGGCCTTAGTACGAAGGTTTTTACCTCAGGAGCTTCTTCTATAATTCGTTCTATAGTTACCTTTTGATATGCTGGGTCTGTTGTCATAGGGTATGTTAGTAGAATGCATCTTCAAAATGCATTATTTCCTTTACTGTATTTCTCTCTATATAAATGCTGATGATGTCAAACTGTATCTTCACATACCCGGGGTTCTTCTCCAGGAAAGCCTCTGCGGCAGTTTTCAGGTAAGCCTGTTTTTTGTAGTTCACAGCCTCCTCGGGAAAGCCATAGTCCATTCTGCTTCTCGTCTTCACTTCGGTAAACACCAGCATGTCATTCCTTTCTGTTATCAAATCCACCTCTTTCTTTCCGTGGCACCAGTTTCTGTGCAGCAACATGTGACCCCGCTCCAGCAAATACTTTTCGGCTATTTGCTCTCCTTTTACACCAGTTTCGTTATGTTTGGACATCGAAAACAGAACTATTGATGAAACAACTTGTACAAGCTTTCCCTACACAATTGCATGAAGCCATTATCATCGGACAAAGTTATCGTTTCCAGACTCCCAAAAAAGACTTCGCCAATGTAGTACTTACTGGTCTTGGCGGCAGCGGTATAGGTGGATCTATAGTGCAGAACTATGTGGCAGACAAGATGAAGATCCCCTTCATTGTGAACAAGGATTACTTCCTGCCATCCTTCATCAATGCAGATTCTCTTGTTATCGTTTCTTCCTATTCAGGCAACACCGAAGAAACTTTGGCTGCAATGAAGCAGGCCATTAAAGCTAAGGCTACGGTGGTTTGTATCACCTCAGGTGGTAAGGTATCGGACATGGCCAAGCGTAAGAACTTTGATTGCATTCTGCTGCCGGCTGGTATGCCACCGCGCTCCTGCCTGGGCTACTCCATGGTGCAGGTTCTGTATACACTTCAACACTTCGGTTACATAAAGTCAGACTTTGAAGCCAGTCTGAAGGCCGCTATCAAGCTGCTGAAGGCTGAGGAGAAGGATATACAGAAACAAGCTAAAGCGCTCGCTAAAAAGCTAGCCGGTAAAACGCCGATCATATACGCGGCGTCAAGCTTCGAGGGTGTTGCTGTACGCTTCCGCCAACAGATCAACGAGAACAGCAAGATGCTTTGCTGGCACCACGTTATCCCGGAGATGAACCATAATGAGCTGGTGGGCTGGAGAGATAAAGATGCTACACGTGCTGTTGTTTTCCTGAGGAATGAGAATGACTATGAGCGTACACAAATGCGTATGGACATTAACAGGCAGGTGATCCGCAAGTATACATCTAACATCACGGAGCTATGGTCGAAAGGAAAAACGCATTTTGAGCGTGTGTTCTACATTGTTCACCTTACGGATTGGGCAACTGTATACCTGGCTGAGCTGCACGGAGTAGATGCTACAGAGGTGAAGGTGATAGACCACTTGAAGAATGCACTGGCTGAAGCCTAAGGAAATGCTAATGTCTAAATACTAATACTAAATACTAATGTCTAAATACTAAATATTAAATACCCGCGGCTAAAGACTAAAGGTTATTGGATGATATAAAAACATAGGGTGGCTTTTGCCACCCTTTATTATGCTAAATACTAATTTCTAACTACTCACTACTATCACTCACTACTATCTACTTCATAGTAGCCGCATCCTTCAGAAACTGCGCCAGTCCGAGGTCGGTAAGTGGATGCTTCAGCAGACCGAGGATAGATGTAAGCGGACAAGTACACACATCAGCACCAGCCTGAGCGCAACGCACGATGTGCATAGGCGTTCTGATAGATGCCGCCAGCACCTCGGTCATGTAACCCTGAGCATTGTAGATGCCTACGATGTCTTCTATGAGTTGTATACCGTCCCAGTTACTATCATCTATGCGTCCCAGGAAAGGAGACACATATGTAGCGCCAGCCTTGGCAGCCAGGATAGCCTGACCTGCGCTGAACACTAACGTACAGTTTGTCTGAATGTCGTTGTCGGTAAACCATTTGATGGCTTTGATGCCTTCCTTGATCATGGGCACCTTTACCACTATATTTTTGTGGATCTTCACCAGTTCCTTACCTTCTGCTACTATCTCGTCGAAGGTTGTTCCAAACACCTCAGCGCTTACCGGACCGTCCACCATCTCGCAAATGGTTTTGTAGTGCTGCATGATTGCCTCTTTACCCTTGATTCCCTCCTTGGCCATAAGGCTTGGGTTGGTAGTGACACCGTCAAGAATTCCCAGGTCGTACGCCTCGCGAATCTGGTCCAGGTTTGCTGTATCTATAAAGAATTTCATAATTGTCCTGCCCTCTCAAAGAGCCCTCTATTTGAATGATAATTAAATATTGCGCGAAATTAACCAAAAGAAGATAACCCTGAAATTTAAGTTCCAGGGAGATTAAGCGCCAATGGACAGTTTCCGCTTTGGTGGAAAAGAAGAGGTCGCATATTCTGCTCAGCTTTTTCGCTCTTTTCGCCGCCGGGATGAAAAACCGTTATGTTGATATTAAGGCTGAAAAAATGCATTGAAAGTCTTTCAGTAATAGGATATCGTTTCTTACATTTGCAGCCCGGTAGGTCTTGTACGACCAGCTCCCACTAATCCTCCAGGACAGGAATGTAGCAAAGGCGTGTGGTTGTAGCGGTGCGATGTGAGTAACCTGCCGGTTTTTTTGTGCCTTCCACTCCCGCTTTAGCGTTTAGATCTACCCTTATTTACGATTCTTGCTTTGGAGCAACTGAGTAGTTCTACATCTTTCCGCCGCTAATAGATTAGCACCCTTATAGAGACCTTATAGAGACTTTATAGAGACATTATAGAGACCTTTCGCCCAGGCAGAGGTTACCTTAGTGGTACCTTCAAGCGTCCTTGGAGGGTATCAGATTGCTTGTAGATGGCATGAGGAGCCTTCGGTTCAAGGGTAATCACTGCTGTGGGAGAGTCGGGTTTATTTCTGTCTATTGCTTACCGCTTGTATATACCAGTCCTTTATCGTCAACCATGCGAGGCTTGAATCAGGTTTGATCGGTGCAGGGAAGTAGAAGTATTTATCGTCCGGGTGGCGCCTGGTTTCGTATCGTTTTTCAAAAGGGAAGTTATTAAACACTGTCACTTCAGGGATGCTTATGAGGCTATCATTCCTGACTAGCCATTTCCGCTCATACAGGGTATATGGCTGAAGCTTGTTGATTGGCTTTTGGGTTAACTGTGTAGTAAGGGTGTCGTTACTTACCGAGTAGATTCCAAAGCTCCATGGGTCATTGGTTATCCGCTTGAGTATAGCCCCTATTATCGTTGAGCAGTCATAGCTGGAGGCTAATGCAGTGTTATGAAGCATGGGTCCGTCATAGTATATCCCACTTGCGTAGAAGAATAGAACTGTACTTCTCGACCATTTTATACCCTCACAGTATACGTAAGCTCCGTCATACCTCAGGCCAGTGTTCGCTGGTGGAGGCTTGGAGATATCTATGGTAAAATGGTTTCTCTTTTGGCCATGACAGACAACCTGCAAAATCACTGCCGATATCAATAGAAAGCCTTTTCTCATCCTGTCAAAACAACAAAGCAGGCACACTATGTACCTGCTTTGAAGATAATGTATTTCGGCTGTTAGCGAACAGCTATTGTTAACTTACTGCAATATCGTTCCCTTCACGTTTTCCAGTATATCCAATGTCTCCTCTTTACTATTGCCCTCTGCATATACCCTTAGCAGGGGTTCCGTGCCGGAGGCTCTCAGCATTATCCAGCCCCCATTATCAAGGTGATACTTTACGCCGTCGATGGTTTCGCGGCGGTTGAAGGAGTATTTGCCAAAGATGTTGTAACCATTGTCCTGTGCCTTCTTAATAATCGCTTCTTTCTTTTTATTCTCTACGTGCAGATCGTTGCGCTCGTATACGAACGGTCCCACCACATCGTAAACCTCTTTTATCAATTCCTTCAGGGTCTTGCCTGTTTCAGTCATGAACTGGTACAATAACAACCCGTCGTAGATGCCGTCGCGCTCAGGTATGTGTCCTTTCACTGCTATGCCGCCGCTTTCTTCTCCACCTACCAGTACGTCCTCGTTTATCATTATCTCACTGATGTACTTAAAGCCTACGGGTGTGATCTCAATTGGCAAGCCATAAGCCTCGCACATCCGCTTTACCCGATCGGTGCAGGAGAATGCTACCACAACCTTTCCAGTCATGTTCTGGTACTTGTGCAGATAGTGAATCAGCAGCAGTATTATGTGGTGTGCGTCCACAAAGTTGCCATCCTCATCGTACAACCCAATACGATCTGCGTCTCCGTCGGTAGCGAGGCCTATCTTTAGTTCTGGTGTCGTTCTCAGAGTCTTTGCCAGCACCTGCAGATTCTTGTCCAGAGGCTCCGGCGCCTGTCCGAGGAAACCGGGATTATCTTCGCAATGTATCAGCACGGCATTTGGCAGCAGTCTTCTCACAACGTTTTGCCCCGCGCCGAACATGGCGTCGTAAGCTATCTTGAAAGGACTTTTATTCAAAGCGGCAAAGTCGAACTTCCCCTGCAGGTACTCCACGTACATGTCTTCCAGGTTCACATACTCCAGCTGGCCTTTATCCTGCCAGTGTGCCTGATCTTCCTCAGGTATGTTTACATCATCCTTTATCAACGCTTCAACGGCAGCTATATCTTTCGGACTTGATGGTCCACCATGCGCGCCTTTTAGCTTGAAGCCATTGTATGATGGGGGGTTGTGCGATGCTGTTATCACCACGCCCTGCTGCGCCTTCATTTGCAGCACACCAAAGGAGATCATGGGAGTGCTGACAAAACCTTTGGCCAGGATCACCTTTACGCCATTGGCGCAAAGCACTGTTGTGACCACATCTGTAAACAACTCACCGCCAAACCTGCAGTCGTGACCTACAACTACACTTGCGTTCTTGCCGCGTTGATTCAGCCAATCAGCCAGCGCTTGTGCTACTCTTGCCACGTTGTATACTGTAAAGTCTTGAGCTATGATGGCACGCCATCCGTCGGTACCAAATTTGATTTTGTCAGGGATCATACTTGTAGTTTTCGGTTCTTTAGTTTGCTACCCTTTGCAGAGCATTTTTGTATGGGGCTCAAAAATAATGAAAGCGACCCTACTGAGAGCCGTATTTATCTTAATTATTATAGCTACTTGTATTCCATTATATCAGCAGCGGTTATAGATGCATAGCTTTCGTGACTGCTCGCCATCTGCAATTCTTTTACTTTTATCCCAAATTTTCAGAAGATGAGTGATGTGCTAACATCGGTAAATCCCGCTACGGGCGCCGCAATAAAGACTTATCCTGTTACAGATGCTCCGTCGGTTCAGAAGGCTGTAAGGCTGGCTGAGAAGACGTTTGGTGAGTGGCGTGGGATGTCTTTTAAAAAACGTGGAGATATGCTGCGGTCTGTGGCGAAACAACTGCGCCTACGAAAGCAGGAACTGGCTCAACTAGCCACCACTGAAATGGGCAAGCCTATTGCACAAAGTATTGCTGAGGTGGAGAAGTGTGCTACCAGCTTTGAATACTATGCCAGGAAAGGAGCTGCTTTTCTGAAAGATGAACTTGTGGAGACGGACGCCCGCAAGAGCTATGTAAGCTTTCAGCCACTTGGCATCGTGCTGGCCATTATGCCGTGGAACTTCCCCTATTGGCAGGTATTCCGCGCTATGGGTCCTGCGCTGATGGCAGGAAACGTCATGCTCCTCAAGCATGCGTCGAATGTGAGCGGATGTGCACTGGCCATTGCTGACATTATGAAACGGGCAGGCGCACCTAAGGGGTTGTTTCAGAGCTTACTTGTGCCTTCCTCCGATATTGCAGACCTTATTGCACATCCATCTGTGGCGGCCATTACCCTCACGGGTAGTACGGAAGCTGGGCGCAAAGTTGCATCCCTGGCCGGATCGCATATTAAAAAGCAGGTGCTGGAGTTGGGAGGCAGTGATGCTTATATAGTGCTGGAAGATGCAGACATGGACCTGGCAGTTAAGACCTGCGTGGATGGGCGGCTGATTAATAGCGGACAAAGCTGTGTTGCCGCTAAGAGATTTGTAGTAGTGAAGGCCGTGCGGAAAGAATTTCAACAACGCATGACCGAACTGATGAAGCAGGCAACGTTTGGCGATCCTTTTGATAAGAAGAACAAGATTGGCCCTCTGGCGCGTGTTGATCTCCGCGACCAGTTGCACCAGCAGGTACTGCAGAGTATAGACAAAGGTGCGAAGCTATTATGTGGGGGGTATATTGCAGAGGGTGAGGGTGCGTGGTATCCGCCAACAGTGCTGACCAGTGTAAAGAAAGGGATGCCGGCCTATGATGAGGAGTTATTCGGACCGGTCGCTTCTGTGATAGAAGCGAAGGATGAGAAAGACGCCATCCGCATTGCTAATGACAATATCTACGGCCTCGGCGCCGGCATCTTCTCCCGCAACAGGAAGCGTGCTGAAGAGATCGCTGCTAAGGAGTTGCAGGCTGGTAATTGCTTTGTAAACTCCTTTGTTCATTCCGACCCTCGCCTGCCATTTGGCGGTACCAAGCAGTCTGGCTATGGAAGAGAATTAAGTATCTTTGGGATACGTGAATTTGTCAATACTAAGACAGTGTTTATACAGTAAATTGAGTCAATGACAAAAGCAGAAGTAATATCAGCTATGAATGAAATGTCCGATTCATTCGCTTTAGAGGAACTTATAGAACGACTTATTGTCGTTGAAAAGGTGGGTAAGGCAATGCATAGTCTGGATGAAGGAAAGGGTATTCCGCATAGTCAGGTTTTGGAGGAGATGAAAGGATATATGAAAAAAAGGAAGGATGGCGAAGATAATATGGTCGCCTGAAGGTCTTGCCGATATGCAGGACATTTTCGACTACATATCTAATGACAGCGTGCGGTATGCTGAACGTATGTTTGAGGGTATAATGAATAAAGTGGAATTGCTGACTGAACATCCATCGTTGGGTCGGCAGGTGCCGGAGATTGAAAATGAGTTTCACCGCGAAGTATTCTTTTTCAACTATCGTATAATGTACTACACGGGCAGGCATCCTGATATTTACATCACACGTGTACTTCATTCTTCACGAAATTTCAAAATGTAGTTGCTTATGTACACATTTCTCGCATTAGGCGATTCTTACACCATAGGGGAACAAGTTTCGATTGAGAACAACTTTCCTTTTCAGACAGTTCGATTGTTGCGTGAGGAGAACGTTGAGGTAGCTGATCCGGTGATTGTGGCTAAGACTGGGTGGACGACTGACGAGCTGGCTATGGCGGTGAGGGAAGAGGGTATAAAAGAAACCTTTTCGTTTGTCACATTGCTGATTGGGGTTAATAACCAGTATAGAGGTAGAGACCTTGAAAACTACAAACAAGAGTTCTCTCAGCTACTCGACCAGGCAGTCGTATTTGCCAATGGTCATACTCAGAACGTATTTGTGCTGTCTATTCCCGACTGGGGAGTTACACCTTTTGCAGAGGGTAAGGATCGGGAGCTGATAGCAAAGCAGATAGATGAATACAATGCGGCAAAGAAGGAAATAACACTGGCTCATAAGTGTAACTACTGCGCCATTACCAATAGTACGAGGAAGAATGGCACTGGCAAAGAGTTTCTCGCAGAAGATGGGTTGCACCCTTCTGCTAAGGAATACAGCATTTGGGCAGAGAGGCTCGCGCCAATGATCGTCGGTGTGCTTAAAGGTTAGGGGCTAAGGCCTGAAACTATAAGGACTGGAGAAGCCTCTCCAGTTTCTCCTTCTTCAATATTTTCTGCCATTGTCTTCCTTCGGCGATAACCCGTTCGCCAACGGTAGCTGTGTAATCTGTCACTACCTCATTCCCATTTATCTCCGTTAATACTGCAGTAAAGGTGATTTCCTGGCCCACAAGAGCGGGGGAGTGGTGCTTTACAGTAACGCCCGTTCCAATCCCTTCCTCGTCTTCTTCCTTCATTTCCAGCACAAATAGCCGTCCACTCCACTCTGCGTCCCTGGCAAGGGCAAAAGTGGAGTATACAGGATGCACCTCGCCACTCTCGAACCTCGCCGTGTCGGCCTCATTTACAATATGAACAAACGTTTTCTTATCCCCCGGCTGAAATGGTTGTTTCATAAAGCCAAAATAATGTAAAAGTCCACGAGAATCATATAACAAGCCATTTGTGCATACTTCAGTATATTTGCTATGTAAATGAAGCGCCTCGCCGTCATACCAATAATGATCCTGTACATAATGGCCGTAACCGGCATTATGGTGCATGCCCATTATTGCGGACAAGTACTCGAGTCGTGGAACATGTACGTGAAGGCCGACGGATGCGAAGATGGCGGCTGTGGTGATGAGGAACAGGCTCCTGACAGCTGTTGCGAGGACAAGGTGATCTCCTATAAGGTCACCAACGACCAGCATCATGCAGATGCACAAAAGCTTAAGTTATCCGCTCCTGTACCGGACGCCATCATTGAGCATACATATAATTGCGACGGCAACGATTGTCTGCACTGCGCCCGCGGAAAGCAGGATTACCTGGCCAACGCGCCACCCGGACTCTGGCAATCTATTCCCTTATATAAGCTTCATTCCAGTCTTACTTATTACGGTTAGCCTTTCAGGTTGATTATCCTGTATTGGTCTATTTATTTCTTTATGCTGCCTCCCGGCAGTCAAACAATCGTAATAATGAAACAGTTACTTCTAATATTTACAATATTATTTTCCGCGCCAGCGTTATTTGCTCAGACCAACGACATAAAGACTGAAGCCTTCAAGGTGGAGGGTAACTGCAATATGTGCAAGAAGCGCATAGAAAAGGCAGCCTTCGTAAAGGGCGTGAAAAGAGCAGAGTGGGACAAGGAAAGTCATGTGCTCAATGTGGTGTATCGTCCGTCTAAAACCACTGCTACTGAGATAGCCAAGGCAGTAGCCAAAGTGGGCCACTCATCTGAGAAGCTGGAAGCTGCTGAGGCAGACTACAAAGAGCTTCCTCAGTGCTGCCAGTACAAAACTCATTCTTGTAACGACTAACCTGTATGATGATGAACAGAGTATTAACCCTGCTGGCAGGCAGCCTGTTTGCGTACGCACCATTATTCGCACAGGACACTACCAAGAGCAAGAAACTCGATGAGGTGATCATCAGGCAAAAGCAGAAGAGCACCACCATCAATATGCTGGATCCTATCAAGAAGGAAAGGATAGGAGAGCGGGAACTACTGAAGGCGGCATGCTGCAATCTTAGTGAAAGCTTTGAGACCACACCTTCTGTAGACGTCGCCTTCACTGATGCGGTATCCGGTTACAAGCAGATACAGATGCTGGGACTTGCAGGTCCGTATACGCTCATCACAAGGGAGAATATCCCTGACGCACGCGGGCTATCCGCAATTACCGGCCTTACCTTCACGCCAGGTACCTGGATTGAGGGGATGCAACTGAGCAAGGGTACGGGTAGTGTGGTGAACGGATATGAGGGCGTAGCTGGACAGATAAACGTGGAGTGGAAAAAGCCCTTTGAAGAGGCAGACGAGAAGTGGAACCTGAACCTATACCAGAGTAGTCAAGGCCGTTCCGAAGGCAATATCGTCCACCGCCATAAGTTCAATGACAAACTATCTACCAACACCTTCCTGCATGCAAAGTCGCAATGGCTGAAGCAGGACCAGAACAGCGATGGTTTTTTAGACCAGCCTCTGGACAAACAATTTGTAGGCGCCAACCGGTGGTTTTGGTTTGGGCCTAAAGGCTGGGAGGTACAAGGAGGGGTGAAAGGTACCTACGTAGACAACACTGGTGGCCAGTGGGGATACGACAAAGGCAAGGAGCAGGGGTCAGGTAAGCCATGGGGCTTTGAACTGAACATGCGCCGGGTGGAAGGATGGGCCAAAATTGGTCACATGTTCCAGAACAAGCCTGCTACCAGTATAGGCCTGCAGCTATCCGCCATCTACCACCAGCAGGACGCCGTGTACGGTGTGCGGGAGTATGATGCGACGCAAAAGAGCTTCTATGCCAACCTGATCTTCCAGTCGATCATCAGCAATACCAATCATGTGATAAAAGGAGGGCTCAGTAACCTGATAGATCAATACCAGGAGACCTGGGTAACTACACCCTACCTGCGCAACGAAGTGGTGCCGGGTGCTTTTGTGGAGTATGCTTACAATCACAAGGAGAACTTCAATGTGGTGGCTGGTCTGCGTGGCGACTACCACAATCTGTTTGGAGCGTTCCTGACACCCAGGCTGCACGTACGATACGCACCCTTCAGGAATACCTCTATCAGAGCCTCGATAGGTCGGGCACAGCGCACAGCCAATATACTCGTGGAGAACATGGGCTACATGGCAAGCAACAGATCGTTTGTTATACAGGCACCTATTGGTGCAGAAGCATATGGAATGAAGCCCGAGGTAGCCTGGAACTCAGGTATCAACCTTACGCAGAAGTTTCAGCTCGACTACCGTGACGGGGTATTCAGTGTAGACTATTACTATACTGACTTTCAGAATCAGGTGGTAGTGGATGTGGAGAACCCCCATGAAGTGAGGTTCTATAACCTTATAGGTGCCTCATTTGCCAACAGCTTCCAGGCGCAGTTCGATTATGAGGTGATACACAACCTGGACCTGAGACTGGCTTACCGCTGGTATGATGTGAAGACCACCTATAGCGGAATACTGAAGGAAAAGCCACTGATTGCGGCACACAGGGCTTTTGCGAATGTGGGCTATGAGACACGCAACAACTGGAAGTTTGACTATACAGTGCAGTGGATCAGTTCTAAGCGTATCCCATCCTTACACAGTCACCATGGCGGCATGAGCCCTGAGACAAGTTCACCGTCTTTTGTGCAGATGAACGCACAGATAAGTAAGGGTTGGAAGGATAAGATAGAAGTGTATGTGGGTGGAGAGAACCTGACTAACTATATGATGCACGCCCCTGTATTAGGTGCAGATAACCCTTATGGATCAGGCTTTGACGCCTCTATGATCTGGGGTCCGGTGATGGGCCGAAACATATATGCAGGTCTACGCTATAAGATAAGATAGGCTGAGGTGTAGTATGCAGCTATGGTAAAAAAAAGGGGGCATGAGATATGCTCCCTTTTCGTATGTCATACAATGGTTCGAATATTATGCCGTGTGGTTGGTACTATAGAGGCAGGATAGAGGTAGTATACTGGTAGTATCAAGCTGCTTTACAGCTAGGATATCCCAGGTGCCTTTATGTTTTGTGTAATATGAATAGCCGAGCCTACTGTTCTGCTACTTGTTCTTCTGCAGGTAGCTTGCTCATGTCCATAAAAAAGATTTCCCAGGTGTGGCCGTCGAAGTCTTCCACGTTTCTTTGCTGCATAAACCCGTAGTCCTTCATTTCGGTAGGCTCTTTACCTCCTGCAGCAATTGCATTATTCACTACCTCATTAAGCTGATCGACACTGTCTACGGATAAAGCAAAAAGTCCGGCTATGTTGCTTCTGGTATCAGCAATCGGCTTAGTGGCGAAAGACTTGAACTTATCATGATTCAGGAGCATAACATAGATGTGCTCACTCCACACCATGCACTTCCCGGACTCATCTGAGAACTGCGGATTGTTAGTAAATCCCATTTTGGTGTAAAACTCCATTGATTTGTTTACGTCCTGCACAGGCAGGTTGATAAAGACTTGTGATGCCATAAACTGGGATGTTTAGTAGGTCAAATATTATTAAATTTACGTAAACCTGATTTGGCTTAGCTCCACCAGGGTAAGACTGAGACCTACTCGATTAATTTCCGGCAATGATAAGCTTTGCCATCAACAGGTGTTTTTCATACGCTCCCATGCTCTATGTATGCTTTATCTATGCTTCATCCATACTTGAAGTATACACTGTCTGTTCACTCGTTTCTCTTTGGGGAATGAGTTTTCAGTCTCGATACCCGCTGGTTCACTGGAGCGGCATGATTTTCGTGTAAAGTATGACAATCAAGAAGTTATATTGCCAATGCGGCAGAGGTGTTTCTGGATCTGCTTTCCGGGAAGGCTTTGCCCGGGCGACCTTATGTGTTCGTAATCATGCAAATACAAGAACAGATCAATCCTAATATGCCGGGCTTTGTTGTGAATGCCGGTGAGATGGGAGACTTAATTTCGTCGTACGACTGGTCTCAGTCGCCGATAGGGATGCCTGAAGTGTGGCCGCCGATACTCAAAACGACACTTGGAATAATGTTGAATTCTGCCTTCCCTATGTTTCTATTCTGGGGGAGAGAACATATCTGTTTTTATAATGACGCCTTCAGGCCCAGCCTCGGTGAGGAAGGTAAGCATCCCGGAATAGGGAAACCAGGCCAGGAGGTTTGGGACGACATCTGGGACTTCATCGGCCCCCTCGTGGATCAGGTGATGACTACAGGTAAGGCGGTCGGGTTCAAGGATCAGCTTGTGCCATTTTACCGAAACGGTGCTGTAGAGGATATCTACTGGACCTTCAGCTACAGTCCTGTGTTTGTAAACGACGGCTCCGTGGAGGGAGTATTTGTCACCTGTATTGAAACCACCGATTCGATCAAGACATCAAGAAAGGCTGTTGACACCCAACATCAGATACTTTCCTTCATTGAGAGTGCGCCTTTCCCGATAGGTGTGTATATGGGTGAGGAGATGCAAATTGCCTTTGCTAACAAGGCTATAATAGATGTTTGGGGTAAAGGGCGGGATATTATAGGTAAGCTATACCGTGAAGTGCTGCCAGAACTGGAAGACCAGTATATTTTCCAGCAGTTGGCAGGAGTATACAATACCGGAGTGCCTTTTCATGCGAAAAATCAACGAGTGGATCTGGTGGTAGATGGCAAACCCACTATTTATTACTTCAACTACAGCTTTACCCCATTATATGATTCTAATGGAAAGGTATATGGGGTAATGAACACTGCAGCAGATGTAACTGATCTTAATCTGGCCAATCAGAGGTTTGAACAGAGCGAGCGCAATTTCAGGAGTATAATACTGCAGGCACCCGTTGCTATGTGTCTGTTACTGGGACCTGACCATGTTATTGAGATTGCTAACAGCATGATGATAAAACTCTGGGGAAAGCAGGAAGAAAAAGTGATGAAGAAGCCAGTCTTTGAAGCGCTACCTGACGCCAGAGAACAGGGCCTGGAGGAGTTACTTGATCATGTATATAAAACCGGTGAAGCGGTAACGGCTTATGAAAGACCTGTGACGCTGATCAGGAACGGAAAGGAAGATACCGTATACCAGAACTTCGTGTACGAGCCCTACAGGAATACAGACGGTGAGATTGCAGGAGTACTGGCTATCTCACTGGACGTATCTGCCCAGGTTCTTGCACGTAAAGAAGTGGAGACGCTGGTGCAAAAACGCACTGCAGAACTGCATGAGAGCAACAAAGAGCTAAAGGAAAGTGAGGAACGATACCATAGAATGGTGGAAGAGGTGGAGGACTATGCTATTATTCTGCTAGACAAGGAAGGCATTATACAAAACTGGAACCGCGGTGCCGAGAAGATAAAGGGATACACTGAGTCGGAGATCATCGGCAAGAGTTTTAGCGTCTTTTATCCGCAGGAAGATCAGGCTGACGGTCTGCCCAACCGAATGCTGGAAACTGCCAGGGAATCCGGAAAGGCGACCAGCGAAGGATGGCGGGTCAAAAAGAATGGCGAGCGTTTCTGGGCGAGCATAGTTATTACGGCGCTGCATAATGAACAAGGCGATGTTATCGGCTTTTCGAAGGTGACGCGGGATCTTACGGAGCGTAAGATAGCTGAGGATAAGCTGAAAAAGTACAGCGAGAACCTGGAGCAGCAGAACCGCGAGCTGGAACATTTTGCTTATGCAGCTTCACACGACATGAAGGAGCCGCTGCGGAAAATCCATTTTTATGGCGCGTTCCTTCAGGACAGTATTGCCGACCAGCTGGATAAGAAGTCTGCAAATTACCTGGAACGCATCATGGTTTCCAGCCAGAAAATGTCTCATCTTATAGACAATATACTTACCTACTCGAAGACAACTGCGGATGCGCAAATGCTGAAACCGGTAGACCTGAATGGTATAGTTGGCGAGGTAATAGGAAGTATCGAGGACGAACACCAGCCTAACGACATCAGCATCACATCAGATCAGTTGCCGGTGGTAAACGGCATCGCCTTTCAGTTTTCGCAGCTTTTTGATAATCTGATCCATAACTCCATCAAGTACAGGCGCGACGATGAACCTTGCGTGATCAACGTGAACTACAAGCTAGTTAACAGGAGCACTGATGACACCGTCCCACATCCTTCCAAAAAATACCACAGGATATCAGTGGTAGATAATGGGAAGGGGTTTGATCAGCTTTATGCCAGGAAGATATTTGAGATATTTCAGAGACTTGATAACACCCACGGAAAAAGCGGCGCGGGTATTGGACTGGCTATCTGCAGGCGAATTGTTGAAAATCACAACGGATACATCACTGCAACAGCAGAGGTGAACAAAGGTGCCCGCTTCGATATCTATTTACCGTTCACTGAAGGGTAACCAGGGATCAGGGCGAACATCTTGCGAACTATTTCGTCCAGCTCGTTCTTGGTCGTCGGCTTAACAAAGTATTCCGTAGCCCCTTTATTCAGGCATTCATTTATGTGCGTGGGAGCACTTGAAGTACTTAATATCACCTTTGGTACTTTGCTGAAACGCTCCTGCTGCCCGATCAGGTTCAGTATATCCGAGCCAGTGATTCCAGGCATGTTGTAGTCGAGCACGATCAGGTGTGGAACGTCCTTAGCTGAATACCTATCAAGATATTGCAGGGCTCCCTTGCCACTCATTGCCTTGTCAATGGACGAGTTCGGTTCAGCATCCAGAATTGCTTCTTCCAGCAATTCCAAGTCTTCCGCATCGTCATCTGCGATAAGTATCTGAAGGGATGTCATTTAGTGTTTTGTGTGCTGTGGGAGTTCAAAGTTAAACAGTTTCACATTAAGTTGTAGTATTTACGTTTTTTGAAAAATCAGCAAGTGGTATACCACGGCACAAGTATTCACATTATTTATCTTCTTTCTCCACCAATTCCCAACACTTTCTTACTAATTTAAAATTATCGCCATCATACCGGAACAGGCACTCGCAGTGCCTTAGGTACAGTTCCTTTTCTTCACCCTGCTTCTGTTCATTGTCCTGTGCCACCTCGCCGCAACTGCAGTCACGGGTCAGGTCGTCTGTATTGTATGCTACAGCAATGGTCCTCGTAGCAGGATCGTACTTCATAGCCTCATCCCAGGTTCGCAGCTCCACTGCATGGTGGAACTCCTGTAAAAAGACACTATCCCGAAAGCTGACAAGATCCACAGTGTTCACAAAACATAGGTTACAAGTGCGGATGGTGGAGGTGAGTACATATTTAGTACCAGCGGTGGAGGATATGGTATCTATTCTGTCATAACCGTCGGAATGGAATATGGCATAAGGACCGGACGGTTTTTCCTCTTCCAGGGAAGAAGCAGCCCGGGCAAGGACAGGATCGAGACCGGTATAGTGCGTAACGGAGATCATCATCCTGTAGCTGCCACCATTCTTTGCATCGAAAGAAAAGTTATAAAGCTTCTTGTCAGGCGCTACTGCCACACTGAGTCCGGTATTGGCAAAAAGGAAGTGAAGGTCGTAACGGGTAAATTCCTTATGTTGGATCATCTTTTCGATGTTTCTGGTAATCTTCTGCTGCATGAGCTCTATGGCAATTTCCTGCAGCACAGAATCCTTGGGTTTGGTAAACGCGTCTGCTTCTTTGGCTTCGCCGAATAACTTTTGTAACTCCTGCTTTGTAAGCTGCAGTTTCTTTGTGCGATAGTACCCATCTCCAAGAGGGGTGAGCTCGTCATAGATTGCCAGATATTGTTTTGTTTCTTCAACCAACCCCCAAAACGTCTTTCCCTTGTCACTGGCTATTGCAGCGCAGGGGCACGACAGGAAAAGTAGTATGGTCACTAAGAGTTTCAATGGATGTTAGAGATGTTTGCAGGTAAATGTAAGATGATGCGACGATTCATGAGAGATAACATTGTAAAAACAAGAAGCCGATTTTTTGTTTTTTTCGATGAATTCTGGCCTGATAGATTTCTTATACTGCCAACCTGCGGGGGAAGAAAACAGTCGTGTTCACGATAAGCAAAAGGAAGGAGAACTACTCATAAAGACGGTCGAACGTTAAGTCAGGATCACCTAAGATGGGTGCGTGATTTTAAGGGGGCGAACCACCACTGGACTACCCGGTGACTGAAAAATGCGATACCAACATTGATAGTGGTCCGGTCTTAGCTTGGATTGCAGCCCAAAAACAAAAGATGGAGATATGATAAAGGATTTGGTGTTCATATTTTGATTACATTCGAATATAATCTACGGCTTTCATGAGCCCCGAAATCTCAGTTATAATACCCATCTACAATGTAGCTTCCTACATTGAGGTTTGCCTGGCTTCTCTTGTTACACAATCATATACAGACTTTGAGCTTGTTTTAGTTGATGATTGTTCTTCAGACGATTCAATATCGCTTGCGAGGTCTGTTTTATTTGAATATCCGAACGTCACCTTTCAGCTAATTGCTCACGTTAAGAACAGAGGGCTTTCAGCAGCGAGAAATACCGGAATAAAAGCTGCAAAGGGCAAATACCTGGTATTTGTAGATAGCGATGACTGGGTGCCACAGAATGCACTTGAAATCCTTTATAGTGAAATTGCTGCTTACCCGGAAAGTATCGTGTGCGGCAATACGACTCAGTTCACCGACGGAGCATATTCGCCTTACTGGTCATCAAATGAAAAGTTGATCCTTGACCGGAACGATGCGATTATGAGAATGCTTAAATACGATGGCGTTATTGATACTGCCTGGGCTAAGATCTACCGGAAACAACTTTTCATTGACAATGACATCGAGTTTCCTGAAGGCTTGTATTTTGAGGATACCCCTACGAATATCCAGCTTTTCAATAAGGCCAGTTCCATCATAGTATTACCTGAGAATGTCTACTTTTATCGCCGCAACAGACCAGGCTCTATTTTACAGGAACGCTCAGCGAAATCCGCAATGGACCGGCTTTGGGTTTTTGGATTTATATATGATTATCTGGTAACAAAAACAGTGGTTAGCGAGGACTTTGCTTTAAACTACTATACGATGCGACTGGCTATAGAATACAGAAGCATCTATACGGTTTACAATCTTAGTGTGCAGCAACAGTATGAGCTGTCAAGAAATCTTACGAGTATCTTCTATAGATTGAGAAGGTCGAACCGTAAGAAAAACTTCAGGAAGGAGATCGGCTATAAACTAAACTTTCTGCTAAAGCATGGTTTCTATAAGAGCAAAATGCTGTTCATCATTCTCCATAACAGTACCTATAGTATCCTGGAATCTATAATTAACTTCTGAACCCATTCCTCTGAACAATTACCGAATGTGCACCTTGCCGCTTTCACAGCTATTTGGTAGAAGTTTTATTGACTGTACGTTTCGTCGCTGGGAAGAACCATCTTGCATATATTTGTAGCGGGAGTGAAAACACTTGTAGCCATATTATTACTGTTCCTCACATCAGCGGGTATATTCCTCGTTCCCGTCATTTTCAAGATAAAACAGGCAAGAATTCACCGGGCAGTCCGTAACCAGGTAAGACGCGGCATTTCACGAGAGCATCTTCATACCTTCAAATCCTTTGATTCTGAGATACAATGGAAGGAAAGAGATAAAGAATTTTCCTATCGGGGTGAGATGTACGATGTAGTTGCTGCTGAGGAGAAAGATGGCGTCACTACCTACTACTGCCTCAATGATAAAGAGGAACAAGAATTGAATCTTGCCATAGGCAAACTGGCAAATAAGACGGGGAGGGATGCTTCGGGTAGTATAACAAGAGGTTTGTTCAGTATCCTTGTGCATGGTTTACTTCCACCTCAAACCTCCCTGGTCACGAAGGCCACTATCGTGTTAAAGAAATACCACCCTGGCCTGATATTGAAATCCTACATGCTGGTGGTTAAGTCTGTAAATGAACCACCACCCTGGCTCGTATAAGTCATCCATATTTTCTTACTGAGTTAAAAGCGCCTGTCCTGTGTATCCGCATGGGCGTATCGCTTTATGGGTATGTCTTTGCGGACAACCAGTAATAAACTAATTCCTAAACTATTAATAGTGATGAAGCATATTATTACCTTTTTGCCTGTTTTGTTGTTCTCATTTACTGTCTCTGCGCAGAACGCGGATACGTCCATGAAAACGATACTTAAAGAGGTGGAGATTACTTCCACTTCCAATTTGAATAAATCTATGCTCTACCTGCCCAGGTCTATTACAAAGCTGGGTACAACAGAGTTAAAACGCGGCACCGGTCTCTTCCTGGATGACGTCATCAATCTGAATGTACCAGGTGTGTATATGGAAAAGAGAACGATTAATGGCGGCCAGCAATTCAATATTCGCGGCTATGGCAATGGCACCCGTGGGACGAGGGGCATCAGCAGCAATTTCGACAATCAAGGTTCCAAAGTATACCTCAATGGCATACCAGTTACGGATGCTGAGGGCATTACCGTACTCGATGATATAGATTTTGGCTCGATCGAGAATGTGGAGATTATTAAGGGGCCAGCCGGGACGCTATATGGCCTCGCCATCGCCGGAGTTGTTAACCTGCAAACCAGGAAGGCTGAAAAAGGAAATGTATCCATAGGCCAGGACGCGCTGTTTGGCAGCTTTGGCCTCCGTCGACTTACCACTCATCTGGAAATAGGTGGCGAGCGATCCTCTCTGATGGTGAATTATAGCAACCAGAAATACGATGGGTTTATGCCTCATACCGCGTCGCACAAAGACTTTGTCAATGTGATGGGTGATTTCAACCCCAATGAGAAGCAATCGATAACGACCTATTTTGGCTTTAGTAACAGCTACGATCAGCGCAATGGGGAATTGACCATTGGACAGTATGACACCCTGGACTATTTAGGGAACCCTTCGTATATAAAGAATGACGCCCATTCACGTGTTGTCAGCTTTAGAGCAGGCTTTGGACACACATATCATTTCAACGACGCAATTTCCAACACCACGTCCGTGTTCGGATCGGCTGCCAACAACAATTCCAGTTCAGCTGGTGGCTGGACTGATAATTTACCGCTAAACTATGGTGCGAGGACTACATTTAATATCGGAATTCCCCTTTCAAAGAATATTGGGCTATCAGGTATCGTCGGCGGCGAGTTACAGCGCCAGGATGCACATACTGTAGGGTATTCCATGGTTGCTGATAGTAATAATCCAGCGGGCTACAACATCATCGGTGGGCTCAGGTCGAACCAGTCGACGATATCAAAAACGGCGTCTGTTTTTACGGAGTGGACTTTGTCACTACCTTATGATCTGTCGTTCACAGCAGGGCTTGGGCTTAGTACGATGAATATTGAACTAAATGACCGCAACTATACAGCTGCTAACAACAAGCCGGGGAATGTAGTTCCCACCAGATATGCTGCCAGTTACAATGGTATGCTGTCACCTCACGTTGCACTGAATAAAGTTTTCAACAAACAAATATCCGCCTATGTCGCATACAGTAAGGGCTACAAAGCTCCTGTCAGTTCTTACTTCTTTGTCCCGGTTACCGGTCAGGTTAATACAGGTCTTACGCCGGAAGTGGGCAATCAATTTGAAATTGGTACAAAAGGTTCCTTGTTTCGCGATAAATTAGTATACGAACTGGCACTGTTCAACGCTATCTTTTCAGACAAGATGACTACCGTCGCCGTTCAGAATCCAGCAAATACAGCTACGTTATATACTTACACGGTGAACGGAGGAACGGTTAACAACAAAGGACTTGAACTACTGTTGAAATACTCTGCATATCAGTCAGAGACCGGGTTTTTTAGCACCATCAGACCGTTTGCAAACTTCACCTACTCCGATTTCCAGTATAGGGACTTTAAGTTCGAGTCAATTGGCAAAACAGTAAAAGACAAGGCTGATTCTGTCGTGGTTGCGGATTACTCAGGCAATGCCGTAGCGGGAGTGCCGAAGGTTACTGCCAACGCAGGTGTTGACATCACAACTCGGCCAGGTATTTATGCTAACGCCAATTTTGCTTATCGTGATGCTACCCCATTTACTTCAGATGGAAAGTACCAGACCAATTCTTACAGCCTGCTAAACGCCAAGTTGGGCCTTCACAGAACTTTCATGAAACATTTCGATGTGGATGTGTTTGTAGGAGCAGACAATATCACAGGCAGCCAGTACTACTATATGATATTTCTGAACCAGTTGCCGGATGCGTATATACCCGCTCCAAAGGAAACTACAATATACGGCGGACTCAACCTTAGATACACCTTATAAATTCATAACCACGAGACAGCTTCACCAGGGGCTGTCTCGTTTTTAATTCTTTATCTAATGAAGTATACTCTTGCGTGCCTGGCTACCCTGTTGGTGTTCAGCGGGTGTGGCCGATTCGGTAATGCTGATGAAAAAAACGGGAAAAAGCGAATTGTCTGCCTCGCAAAGCAGTACAATGAGATCATCTTTGCATTGGGCGCAGAACAGGATCTGGTGGCAACTGATCTCACGAGCACTTATCCCCCCGAGATAAAAAAACTGCCGACGGTTGGTTATCACCGTGCGCTTTCTGCCGAGGGCATCCTTGCTATGAAACCTACACTCATCATTCACGACAATAACATAGGTCCAGAGCATGTGGTGAAACAACTCAACGATCTTCAGATACCAATGAAGACGTTTGCTGATAGGGTAAATGATATAGAAGGAACAAAATCGCTGATACGCGAGATGGGAAAGTACTTTGGTAAGGAACAAAAAGCAGAAAGTATTTGCAGGACACTTGATGACGATATGCGGCAGGCGATTGAGAATGCAAAGCGATACCATGATTCGCCCCGTGTGGTCATTATACATTTTGGGCAGGCCAGCAATGTCTTCCTTGTTGTGACTAAACGGAGCAATGCGGCAAAGATGATAGAGTGGGCAGGTGGCACAATGGCGGTAGAGGGCACGAAAGGAATGAACCAGCTATCTGCGGAGGTGATTGCAAGTGCGAATCCTGATGTTATACTGCTAACTGATTTTGGGTACGATCGCCTTGGCAGCATCCAAAAGGTAAAGGAACTCCCCGGCATAGCAGGCACTAAGGCGGCGAATACAAATCGCATATATCGTGTAGAGGAGCACGACATTATTTACTTCGGTCCGCGTACGGGCAAGAACGTACTGGCACTCCAAAAGCTGCTCCATGACAATGAGTCTCGCTAAGCAACAATACGGAGGAGTTTACCCGCTGCTGTTAATAGTACTCGCGACGTCCTTCGTTATGTCAGTATGCTTCGGCGCGGTGGATATAGCTCCGGCGGAAATCGTATCCGGGCTCAGAAAATACTCTACGTCAGGCGATCTATCACTGAATGAAAGGATCATGCTGCACATTCGCCTTCCTCGCGCTATAATGTGCGTCATCGCCGGTGCCAGCCTCGCTGTGGG
>Ga0196970_1000531_pt1 | contig 42399 bp, 46 predicted proteins | sample S1v_513CmetaG_FD_148672 | JGI IMG/M metagenome (GOLD analysis project Ga0196970, IMG submission 148672) | Soil microbial communities from Anza Borrego desert, Southern California, United States - S1+v_5-13C | ecosystem: Environmental > Terrestrial > Soil > Desert | place: USA: California... | reverse complement strand
GATCAGGGTTGCCCCCATTGTCCAATATTCCCCACTGCTGCCTCCCGTAGGAGTCTGGGCCGTGTCTCAGTCCCAGTGTGGCTGATCATCCTCTCAGACCAGCTACCGATCGTCGGCTTGGTAGGCCATTACCCCACCAACTACCTAATCGGACGCGGGCCCCTCTCTCGGCGTAAACTTTCTCCCGAAGGACGTATCCGGTGTTAGCGTCCGTTTCCAGACGTTATCCCGAACCGAAAGGCAGGTTCCCACGTGTTACTCACCCGTGCGCCACTATGGCCGAAGCCATCGTTCGACTTGCATGTGTTAGGCATGCCGCCAGCGTTCGTTCTGAGCCAGGATCAAACTCTCAGGTTCAATTCACCGCCGGTCCCGAAGGACCAGGGCAATTGATGGGGTCGCTCATGCGACACACCAATCCTAAGCTCGATTCTGTATCTCTGCTTGGCTTGGAATGCGCGGTCGAACGACCCCGTGTGTGCCAGGCCCCTCCTACCGGAGGTTCCCAACCGCAGGTCTCGCCGCCTGCGCATCCCTTCTCACAACACGATATGCGATTGTCAAAGATCCGTGGGCGCCGGAGGACCCGGAGCCGCAGCGGCTTGCGTCCGCTTCCCTGAGAAGCCGACCGTGAGCCGCCAGAAGTCTTTCTGGGTGAGCCCGGAGACGAAAAGCGCAACGCCGAACCGGCGTCGCTTGCGGCGAACCGCTCATTTCCATCTTCGTGCTTCGCTCCGACCCGCCGGCCAACCGGCCACCGCGTCGGTGGAGCGGTTTATATGAGCCCTCCCCCGCCCCGCGCAAGCGCTTTTTTCATCGCGCTGTCATTTTTTCCGAACGCGCTTTTCCGAGCGCCGGGGCGGCCCCCCGTCACAGGAGGCCGAGGGCGCGCAGTTCGGCCACGAGGTGCGGCGGCAGTTCGTCCCCCATGCCGGCCGCGTCCGCCGCGTCGGGCGGGGCGTCCTTCGGTTCCAGGTAGCGCCAGCCCTGGAAGGGCCGGTGCGGGGTGGCAAGCACCGGCACGATCGCCACGTCCAGCGTCAGCCGGCAGCGCTTCTTGCCCTCGGCGTCGATGGCGGTGTCGACGGCCAGCACGCGCTGGCGCGCCCGCACGCTGCCGCGGATCACCCAGTAGAGCGAGCCGCCCTCCAGGATCTCCGCCGCGCGCTTGGGCACGAAGCCGGTGAACAGGGGCACGGTACCGCCATTGGGGCCGCCATTGGGCCCGGCCTCGACCCGGCGGGCCTGGATGGTCTGGAGATGCTCCACGTCGTCGACGCCGACGGCGAGCTTGATCAGGTGCAGGGGCATGATGATCCGCAGGGAATGTCCGCTCAGAGCGGGCCGTGGTCGCGGCGGTCGCCCGGCTTGGCATGGCCGATGATGGCGCTGAAGCCGAACAGCAGCAGCAGCACGCCGATGACGATCTCGACGGCGCAGACGAAGCGCACCGCCCCGGTGATTGGGTAGATGTCGCCGTACCCGACCGTGGCGAAGGTCACCAGCGAGAAGTACAGCCCCTCCGGAAAGGTCAGGTCGCGGCGCACGCCGTCGATGATGAAGTTCGGGTCGACCATGAAGCGGTCCATGATCGTGTAGATCGCCCCGAACATGATGATGGTCAGCGAATAGAAGGTCAGGAAGGCGAAGGCCGGCAGCACCAGCCGGGCCGCCTGCTGGAAGAAGCCTTCGAACAGCAGCCCGGCGTCGAGCAGGAAGACCGCGATGTCGCGGCTGACCAGGGCGACGATGACGGCGATGGCGCCCATGGAGGCGATGAATATCTCCGCCAGCATGTCCGGCGGGAACTCGTGGCCGGGCACCAGGAAGGTCAGCGCGCCGATGCCCCACACCGGGGCCATCCACAGGAAGATGCGGTCGAACTGCCCACCGTCGCGGATGCGGCGCGCCTGCACGATGGCGCGGATGTCCTTGGCCCGCCACCACGCCCCGCCGACGAAGGCGACCAGCGGCAGCACGAAGCCGAGCCCCTGCGCCATCGGGCCCAGCGCGTGGAAGTTGCTTTCCAGGAAGAAGACGAAGATGCAGGCGTACACGCCGATGAAGTTGGTGAGCGCCAGCGTGAAGAACTGGCTTCCCGGGAACACGTAGTGGAACACGCCCACCACCAGGCCCACCGACCCCAGCAGCACGAACGCCAGATCGCCCGACACCGAGCGGATGGACAGCGCGATGAGGCCGAGCAGGAAGGCGGTGAACACCGCCCCGCCCAGCCACGAGTGCCGGGCCGCCGGGCGCAGCACCGGCGTGGTGTCGGGAGCGGACTTCGTCCGCCGCTCGGTGATGGGCTGGTCCATGGAGGATGGTCTGACGGCGCTGTTGCAGGGCGTTGTTATAGCGCCATGACCACGCCGTTGCCACCATCCGCCGGCCTGCTGCCAGGCGCCGGTCTACCAGCCACCGCGCTCCAGCCACGCGTCGACCATGTCCAGGCGGTCCCAGCCCCAGAAGGGCTCGTCGCCGACCAGGACGAAGGGCGCGCCGAAGACGCCGCGGGCGATGGCACCGTCGGTCTCCGCACGCACGCGGTCCTTCACCGCCGGATCCTGGATGGCCGCCGTCACCTCGGCCGGGTCGAGGCCCAGCGTGGACGCCACCTCCGCCACCACCTCGACCGGGCCGATGTCGCGCCCCTGCCCCCAATGGGCGTGGAAGACGGCACGCGCCAACCGCCGGGCGGCACCCTCGTCGCGGCCGGCCAGCCACCAGTAGGCGCGCGTCGCCGCCAGCGAGTTCGCCGGCATCACCGCCGGCCACGCGAAGGGAGCGCCGGTGAGGCGCGCGATGCGGCGGACGTCGTGGCGCAGATAGTCGCCGCGCAGCGGCTGCATGGTGTTGGGCTTCATGCCCGTGACCTTGAAGACCGCGCCCAGCAGGATGGGGTGCCACGTCACCGTGCGGCCGTGCTTCGCCGCGACGTCGTCGATTCGCAGCGAGCCGAAGTAGGCGTAGGGGGAGCTGAAGTCGAAGTAGAAGTCGATCGATACGCCAGTGGCGGCGTCAGTCGCTGCGGCCATTGTGCCCGTCCTCCCGGAGGTTGTTTTCCGGACAGGCTAGACCGCGGCCATGACGCGCCGCAAGGCGGATCGCCCGCGGCGCCCCCGATCGGACCGCATAGACGTCAGACGGCGCGGACCTTGGCGTCAAAGACGTAGCCGGCGCCGCGCTCGGTCTTGATGATGCGCGGTTCCTTGGGGTTCGCCTCGATCTTGCGGCGCAGGCGCAGGATCAGCACGTCGATGGAGCGGTCGAACACCTCCGCCCCGTCGGCGCGCGTCAGGTCGAGCAGCTGGTCGCGCGTCAGCACGCGCTGCGGGCGCTTGACGAAGGCGGCGAGCAGGCCGAACTCGGCCTTGGTCAGCTCCACCTCGCGGCCATCCTGGGCGCGCAGGCGCTGGGCGGTGAGGTCGAGTTCCCAGTTGGCGAACTGCACGACGGCGCGCAGCTCGTCCGCACCGCGCGGCGGGCGCCCCTCGCCGGCGACGCGGCGCAGCACCGCCTTGATGCGGGCCAGCAGCTCGCGCGGGTTGAAGGGCTTGGTCAGGTAATCGTCGGCACCCAGCTCCAGCCCGACGATGCGGTCGACGTCCTGGTCCTTGGACGACAGGATGATCACCGGGATGTGCGTTTCCGTGCGGATGTGGCGCACGAGGCCCAGGCCGTCGCCGTCCGGCAGGCGCAGGTCGCACACCACCAGGTCGGCCGGGTCGCTTTCCAACGCCTGCTTCGCCGTCGCCGTGTCCGGCGCGGTCGTGACGCGGTACCCCTCGGCCGTCAGATAGGAGGCCAGCAGTTCCCGAATCGGCTCGTCGTCATCGACCGCTAGAATGTGCATGCCCTTAGCCTCCCGCCCCTCTTGTCCGACGCCCTGGGGTCTACACGCCATCCGTTACAGCCTTGTAACACATTCCCACCGCAAAGCGAAAGGGTGTGTGCGTTGAAACAGCCGGTGGTGTCCGCGAAACCAAAAACCAGGAAATCTGAAATCGGCAAGTCATATCGAAACGCTTAAATCCCGCCGTGCCGTGAGGGGGAACCCCCGAACCGATCCCCCCGGACCGATCCACGAGGGACGACGATGAACGCCATCGACCACTGCCTGCAGCGCTTCGCCCTGCTCGACCGGGCCGACGACCTGCTGAACGAGGTGCGGCTGTACCGCACCGGCGTTCCGGTCCGCGAGGCGATCGCCCAGCACCGGGCGCTGCTGCGCGAGGCGCGCCGCCACCTGGAGTCGGCGCAGTCGCTCGTTCCCGCCAACGCCTGAAGCTTTCAAAGAGTTTTCCGCCATGGCCTTCGCCCCGCACGCCACGACCGAGCCCGACCGGCGGCCGCACGACCGCCGCCACCGGAGCGCGTGCCGGCCGGCGCGGGGCCTGGACCGGTTCCATGGACATGCGGGCCGTCCTGCGGGCGGTCTCCTGAGCTTCCCGAAGCAGCCGGAGGGTGACCGGGTGCTTCCCCTTGCCTCCCCTCCCCCCGCGCGGGGGAGGGGGCCTTTTTCCGGGGCGGACGCGGCAACGGCGCCGCTGTGGCGGGAAATGATGGGGCGCTGGCTGGAATCGTAAGGGACGCGGCACGTCAGCGCCGCGCCGTCACTTCGATCTCGATCTTCATGCGCGGGTCGATCAGCGGACACACCACCGTGGTGTTGGCCGGCCGCGCCTCCCCCAGATATTCGCCGAGAATCGGCGCGACGCGTTCGAAATCGGCAGCGCTGGTCAGGTAGACGCGCACGCGCACCACGTCCGCCAGACTGGCCTTGGCCTGTTCCAGCGCGGCGCGGATGTTGCGGAAGGTCTGGTGCGCCTGTTCGACGACGTCGTCGCTGATGGTGCCGGCGGCGTAGTCGAAGCCGGTGGTGCCGGAGACGAACACCCACTTGCCGTCGACGACCGCGCGGGAATAGCCCGCCACCTTCTCGAACGTGGAGCCCGACGAAATCAGCTTTCGCGGCATGCCGCCTCCCTCCCGTTTTGATTGCTTGCGCAGGAGGATGGCACAACGGCCCGGCGCCGCAACCGGAAAGATCCCGATTCCGCCGCATTTCGCCCCAATTTCATCGCTATCCCTGGCACGACCACGCTGAAGCTTCGGGAGCCCGTTCCATGCGCCTGTCCGTTCCCTCCACCCTCGTCCTCCTGCTTCTGGCGCCGGCGGTCCACGCCGAGCAGCCGCTGGCGCTGAAGCGCGTGCTGCTGTCCACCGGCGGCGTCGGCTATTTCGAACACGAGGCGACGGTGACCGGCGACGGCACGCTGACGCTGGAGGTGCGCCGCGACCAGGTGGACGACGTGCTGAAGAGCATCGTCGTCTACGACGACAAGGGCGGTATCGGCACCATCAGCCTGCCGGGCGAGGAGCCGCTGCGCGAGGCCTTCCGCGAACTGCCCTTCGGGGAGGAGGCGCTGGCCTCGCCCGCCGCCCTTCTCACCGCGCTGCGCGGGGCCGAGGTGCGGGCGGTCGGCACGCGGCAGGTCGCCGGGCGCATCCTGTCGGTCACGGAAGAGACGGTGGCGCTGCCCAACGGCGGCGGCACCGTGCTGCGCCACCGGCTGAGCGTCGTGACGCCGTCCGGCCTGCAGCAGGTCGTGCTGGAGGAGACCGATTCGCTGACGCTGGCCGACTCCAGGCTTCAGGCGCAGGTGGACGCCGCGCTGGCGGCGCTGGCCCAGCACGGCGAGCGCGACCGGCGGCGGCTGACCATCCGCACCACGGCGCCGGGTGGCGACCGGGGGGAGCGCACCGTGCGCGTCGCCTATGTGGTCGAGGCGCCGCTGTGGAAGGCCACCTACCGGCTGACCCTGCCGGGCGGCGCGGCGACGGCGGGCGACCTGCAGGGCTGGGCGGTGCTGGAGAACCTGAGCGGGGAGGATTGGGCGGGCGTCGACCTGACCGTCGTGTCCGGCAACCCGGTGACCTTCCGGCAGGCGCTCTACACGCCCTACTTCGTGAACCGCCAGGAGGTGCCGGTCGAGGTGCTGGGCCGCGTGCTGCCCAAGGCGGACGAGGGCGGCGTCGAGGCGCCCCGCCCCGCCGGCCGGGCGATGATGGAGGCGGCCCCGCCCGCGCCCGCGGCGGTCGCCGCCGCACCCATGCCCGGCGCCCCGGCGCCGGCCCCCATGGCGAAGGCGATGAGCGCGCCCCCACCCCCGCAGCGCACCGCGGAGGTGACGGCGGCGGAGAGCAGCGAGGCGACGACGCAGGTGGTGTTCCGCTACCCGCAGCCGGTGACGCTGGCCAGCGGCGGCTCGCTGCTGCTGCCCATCGTGGCGCGCGCGGTGCCGGCGGCGGCGGTGGACCTCTACCAGCCCGGCACGCAGCCGCGCCACCCGCTGGCCGCCGTGCGGCTGAGCAACGACGGCGCCGCCGGCCTGCCGCCGGGCGTGCTGACGCTGTACGAGCGCGGGGCGGAGGGTGCCGTGTCCTACGTCGGCGACGCGCGGCTGGCGGCGCTGCCGGCCGGCGAGGAGCGGCTGCTGAGCTTCGCTGTGGACCAGAAGGTGAAGGTCGACCGCACGGAGCAGTCCAGCCAGGCGCTGACCCGCGCCACCGCCACCGAGGGCGTGCTGCAGCTCACCGTCACCGAGCGGCAGACGACCACCTACACCATCGCGGGCGCCGCGCGGGAGGCCCGCACGGTGATCGTCGAGCATCCCCGCCGGCACGGCTGGGATCTGGTGGAGCCGGCCGGGGCCAAGGCGGAGCTGACGCCCTCCGCCCACCGGCTGCCCGTGGAGGTGCCGGCCGGCGGCACGGCGACGCTGACCGTGGCGCTGGAGCGGCCGCGCGTCGACCGCTTCATCCTGGCCGACATGCAGCCGGACCAGATCACCTATTACGCCAACGCCCGCGAACTGCCGCCCACCGCGCGGGACGCGCTGGCCAAGCTGGCGGGGCTGCGCGCCGCGCTGGCCGACAGGCAGCGCCGGATCGGCGACCTGGAGCGCGAGCAGGGCGAACTGGTCAAGGACCAGGAGCGCCTGCGCCAGAACCTGGGCGCGCTGCCGGCCAACAGCGACCTCGCCAAACGCACGCTGGCCCGCATGGGCGAGGAGGAGACGCGGCTGGAGCAGATCGCCCGCGACCTGACCGCCGCCCGCAAGGACGCCGCGGCGGCGCGGCAGGCGCTGGCGGACGCGGCGAAGGCGGCGCGCTGGTAGCGCCGCCGCCTCACGCCTCCCGGTCGGGGCGGCCGGCCGCCCCCTCGCGGCGCGCCCACGGCATCCCGGGCATCCGCTCCGCCGGCAACGCCGCCAGATGCTCGGCCGCCCCGGCGCACTGGGTGCGCAGTTCCGGCACGGCGGTCATCTCCCAGAACGGCGCCCGGCTGGCGGGGCCGAGCGCGAACAGCCGGCCCGAGGCGCGCCCCGACGCGCCGATCAGCGCCCCGTCCGCCGTGACGTCGAGACCGAGGCGCAACGGATCCGGCCGGGCCAGGCCACGCCGCAGCAGCGCCTGCACCAGCGGGTGGCGGATTCGCGCGTAGTCGCATTCCGAACCGGTGGCGTTGATCACGCGGCCCACCCGCCGGGCGTCGATCGCGCCGCCGCGCTCGACGATCGCCACCGCCACGCCGTCGCCATCCGGCGACAGGCCGTGCAGCCGCCCGGCGCGCACCGACAACTGGCCGGACGCCCGCGCCGCCGCGATGCGCGCCGCCACTTCCGGCGCCAGACGGTGGCGGTGCACCTCCCAGAACGGGCGGGCGTGGCGCAGGAAGCGGCGCCGCTCCTCCTCCGGCAGGTGCTCCCAGATGCGGTGATGGTGGGGGCGCAGCGCGTCGAACGCGGCCCGCCAGTCGAACCCCGCCGCCTGGGCACGCCGCGCGTCCGCCTTCAGCGCGATCAGCACGTCGAGCACGGTGCGCGGCATCACCTGCGGGCACAGGAAGGATTTGTAGGGCCGCGTCTCCTCGTGCACCGTCGGCAGCAGGCCGCGCCGGGAGACCGCCAGGATGGCGCCGCGGTGCCCCTGGTCGAGCAGGCTGAGGACCACGTCCACCATGGTCAGCCCGGTGCCCAGCACCAGCACCGCCTCGTCCGGCGGCACGGCCGCCACCGCCGCATGGTCCCACGGGTCGCCGATGTAACGGGGCGAGGCGAAGACCGCGGCCGCCGCCTGCGGGTCCGCCGCGACCCGCGGCGGGGGCGGCGGGAAGTTGCCGAGGCACAGCACCGCGCGGTCGGCCGGCAGCATCGGGCCGCCGTCCAGGCGCAGGCGCACGCCGTCGCCTTCCTCGATCACGTCGACCGCCTCGGCGCGCAGCGTCCTCACCGCCACGTGCGGCGGAGCGGCGGCCTGTGCCTGGGCCAGCACGTCCCGGATGTAGGCGCCGTACACCGCGCGCGACACGAAGGCGTGGCCGGACGGCGGCACCGGGCTGTCGCTGTTGCGCGCCCACAGCCAGCGCAGGAAGTGGCGGGGATCGTCGGGGTAGGCGCTCATGTTGTAGGCGCGCACGTTCAGCACGTGTGCGCCGTTGGGCGTGGAGTACGCCAGCCCCGGACCGGGCGCCCCCGACCGTTCGATCAGATGGATGGTGGTGGGCTGCTCGCAGCGGCGCAGCAGGTGCGCGGCCAGCATGCTGCCGGTGAACCCGGCGCCCACGATGGCGATCCGGTGTGGCGGACGGAGCGAACTCCCAAACGGCATCATGGCCTTCTCCCCGGTCTGGGTGGCAGAGGCGTAATTCGTCCTTAACCCGCAATTCCCGCTGTTGTTCTGGATGCAACCATACCGGACAGGCAGGGAAAACGCACCCGCCCGCCCGCGTTATGCCGGACGGACGGGAAAGCCGCCCCGCACCCCCACTGCGGAATGGACATGCCGCCAACATTTCCTATTTAAATTATAGGAAATAACGTGCAACATACACTTTCTCTATGTTCATTTCCCGGCCGCAGCCGACGATGGGGCCGACAGTGGGGGAGTGCCGACCATGCTCATGACCGTTCGTTGCAACGCTTTGGGCAGCGCATTGGAGGCTCCGGGCGACCCGCCGTCGCCGCTCGATCCGCAGGTGCGGCGCCTGACGGCCGCCGCCGTCGCGCACGGGGCGGGGCCGGCCGACCCGTTGCGGGGGCCGCTGGCGCGTGCGCGGGCGGCGGCGGAGCGTCACTACGCCTTCCTGAACGGAGCCTCCCCCGCCCTGCCCCGCGTCGACACGGTGACCATCGACGGGCCGGCCGGGCCGCTGCCGCTGCGCATCCACCGGCCCACGGCGGACGGCGTCCTGCCGGTACTGCTGTGGTTCCACGGCGGCGGCTTCGCGCTCAACAGCCTGGACACGCACGACCGGCTCCTGCGCCTGCTGGCCCGGCGCAGCGGCGCCGCGGTGGTCGGCGTCGCCTACAGCAAGGCGCCCGAGCACCGCTTCCCCACCCAGGTCGAGGAGGCCGCGGCGACGCTGCGCTGGCTGGCCGGGCACGGCGCCGCGCACGGGCTGGACGCTGGCCGGCTGGCCGTCGGCGGCGATTCGGCCGGCGCCAACCTGGCGCTGACGGCGGCGCTGGAAGCCCGCCGGGGCGGGCCGCGCATCGCGCTGGGCGTGCTGCTGTACGGCATGTTCGCCGCCGACTTCGACACGGACTCCCACCACCGCTTCGGCGACGGCCGCCATGGGCTCTCCACCGAGCGCATGCGCTGGTACTGGCGCCAGTATCTGGGCGACGCGGCACCGGACGCCCGTTCCGCTCCGCTGCTGGCCGACCTGGCCGGGCTGCCGCCGCTGCTGCTCGTCGGCGCCGGGGTCGACTGCCTGCTCGACGACACGCTGCGCCTCGCCGAGCGGCTGGCAGAGGCCGAGGTGCCGCACCGGTTGTGGGTCTACCCGGACCTGCCGCATTCCTTCGCGCAGATGGCGCGCACGGTGGATGCCGCCGACGCGGCGGTGACGCGCGTCGCCGAAGCCGTCGCGCAGGTGCTGCTCCAGCCGGCCGAAGGTGCGTTATGAACGCCCCCGCCGCCCCCTGGCGCGTCGCCATCGTCGGCGCCGGCTTCACCGGCAGCCTGCTGGCCGTGCACCTCATGCGCGCCGCGGCGACGCCGGTGGAAATCCACCTGATCGAGCGGCGGCCGGTGCCCGGTCCGGGACTGGCCTACTCCACCGGGGACGACAGCCACCTGCTGAACGTGCGCGCCCACAACATGAGCGCGTTTCCCGACGACCCGCCGCACTTCCAGCGCTGGCTGTGGTCGCTGCGGGGATCCGCCGCCGGACCGTCCAGCGGCAACGCCTTCGTCTCGCGCACCACCTACGGCGCCTACATCGTCGACGTGCTGGAGCAGGCGCGGCGCACCGCGCCGCCGCACGTCGCGCTGCACGTCCACAACGCCGAGGTGGGCGGCATCGTGCCCACGGCGGCCGGCGTGCGCCTGACCCTCGACGGCGCGGACACCGGCACGGAGGCGCTGGACGCCGACGCGGCGGTGCTGTGCACCGGGCACTTCCCGCCCTCGCCGCCGGCCATGGCCTCGGCCGAGGCGTACGATTCCCCGCATTGCATAGGCGACCCGTGGAACCACGCGGCCATCGCCGGCATCGACGCCGACGCGCCGGTGGTCATCCTCGGCACCGGGCTGACCATGGTGGACACCGTGCTGACGCTGGACGGCAACGGCCACCGCGGCCCCATCGTGGCGCTGTCGCGCAACGGCCGCCTGCCGCACGTGCACGAGGAGACGCGGCCCTTCGCCTCCGCCATCGACCCGGCGGCCCTGCCCTCCACCGTGCGCGGCCTGCTGGCGGCGTTGCGCGCCGACGCCGCGCGGGCGGAGGCCGAGGGGGCCGGCTGGCGCTCCGCCTTCGACGCGCTGCGGCCGCACCACCACCGGCTCTGGCAGGCCCTGGACGAGAGCGAGCGCCGGCGCTTCCTGCGCCACGGCCGGGGCTTGTGGGACGTGCACCGCCACCGCATGGCGCCGCGCGTCGCCGCCCGCATCGAGTCCTTGCGCGAAGCCGGCCGGCTGGAGGTGCGCTCCGGCCGCCTGCTCGGCCTCGTCGCGGCGGAACGGGGCCTGCGCATCACCGTGGCGCCGCGTTCCGGCGAGGCGCCGTGGAGTCTGGTGGGCACGCTGATCAACAGCACCGGGCCGCAGTGCGACTACGCCCGCATCCGCCACCCGCTGGTGCGCGCCCTGCTGGGCCAGGGGCTGGCGCGGCCGGACCCGCTGCGCCTCGGCCTCGACGTCACGGCGGACGGCGCGTTGGTCGGCGCCGACGGCCGCCCGTCCGACCGGCTGTTCGCCGTCGGGCCGCTGGCCCGCGCGCCGTACTGGGAAATGCTGGCCGTGCCGGAGCTGCGCACCCGCTGCGCCGAGGCCGGCCGCGAACTCGCCGAACGCGCCGCCCGGGGAAGACCGCGATGACCGGAGGATCACGATGACGCAGACGCACGACGACCTGAGCGACCTCGCCCGCACGGTGGCGGGCAACCTGCGCCTGCTGCGCACGCAGCAGGGGCTGTCGGTGGACCGGCTGGGCCGGCTGGCCGGGGTGGAGCCCGCCGTGCTGGCCGGCATCGAGGCGGGCGGCGGCGTGCCGGCCATCGACACGCTGTGGCGCATCGCCAAGGTGCTGGAGGTGCCGTTCTCCAGCCTGCTCAGCGCCGGTGCCGCCGGCCGCACCACGGTGCTGCGCCGCGCCGACACCAAGGTGCTGGCCTCGCACGACGGCCGCTTCACGTCGCGCGCGCTGTTCCCCTTCGAGGGCGAGCGGCAGGTGGAGTTCTACGAGCTGCGCCTGGCACCGGGCGCGGAGGAGCAGGCCGACGCCCACGCCACCGGCACGATGGAGAACCTGACGGTGAGCCGCGGCACGGTGGAGATCGTCACCGGCGACGGCCCGCACACGCTGGCCGAGGGCGACAGCATCCTGTTCGAGGCCGACGTGCCGCACGCCTACCGCAACGCGGGCGATGGCGAGGCGGTGCTGTACCTCGTCATGACGTACGCGGAGCCGGTGATCGTGTAGGGGGCGGCCGCCGCCCACCGTCAGAGGACGATGCCGTCACCGATCCGATGTCCGGACCGTTCGGCTCGGGTGCGGATTCGCCAGGAAAAAGCGCAGCATCTCCCGCGTGGCGTCCGGCCCGCGCGGATCGGTGTAGGATCCGGCGGGGCTGCCCCCGGCCCAGGCGTGCCCGGCGCCCTGGATCGTCCACTGCTCGCAAAGCACACGGCCGGCGGCGTCGGTGTGGAGCGTGCGACTGTAGCCGTGCCCGCCGGGCATCTGTCCGTGCTCCACCGCCGCCCGCAGCCCCGCGGCCCCCGCCGTGGACTGCGCGGCGACGTCGTCGCCGTTGCGCGGGTGAACCGTGGCGTCCCGATCGCCGTGGAAGACGATCGTCGGAACGGGCGTCGGAACGGGCGTCGGAACGGGGACGCCGGACCGCGGTCCCGCCGCTCCCCCGCCCTGGCGCATGGCGGCGAAGGCGGAGGGAAGGTCGCGGGCCGCACCGCGGGGCAGGCCGGAATGCACGCCGACGGCGGCGTAGAGATCGGGATAGGCGGCGCCCATGATGGCCGCCGCGGCACCTCCGGCGGAGAGGCCCGCGACGTAGACGCGGCTCGGGTCGACGGGGTGGTCGCGCATGATCTGCCGGGTGATCCCGGCGATCAGCGAGGGTTCGCCGCCGTCGCGCCCCTGGTCGGCCGGGCTGAACCAGTTCCAGCACTTCTGGGCGTTGGCCGAGGACGGCTGTTCCGGGTAGGCGACGAGGACGCCCTGCTCCTCCGCCAGCGCGTTCATGCGGGTGCCGGCGGCGAAGTCGTCCGGCGACTGGGTGCAGCCGTGCAGCATCACCACCAGGGGAAGCGGCCGGCCGTCGCGGCGGTTGGCGGGAACGTAGAGCTTGTAGGCGCGCGTCCCGGCCCCGTTGCCGTAGGACGCCGCCGTGAAGGTGGCGCCGTCCGGCAGCGGGTCGGCGGCGGGGCGGCCGGCCACGCCGAGGTCGAGGCCGGCCGGCACGGCACGGGCGGCAAGGCCGCGCAGGGTTTCGCCCAGGCCCGCCCGGGGGCGGGGATGGAACCGGCCGACGAAAGCGCCATGCGCCGGCGCAGGAGACGGCGCGGGGGATGGGGTGGACGCCGGGCCCGCCGTGGCGCCGCTCAGCAGGCGCTGGATGAGGGCGGTCGCCGCGGCGAGGTCGCCGGCCTGGGTGAGGCGGGTCGCCTCGGCCATCCCGGCGGAGAAACGGTCGGTCATGTCAGGTACTTTCTGGGATCGGAGGCGGGCGAAGGCCCGGTCCGTCGTCTTTCAGGGGAACTCGCCCTTCCGGAATGCGGGTGGCGGCGTGCGCCGTCACCGCATGCGGTCCGCAAGGGCCGCCTTGACGGCGGCGCTGGCGTGCAGCGCCCCCAGCACGGCGACCGAGGCGATGGTGGCGCGAGCGAGTTCGGGGGTGACGTCCTGGGCGATGGTGGCGAGCCCGAGGACGCGGATGTCGAGCATCCGTCCGGCATCCCGCGCCGCTTCGAGGTCGTCGCGGGTGTAGTGGCGCAGGCCCAGATCGACGCTCTTGCGCGTCACGGCCTGCCGCACGGCGTCGCCGTGGCGGTCGATCTGGTTGCGGATGGCGGTGCGGATGAAGTCGGTGCGGTTCGCGTAGAACCCTTCCTGCACCAGCAGGTCGACGTGCCCAAGGTCGACGTAGCCGAGGTTGATCGTGATCTTCTCGCTGTCCCCGGCCTTCGGCTTCAGATCCCGTGCGTCGCCGACCATCTTATTTCCATCCCGTTACCATCCAGTTGGATGGTAAATGGGGGCGGTGGCGTGCCGATCAAGGGGCGCGCCGGCCAAGGGAGAGAATCCGGGAACGGCCGGCGAAGAGGCCGCCCATGGCCGTCCGTTCGCCCTCGGCGTCCCGCGCTGCCGCTCCGGCCCGGCCTGAAACGGAAAAAGGCCCCCGGCGCCGAAGCACCGGGGGCCGTTGCGGGAGGGGGTGAACGCGGGGAAGCGCTATGGGCCGAGGCCGTTTCCCCGCCGTCCAGGGCCGTGCTTGGAAGCCGGGCCGACGCCCAGGTGCCGGGCGACGAACTCGCCGCCCTTGATCTCCAGGATCTGCAGGAGCGGGTAGACGCTGAACCCCGCGATCAGCAGGGTGCCGTCCCGATAGGCGAAGTCCGCCGGCAGGAAATCGCCCACCACCTGCCCGATGAAGAAGCCAAGCGCGATGTTGGTGAGGAAGCGCAGCCAGTTGAGCGGCACGTTCCTGGTCACGTGCGCGTAGAGATAGTTCGCCATCGCGCCGAACGACGCGACGGCCCCATTGACCGCAAGTTCGTAGAACGCGGTGTGCTTGTCCATGGCGGCCCTATCAGCGCGGGTTTGGAAAAGGCGGGACGCGACTATTCCTGTCCCGCCGTGGAAGCGGCCTTGCCCACGTCCTCCTGCTCCGGCGTGAACAGCTCGGCGGTGATGTCCACGGCGTAGCCGTTCGCGTCGAACCGGTGCTCCACGGTGGTGACGCGCCACTCCGTCGGCAGGCCGGGGCGGAAGCCTTGCAGCCTCAGCTTCTGCTCGGCCATGAACCGCGGGTCGCCGATGGTGGTGCAGCTGAACTTGGCCGATCCCCGGTCCTTCCGGTTCTTGGTGCCGGCGGCGTCCGCCGCCGCCGCCTTGGCGTCGGCGCACGCGAAGCGGGTGTTCTGGTGGGGCGGCGCCCCAGCCTGCGCCTGCTTCTGCGCGGCGGCGTCCTTGTCCCAGTAGGCCGTCTGGACGCCGCCGGCCGGTCCCCTGGCGTCCTTGGCCTTGCCGGCTTCGGCGCGTGCCTTGTAGCTGTAGGTCCACTTGGACAGCCGGTCCATCCGTACGACGGCTTCGGGCAGCGCCTTGCCGCTGACGGCCTTGGCCTTGCCCTTCGGCGCCAGCACCAGCATGCCGTTGACCGGCTTGACCACCGCGTCGTGCCGCTCGGCCAGGCGGTGGAGGAAGGCCATGGGGCTTTCGTTGGTCTGGTCCTCGTGCGCCACCGGCACCGCGGCCAGCGCCGGGTCCAGCCGGGCCTGGTAGCCGTGCGCCCTCGCAACCTCCTGCACGATGGCGCCCAGCGTGGTGGCGTCCCAGGACCGCGAGGTGGGCGTGCGGAAGGGGCCCACCATATCGGCGGCCTTGGCGCCAACCTTCAGCGTCTCGGGCGGGCCGCTGTGCTCGACCTCGTCCACCAGGAAGCTGCCCATGGGCAGCATGCCGGTCTCCTCGTAGCCCAGCGACAGCTCCAGCCGGCATCCCACGTCGGGCAGCGCCACATGCGCGCCGTCCGCCGGGCGCGGCCGGTCGTCGAGCTGGATGGTGAGGCGGTCGGACTTGGCCTCCGCCTCGTCGTGGCAGGCGATGGACAGCAGGCGGTCGCGGATGTTGGCCGTGATGTCCCGGCCGTCCGCCAGCAGTTTGAAGGCAGGGCGCATGGTCACCCCCAGATCCGGACGACGCGCTGCGTCGTCCCGGCGGGCAGGTCCGGCAGCGTGACGGTGCGGCCGGCGGGGAGGACGACGCCCGCGTCGGCCAGCCCCGGGTTGGCGTCCAGCACGGCCTCCACGGCGCCGGTGCGGCTGCCGTAGTGCTTCCAGGCCACGTAATCCACCATGTCCCCGTTCCTCGTGACGTAGAGCGCGGTCATGCGCCGTCCTCCTGCTCATCCTCGCCGTAGGCGGTCAGCTTCAGGGTGAACTCCAGCTTCCGGGGCTGGCCGTCGTCGGTGAACACCGTGCCGGTCTCGGCGACCGATTCGATGCACCAGAGGCCCAGCACCCGCCCGGTGCCGTCGACGAGGTCGAGCGGCACGCCCAGGCTGGCGAGGTCGCGCATGGCCGGAACCTGCTCCAGCCCGCCCCGGAAGGCCGGGTAGATGGTGCCCTTCAGCTCCACCGTCTCGGCGTCAGGGCCGGTGAACTGGAGCGCCGGCAGCCGGCCGAGCCGGTTCTGCTTCTCCCACCGGAAGGCCTGCGAGCGCTGCAGGCTCTGGTAGGCCGCCGTCCCCACCTCGAAGCGGAAATCGCCCAATGCCAGCATGATGCGTTCGGCCATGGTTCACACTCCTCCCCACAGGGCGGCGCCGGCCGCCGATTGCTGGCGCCACTGCCATTCCTCCATGGCGCGGCGGGTGGCGCCCTCCACCTCGCGGCGGAGCACGTCGATGTCCGCCATGCCGTTCACCGTGACGGCGACGGTGACGGGGGCACTGATCTGGCTGACCGGCGGGGTGGCCATGGCGCCGAGCGGCGGCATGCCCGGAACCGCCGCCGGGATGCCGGCGGCTTGGGCCGGGTTGGCCGCCTGGACGATGCCCGGCATCGGCATGGGGCCGTAGATCATTGCCCGACCCGCCGCCAGGGCCCCGGCAGAGGCCGGAAGAACCGGCGGCGGCGGCTTGACCGGTGGAGGCACCGGCGGCGTCGCCACCTGACTCACCGCGGAGGGCTTCTCGGCCACCGGTGGCGGAGCCGGCGGAGCGGGCGGCGGAGCATCGGGAAAGGTGATTCCCAGCTTGTCCTTGGCCCAATCCGGCAACCAGTCGGTCATCGCCTTCAAGGCAGCCCACAGGCTGTTGATGAGATTGGTCCCGATTGCGGACAGGTTCAGGCCGGTCAGCTTCAGCACGATGTCGCTGATGCCTTGCCACAAGGCGCTGAAATAAGGCCCCACCGCCTCCCAGTTTTCCCACAGGACGTAAGCCATGCCGGCCAGGGCCGCCACGCCCAGCACGATCACGCCCAAAGGGTTCGTCGCCATCACCAGACTGAGGGACGCAAACACGCTGCCGCTCATCCGAAGGGCGAAGATGAAGGTGTCGATCGCCTTCACCGCCGCTATGACACCACCGATCACCGCGCCGATGCCGGCCACCACGTTGCCGACGGCCATCATCGCCAGCGACGCGCCGACGCGCACGAAGCCGGCGGCGAGGCCGCCCAGCGCCATGCCGAGCTGCAGCACGGACGCCAGCAGCCCCGCGTTCATCACGAACGCGACGAGGATGACGGCGTTCTCCCAGCCGCCCAGCCACGCGACCACGCTCCTCACGGTGTCCACGAAGCGGGACACCGTGTCGGTCACGGTGGTGAACACCTGCGCCCAGTTCACGCCGGCCAGCTTGCCCTCGATGGCCTGCATGGCGCCGGTGAAGGCGTCGGAGATCCGCCTGGCCCAGGCCTGGAGCGTGCCGTCCGCCTTCCACTGGTTGATCAGGTCCAGGACGGCGCGCAGCTTGCCCTTCAGGTATTCGAAGGTGCCGGCGTCGCCGATCATTTGCAGGAACCCGGACCCGGCGTCCTGCAGCTTCAGCCACATGGCGTTCCAGGTGCGGGACAGATTGTCCATGGCGCCGGTGTAGCCCTTCGCCTGGAACACCTGCATGACCATGGCCTGCAGGGCCTGGGCGTCGTTCTCGGCCGCCGTGAAGACCCGCTGCCTGCCGTCCTTGTCGGCGACCGTGTAGGTGACCTTGCCGTCCTTGGTTTCGGCACGGCCGCCGACCACGTCGCGCAGACGGTCGAACTTGCCGCCGGCGGCCCCGGCCATGGCGTCCACCATCTGCGCCAGCGGCTTGCCCGTCGCGGCGGCGGCGTCGCCGACCGCCTGCAGCGTGCCGTCCGTCGGGTCGATGCCCTGCGCCTTCAGGCGGATGAAGGCGTCGGTGACCGCGTCGACGCTGAACGGGGTCTTCTCGGCGAACGTATCGATCCACGCCATGCTCTCCTTCGCCCCGGCGTTGCTGCCGAGAAGCGAGGTGAGCACGGCCTCGTACTGCTCGGCCTGGGCCGACGCCTCCACGACGCCGCGGCCGAGGCTGACGGCCACGTCGCGCAGGCTGAGCCCGCCCAGGCCGGCCATGTCCAGCATGGAGCCGGACAGGGCGGACACCCTGCCCGTCACGTCGGTGACGCTGCCGCGGAGCGTCTTGAACCGGGTGTCCAGGTCATCCAGGCCGAGATCGCGCGGACCGCCCATGCGCATCATGGCCTTCGGCAGGGCGGGAATCCGCTTCACGGCGGCGACGGCCCCGTCGCCCAAAGCCTGAACGACGCCGTTCAGGCGGACGAACGGACCGGCGAGCAGGGCCGCCGCCTCGTTCATCATCCGCACCGGGGCCGTCAGGCGGTCCACGGCCGCGATGGTTATGGTGATCTTCCCTTCAGCCACGGCTGCCTCCGGCCCCGGCCCCGCGTTCCCGCGCCAGCGCGTGCCAGCGCAGGAGGTCCGGGGCCTCCATGTCGTCCATCACGTCCGGCGTCCAGCCGAACACCACGGCGATGTCGGCCATCGCCGCCCACGCCGAATCCGGGGCTAATCCCGCCCCTTCCCGGTAAAACCCGCGACCACCTCCGCGATGGCCTCCAGGTCACCGGCGTCGATCTCGTCCACCTCCTGGGGCGTGAGTTCGGCCAGGGTGGAGATCATCCACAGCGTCTTGTCGAGGTCGGAGCCCTTCTGCTTGTCCATGCGCCGCAGGTCGCCGACCTTGGGGCGGCGCAGCGTGACGTCGGCGATGGTCCGCCCGCCCACGGTGACGGGAACGGAAAGGGTGACGGTGCGCGGCCCGCCGGCCGCCGTGAACTGCGTGTCGGTCATGTCCCGGTATCCTTTTCGGGGAGGCTTTTTGGAAACGGCACGGGCCGGCCGCGGACATCCGCGCCGGCCCGTGCCGTGGTCACGAGGCGTGGTCAGGAGAGGCGGTCAGGCTCAGGGAAAGCTGAAGAAGCCGCTGTTCAGGCCGATGGCGTCGCGCACCGCCGCCAGCTGGTCGGCGCCGGCGATCCGGCGGACCATGTTGACGGCGTCGATCTCCACCAGCTCCTCGCCGCCGGCCTCCAGCTTGTAGTAGGAGAGCGCGCCGGTGATGGTCAGGGTGGACTTGTCGCCCGCCTTCCACTTGCCGGCGTCCAGCTCCTTCCAGCCGCCGCGCATGGAGATGGCGACGGCCAGCACGTCGGCGCTGCCCTGTGCCTGGAACGCGCCGCGCACGGTGATGGCCTTGCCCTCGCTGTCCAGCAGGCCGAAGGAGGCGAACACCTCGGGCTCGAAATCGGAGAGCACCATGGCGATCTCCAGTTTCTCCATGCCCATGTCGAGCGCCACCGGCACGTCCATGCCGCCGGCGCGGTGCTCCTCGGTCTTGATGGTCAGCTTGGGCAGCGTCACCTCGTCCACGCGGCCGGCGTAGCCGGTGCCGTCCAGGAACAGGTTGAGGTTCTTCAGAACCCTGGGAAGCTGGATGGCCATTTACAGGATCTCCGCGATGTAGTCGTTCACGAGCTGCGAACGGAAGGTGATGTGTTCGGCCGGGTACGGCGGGGTGAAGTCGAAGTTGAAGAAGACCTTCCCCTGCGTGATGTTGGCCGGGCTGTTCAGGTCCGGGTCCGGCCAGCAGCGGCCGCCCAGGATGGCGCCCTGCGCCTTCAGGCTGCGCAGGTACGCGTTCACGCCCTCCGTCACGTCCTGCAGGTACGTGCCGGTGATGTTGCGGTCGACCGCCCACAGGTGGGCGCGCTGCAGGCTGTCGTTGATCAGGTCGGCGGTGCGGCGGACCGACAGGAACGCCCACTTCGGATCGGCCGCGCAGGTGCGGTTGCCCCACAGGCGGAAGCCGTCCTCGCGGATGACCGTCGCCACCTCGCGCTCGTTCAGGTAGTTCGCCCGGCAGTTGGCGTCGCCCAGCGTGAAGTCCACGGCGCGGACGGTGCCGACGATGCCGTTGATCACCTGGTTCGACGGGCTCCACCAGAAGCCGCGGTCGTTGTCCATCTTGGCGATCAGCCCGGCCACGCGGGCCGACAGCGGCTCGTCCACCACGGCACCGCCGCGCACCACCTTGGCCCAGGGATCGACCACGAACACGCGCGGCGAGCCCCAGTCGCCGCGGTAGGCGATGGCGGCCGCGTCCGTCGCGTTCGGGCCGTCGGCGATGATCACCGCGCGGGTGCGCTCGGCGATGCCCAGCAGCTCCGCCACCACCGGGTTGGCGACCGTGCCCAGGCTGGCGGTGGCCGTGGCGCCGGTGCCGGAGCCGGAGATGGTGACGGTGGCGCTGGTGTAGCCGAAGCCCGGCTTGGTGACGGTGACGCCGGTGACGGCGCCGGCCGTGATCACGGCCTTGGCCTCCGCCCCCACGCCGTCGCCGGTGATGGTGACGGTGGTGCCGGTGGCCGCATAGCCGCTGCCGCCGGCCCCCACGGCCACGCCGGTGACGCCGCCGGTGGTGCGCTGGTGGGTGAAGCCCGGCGCGCACAGGATGCGCGGCACGACGCCCAGCGCCGTGCGCGCCGACAGGAGTGCGTGCACGCCTTCATAGGCGCCGGTGGTGCCGTTCACGCCGCCCAGCAGGTTGGCCATGGTCTCGTCGGCGTCGGACCCCTCGGCCACGCGGACGACGACGACCATGGCGCCGATCTGGTCGAAGATGCCCTCCAGCGCGGCCGGCAGGGTGCCCTTGCCGTCGCCGGTGGTGTCCAGCTTGGCCGCCTCCTGGCGGCTGCCGGCGACCAGCACGGGCGTGTCCAGCGGGAAGGCCGCGGCGTCCGCTTCGGGTGCCGTGCCGACGACGCCGATGATGGAGGACTTCACGGTACGGATGGGGCGCGGGCCGTTGTCGATTTCGACGACTTCCACGCCGTGGAGAAACTGTTCCGGCATTCCGGTGTGCTCCCAAGGCTTTCGGGAAAAGAAAAAGCCCGCCGAAGGCGGGCCGAACGTCGGACGGATCGCTGCGGCCGCTTACGCCGGCCAGCCCTCGTCCTTTTCGGCGTCGTACGTGGCGAGGACCTCGTCGACCGTGTCGGCCAGGTCGATCAGCTCGCCGATGGCCTGTTCGCGGGCGAAGCACGCGCGGACATGCGCGCCCACCGCCCGGCCGACGGCCTGCATCTGCGCGCCGGTGAGCGTCACCCACCCGCTGGCCGCCTTGAACGCCACCGGGGCGTCCGGCTCCAGCTGCGCCAGCGCCACGGCGTTGCCGATCATGGCTTGGCTCTCGCGGTCGGTGCGCAGCCCGGTGCCGTCCGGCAGGGTGAGCCCGCCGGTCTCCGCCGCGTAGCGGCGGGCGGCGATGCGGGACTTGGCCTGCTGCCTGAGGTGGTCGAGGGTCGGGGGGGCGAGGCTGCCGTCTTCACCGGCCACGTAGCTGTGGTCGGCCCAGCCGCGCAGGGCGTCCGGAACCGGAACCCACGTGATGGAGGGGTGGAAACGCCCCTCCGGATCGTCCATCACGAACTCGGCGCAACGGTTTTCGTCGTCAATGCGTGACCACATTGCAGTGCCTCCTTATGCGGCGTTGTTCGGATAGGAGCGGCTCTGCCCCCAGATGATGCGGACAGCGCCACTGCCACCGGTGCCGTCGTCATCCTCACCATTGTGTTGACCAGCACCGCCGCCGCCGAAGGCACCGCCGGTACCAGCGTAGAACCCGGCTTGGGCGCTGCCGTTGGCACCGCCGCTGCCGCCGCCCCCGCCGCTGCGCAAGGTGCCTCCCTCACCGTTGGCACCCATGCCAAACAATCCGACACCACCACCGGCCCCACCCCAGCCAGCACCGCCACCGCCGCCGCCTCCAGCGCCGGCGGTACCCCCGGTCAAACCGCCACCGCTGCCGCCGCGGCCACCGGTGCCGCCATTCCCCGAATAGCCGGCCGCGCCGCCACCGCCACCGCCATAGTTTCCGCCATCCCACGGGCCACCAGCGCCGCCGGTGCCGCCGCCATCACCACCGAAACCACCGCCACCAGTGCCCCCATCGCCAGCGCCCGGACCAGTAGCACCACCATAAGCCGTGATGAAGGTGCCGAACGATGACGACCCGCCGGCCTGCCGGGGTCCCCCGCCGGCTCCGACCGTCACTGTGATCGCCTGACCCGGCGTTACCGCCAGCCCATTCTTGTAGCGCAGGCCACCGCCGCCGCCGCCGCCAACATTGCCGCCGCCACCGCCGCCGACGCACACCACGGATACGGACGTGACCCCGGCGGGAACGGTGAAGGTGTGGTTGCCGGGCGTGGTGTACTGTTGCGAACCGCTGGCCATGGCGATGGTGAAGTTGGTGGCCGACGAATACGCACCCCACCCCGTGCTCACACCCTTATGCCGCACGCGGAAGTAGTGCGTGGTCAGCGATGCCAGGGATGTGCCGGCCGGGATGGTGTGGCTGGTGAGATCGGCGCTCTCGCCGCTGTCGTACACCACCGACGTGAACCCGGCGTCGGTAGCGACCTGCCACTGCGACTTCGCGTGCGTGTCGCCGCCGCCGGGAATGAAGAACGCCGAGGTCTGCAGCGTCACCGGCAGCGTCACGCCGGTGGCCGCGTTGGCCGGCGCCGTGTTCGTGGGCGCGGCCGGCAGGGCCTGCGTGGTGAAGCTGGTGGGCGCCGACCAGGGGGAGAGGCCCAGGGCCGTGCCCTTGTAGCGGGCGCGGAAATAATAGGTGGTCTGGTCCGCCAGCGTGTTGGCGGGCACGGTGTGGTTGGTGCTGGCCACGGTTTCCCCCGTGTCGTAGACGATGGCCGTGAACGCCGCGTCCGTCGCGACCTGCCACTGCGACGCGGCGTGGGTGTCGGTGCCGCCCACCACCAGGAAGCCGGACGCCTGCAGCGTCGGCACGGTGGAGGCACTCTTGGTCCCGCTGGCGGGTGCAGTGTTCAGCGGTTGCTGGACGTAGCGGAAGACGGCGCCGGTCGAGAACGCGGTCGGCTTCGACCACGGCGACCACGTGCCGTCCGCGTCGCGGTAGCGGGCCTGCCACCAGTAGACGGTGTTGGTGGTCAGCACGCCGTTGGGGATGGCGTGGGAGGTGGTGGCGCTGCCGGCCAGGGCCGTGTGCACCACGTTCGTCATGTCCTCCTCGGTCGCCACGCGGAACTCGGCGTTCGACTGCGCCACGCCGTACAGGCTGCGGTAGCCGCTGCCCTGCAGAGTCGGCGTCGCCAGCACGTTGGTGGCGCCGTTCGCGGGTGTGGCGTTGACCGGCTGCGACACCTCCCAGGCGCGGCCGGCGGTGTCGCCGGGGAAGGCCACCAGGTGGTGCACCGTCACGTCCTTGCCCGACGGCCCGTGCGCCGCGTCCACCCGGAACTCCAGGACGGAGCCGCCGGACAGCGCGTACTCCTCGTCGCGGGTGCCGGCCTCGCGGGCGGTGGTGCTGACCAGTGCTGCGTCCAGCCACGCGCCGGCCGTGCCGGCGGTGCGGTACTGGACGCTCAGCTTGCCGTCCTTGTCGTCGCGCCGGACCACCACGCGGGCGTCGGCGTAGAAGCGCAGCGCCCGCACCGGGCGGGAGAACAGCAGCCCGCCGTTCTTCGCCACCGCATAGCCGGCGCGCACGTCCCAGGACGTGCAGGCCAGCGTGGCGCCGGACAGGGAGACGGCCAGTTCCTCCTTCGCGCGGAAGCGCGTGGCGGACAGGACGGCGTCCACCACCACCGGGTAGCCGACGCCGGTGCCGGTGTAGATGACGTAGGTGCGGCCCACCTGCAGGCCGGCGGTGTCGGCCACGTCCACGCTCTCGTCGCCGGCCACGGTCTGCACGACCGTCACCGGGGCGATGTCCGCCCAGCGGAAGCCCTGGGAGAACAGCTCGAAGTCGAAGCCCTCGTCCGACAGCTCCCACGACAGCGGCAGCGCGCGGCCGACGGAGCCGACGGAGCTGGCCTCCAGCGTCTCCAGCCGGTTGTCCACGCCGGTCAGCGTGGCGGCCTGCGCCTCCAGCCGGCGCTTCAGGTAGTCGGTGCGCTCCTTCAGGTTTTTGTGCGGCAGGTTGTCGACGCCGTCCGGGCCGCCGGCGACCGGATCGTCGACGGCCAGTTCATAGACGGCGGGAAAGCCCGGATCGGCAACGTCCGGGAGGTGGTTGGGGTCGGCCATGTGGCGCGCTCCTTAAACGAGAAGTTCCCAGGTGTCCCCGATCTGCATGTCCGGGGTCTTTTCGATGGGGCTGCGGACCTTGCGGGCCACCAGCGTGCCGCCCTCGGTGAAGAGGCCGATCTCGGTGATGGCCTTGCCGTTCGCCTCGCCGCGCAGCAGGGAATAGGTGAAGCGCAGCAGGCGCGGGTTGTCGGGGTCCATCTCGAACCCCGACAGGGGTTTGACGAAGGCGTTGGTCAGGGTGGTGTCGTTGAAGTCTTCGGGGTTCGTCCCGGTGCCGAAGCCGATCTTGGCGACGACGCGGGCGGGGTCGCCGGTGGCGAGCAGCTCCCGCAGGGACGCGTAATAGCCTTTGGTGATCACGTGGTTACCTCGCCGCTGTCGTAGACGATGGTGGTGAAGGCCGCGTCGGTGGCGATCTGCCATTGCGACGCGGCGTGGGTGTCGGCGCTGCCCACCGTGGCGAAGGCGGAGCCCTGGAGCGTCGGCGTCTTCGTGGTGCCCAGCGCCCCCGCCGCGGGGGCCTGGTTCACCGGCGGCAGAACGCCGGAGGCGACGCTGCCCAGACCGTTGAGCTTGGCCTTGTCGGCGGCCGACATCAGCCCGGCGGTGGCCGTCGTGGCGTTGCCCAGGTTGCCGGCGTGCCAGACGTAGTTGCCGGCCACGGCCGGGGTCGTCTCGAACGACACCAGCCCGCTGGCCCTCGACACGTTGATCGCCGTGCCCAGGTAGGCCCCGGCGTCGCTGTAGCGCATCAGCACGAAGGCCGAGCCGGCGTTGGAGCCGCCCTCCGTCCCGCTGTCGGCCCCCAGGTGCCAGCGGTTGGACGTGCCGCTGCGCCAGTTCAGCAGGCGGTAGTTGCCGGCGGAGCGGGACAGGATCAGGCCGTCCTGCACCCCCACCGTCAGCGAGCCGCCGAAGGCGATGGAGCCGACGCCGACGCCGCTGCGGCTGACGGTCAGCCAGGGCGTTTCGGCCGAGCCGTCGTCCGTCAGCGTGCGCCAGATCATCTGCTGCCCGTTGACGAGCTGCTGCCAGCGCCTGTTGTTGGCGGTGCCGTCGGTCTCGTGGAATTCGAAGACCGGGAACGCCGCGCTGGCGATGAAGGAGCCGGACGCCAGGGTGTTGTTGGCGTCGCGCTGGGCCAGGGTGCCCGCCGTGGCCGCCGTGGCCGGCGTCATGCCGTCCAGCTTCGCCTTGTCGGTAGCCGACAGGAACCCCGCCGCGCTCTGCGTCGCCACCGCATGGGCCCCGCCGCCGCTTCCCGCGTGGCTGGACGGAACGGCGTCGGTGATGCCGTATCCCGCCAGCGTCGTGGGATTGGTGCCGCCGATCACGTGGCCGTTGCCGTCCACCGTCACCGACCGGTAGGTGCCGGCCGCGACGCCCGAGGCCGGATGCACGTAGGCGTTGGCCCCCGTTGCGATGCCGTCGAGCTTCGTCTTGTCCGCCGCCGACAGGAAACCGGCGGCCGACGCCGTGGCCTCGCCGTGGGCGTGCACGGCGGGCGCCGCGCCGACGTCCGTGTGGGCAAGCACGACCGCGCCGGTCCTGGCGTTGACCGAGGCGACGGTGTTGACCTGCGCCCCGGCGGCGATGCCGTCCAGCTTCGCCTTGTCGGCCGCCGACAGGAAGCCGGCCACGGACGCCGTGGCCGCCGCGTGCGCCGCCCCGCCCGCCCCCGCGTGGGACAGCGGGGCGGCGTCGGTGATGCCGTAACCGGCCAAGGTCGTGGGCCTGCCGCCCAGGTCGGCGAACTGGCCGGAGAAGGCCAGCGCCGCCAACTCCGTGGCGTCCACGGTGGTCTTCACCCACTTGGCGGCACCGGCCGCCGCGTCGACGCAGCGATAGGCCTCGTCCGCCTGAACGTCGACCCACAGGGAGCCGACCAGCCACCCGGCGTTCGCGTCGTCGGCAGCCCCCGGCGGCCGGGTGGCGGAGACGTTGTAGGGCAGCGTGTTGTTGAGCTTGGCCGCCACCGCCGGGGCCAGCTGCGCCTCCGTCACGGCGCCGTCGAGATCGGCGAAGGACCCCGACGTGGCGACCGGCGCCAGATCCGGCGGCTGCACCGCCGTGTCGGCCCTGGCGCCCTGCGCGGCGCTGGCGAACGCGCCTGCGTCGCGGGACGCCGCCGAGCCCAGGGCCGGCCGGTCCAGCAGGTCGGCATAGCGGCCGGTGCGCGCCACCGCCGCCAGCGCCGCCAGCATGCCCTGAAGCTGCTGGAGCGGCACCGGCTCCATGGCCGTGCCGGCGTTGCGGGACAGGGCCAGCGGCCCCGTCATCGCCCCGCCGGCCAGCGGCAGCGCCCCCAGATCTTCCGCCCCGGCGGGGATGTGCGGGCGGTGCGCCAGATGATAGTAGGATCCGGACAGCGCGACCTGGGCCAGCTGCGCCAGCCGCACGGCGTCCTCCGGCATCTCCATGCCGGCGTCCAGCCGCGCCGTCAGGCCGGCGAGGCGGGACTGCAGATCCTGCACTTCCGATTTGATGGTGGCGAAGTTCGCGCGCACCCGGGCGGTGTCCGCGTTCCCGGAACGCGGCACCGTCACGTCGATGTTGCTGGTCATGGGCTACGCCTCGTCCCACTCGGTGGTGTCGCCGTCCCATTGCGTGGTGTCGTAATCCCACACGGTCTGAAGGACGGTGTTGCCCTGCTGGGTGTAGTAGGTCGTCTCCAGCGGCCCGAAGGCGCGGGAACCGTTGCGCCGGAAGGACGCATCGCGCGGATGGCGGCGCACGGCGGCGCCGTACACCGGGCCGTCCAGCGGCCGCCCATCGGCCCAGGCCGCCGGATCCGGGTGGACCAGGAAGCCGGGGATCTCCGGCCACGCCGCGCGGGCGTCGTCCAGCGCCACCCGCCGGACGGGCGGCCACACGTCCAGCGCCCCGGTGTCGCCGCGCCGGTGGACGCCGGAGAAGCGGATGGCGCCGTCCCGCGACACCCCCACCCCGCGCCGCACCTCCAGCCGAAGGCCGACGTGCAGCATCGCCTGCACGCGCGGCCGGCCGAAGCGCAGCCCGGTCCAGCGGACGGCACCGTCGCGCGGCGCCCCGGCGCCATAGGTGAACGCCCCGTCCCGCACGTACCGGGTGGGCGCCGCGCGGCGGTGCGTGCCGTCGCGCCAGCCCGCGCGGACGCCGGACGGATGCAGCCCGACGTGCAGGGCCGGCGCCGCGGCGGGGGGCGCGTTCCGCGCCTCCGACAGCGTGGCCTTCAGCTCGATCCGGTGCAGGTGGGAGCGGGCGTTCTTCCACACCGCGATGGCCGTGCGCGCCCGGGCCGCCACCGAATCATCGAACCCCTTGTCGTTGCCCAGGTCCAGGGTGACGGAGAACAGCGCCCAGCGGCGCCCTACGTTGTAATCCTCGGTGCCGTCGCGCCGGAACGCGCCGTCGTGGCGCAGCACCGGCTCCCCCTCGTGCAGGGTGGCGTCGCGGAAGCCGGCGGCCCGCAGGCCGCGCCGCACGGCGAAGGGCGTGCCCTTGTAGCGGTGCAGGTCGACGGCGGCCGCGACCATGTCGCGCTGCTCCTGCTCCGTCGTCGCCAGCGTCCATTCCTCGCCGATGGACAGCGACCACGCCAGCCACGGCAGGAGGTGGGCGGGGATGGCCTGCGGGTTCCACAGGTCCCGGTTGGGCACCAGGACGGCGGACAGCCGCCCGATGGTCGCGGCGATGGCCGTCTCCGCCACCGTCGCATTGGACGGCAGAAGGGATTCGGTCATTTACCCCTCCTCCACGGTGATGGTGATGGCCTCGCAGAAGGGGGCGGAGTCCGGCCCCACCTCCAGGTCGGCCGCCGGCTCGGCCAGCCGGACCGTCCGGCAGCCCGGCTGGTGCAGGGCGGCCAGCAGGCCGGACACCGCCACCCCCGCCCCGATGGCGTGCCGGCCGGCGACGTAGGCGGCCACGGCGTCCTCCGCCGCCCGCTTCACCACCAGCGCGTCCGGCCCGGACTGGACGTGCAGCGTGGCGGTCACGCGGTACGGCGCGATGGCGGCGGACACCACCTCCACGCTGTCGGTCAGCGGCCGCACCGTCTCGTCCGACAGGGCCGCCTGCACGGTGGCCAGCAGCGCGGCATCCGCCGCCCCGCCGACGGCGCGCGACAGCACCACGACCCGGACCTTGCCGGGATAGGGGCTCCGCACCGCCACGTCCTTCACGTCGGCTGTGGCGGACAGGGCGTGGAACCGGTAGGCGCCGGTGGCGCCGGCCGTCGGATAGCCCTCCAGCGCCAGGACGATGCGCTGGCGGAACCGGGCGTCGTCCTCCAGCACCGCCGCGCGCGGCGGGTTGGCGGCGGGGTCGGCCGGCGTCACCACCAGCCGCCGCACGTTCAGCAGGGCACCCAGGTTGTCCAAGTCGGCGCCGGCGGCGGTCGCCACCAGCACGCCCCGCGCCGCGTCGTTCACGCGCTGGCGCAGCAGCAGCTCGCGGTAGGCGGCCACCTCCAGCACCTTCATCACCGGGTCGCTCTCGACGGCGGCGGAGAATTCGGGCCAGCGGGCCTGCAGGTCGGCGCGCATGGCCGCCAGGATGGTCTCGAAATCCAGCGCCTCCACCACCGTCGGGGCGGGGAGCTGGGAAAGGTCGATCGCGGGCATTGCCTACTCCACAACGATGCCGTCCATGGTCACGCGCTGACCGTCCGGCCGGTAAATGCCTTCCAGCGACAGCTCCACCCGGCCCGGCCGGGCCTGGGCGATGCGGACGCGGGTGAGAAGGAGGCGCGCCTCCCACCGCCGCAGCGCCTTGGCGGTGGCGGCGTAGAGGTCCACGGCCAGCGCCGGGTTCATCGGCCGGTCCACCAGGTTCGGCAGGTCCGAGCCGTAGTCGCGCCGCATGACGCGCGTGCCGGTGCGGGTGGTCAGGATGTCCCGGATGGATTGGCGCAGGTGCGCCAGCCCGCCCAGCGGGCGGCCGGTCGCGGCGTCCATGCCCAGCATTGGGGTCTCCGCTGATGTGAGTGGTGGCCTAATGGCTGTGATGATTGGAGTTGCCGCCGCCGTCCATGACGCTGCCGCTGGCCGACACGTCGCCGGTCACGGCCAGCTGGCCCTGCATGCGGAAGTTGCCGGCCAGCGTGGCCGTGCCGCTCCCCCCGCCCGCCGACATGCCCACCGCGGGGGCGGCCAGCGTGATCGCGTCCGGCGTGACGGACAGGCGGGAGCCGCCGCATTCCAGCGAGACGCCGTCGTTCGTCAGCACCACCCGGGCCGCCCCCAGGTGCAGGGTAATGGTGCCGGCGGTCGGCACGTCCAGGGTCCAGGCGTGCGCCGCGCGGTCGTATTCCAGGACGGCCCCGTCCTCCCACACGGTGCGGGAGACGGTGGCCCGGTCGCCCGGTGCGGCGTGCTTCGCCTGGTAGACGGAGCCCAGCACCACCGCCTGGTTCAGGTCCCCGCAGGGTGCGGCGAGGACCACCTGCTCCCCCACCTCCGGCGGATGCCAGGAGCGGTCGCCGCCGGCCCGCGCGGCGGCCCAGGGCAGCCACGCGGTGACGTTGGGGCCGATACGCACCCGCACGCGGGCCTTGGCGTAGTCGGCGGCCTCCACGGTGGCGAAGTGCACCACGTTGGCGACGCGGCGCTCCAGGTCGACGAACTCCGGGGTCATCACCGCACCTCCGGCAGCTGGCCCTGCTCGATCCGCTGGTAGTCGTCCAGGTGGGCCGGGCCGGTGTTCGGCTCCCAGGAGCCGTAGAGCTGCGTGGGCGGCGGCGGCCCGTCCCCGGCCGGCAGGTGCGCGTGGTAGACGGCGCCGAAGGTCAGTTTGGCGACGACCGCCTGGCCATCGCCGCTGCCCGTCGCCGCCGTCGCCGTCCTTTCCAGCCGGATGCCCTCGACGAGGCCGCCCAGCGTGGGGTCGGCGCGCACCGCGCTTTCCACCTCCAGCGCCAGGGCGTCCGCCGCGTCGTCCGCGTTCGCGCCGGGGGCCGAGCCCTCCACCACGATGGTGAGCAGGCGCCGTTCCGGGCCATCCGCGTTCGCCGGGGCGCTGGCGTCCCGCACATCCTCGCCGGTGTGCACGGCGAGGCATGGCAGGCCGTTCGACGGCACCGGCGCGGAGCGGGCGGCGTACACCCTGTCCCCGGCGGCGGTGCGGTAGGACGGCGGGTCGGTGTCCGGCAGCGGCTGGCCCAGGTGGGCCACCAGCGCGTGGCGGATGACGGTTCTGGGGTGCATGGCGTTCCTCTCGTCGTGGTGTGACGGGGGGTGGTGTGACGGGGCGTGGCGGTGTCGCCGCGTCGCGGCCGGGCGCGGGGAGCGGGGTGCCCAAACAAAAACCCCCGCTCTCGTTCCAGAGCGGGGGTTCCGGCTGCGGCTGCGACACGAAGCGCCACGGTATCCAAGAGCTACCGGAAAACATGCCTATGTGTCAATCAAAATACGAATACATTCTTATCGACAATCTGCACCAGCGCCCCGGCCCTGGCTCCGTGGGATAGCGCCTGCTCCCTGGCCGATCCGCAGGTGATCGGCCAGCGCGTCCAGGGCGGCGCGCAACTTTGCAAGGTTGCGGGTGCCGCCGGCCCATTCCTCCATGCCGCACACGTTGATGGCCACCACCCCCGTGGGCGTGAGCGCCATGCCGGCGCCGGAGTCCCGCAAGGCGTCGCCACCACCGGCGGCAGTTCCCTTGGCCGCCTTCGTGGCCAATCCGCTGGCCAGAAGGACGCGCCACAGCGTGTTCCGGCCATCCAGCATCGGATCGGCGCCGCCGCCGCCGCCCAGGCGCTCGCCATAGCACGTCGTCATGGACGGCTGATGCACGGCCTTGCGGAAACACCGCGCCAGCCACGCCCCTGCATCGTGCTGACGCGAATCGAGCACGCCGCGCCGCCGGTAGGCGTCCAGCGGGCACGCGTCCAGCACCCGGACGCCAAGGGATGGCGGCGCACCGCCGTCCGTGGCGTCGCGCGCCTCCACCACATGGGCGGAGTGGCCCAGACGCTCCGGCGTGGCGGTTTGCAGCGCCTGATCCCTCGTGACCGGCACGTCCTGGCCCGGCGTGAAGGGCCGCCCGGGGCCGACACGCCGGTCTCTCCTGTCCTTGGTTCCCTTCGCCACGATCGTATCTCCATCGCTGGCACGTACACAAATATACTTTCACCGTATATAGTGTCCGCGCTTGCCGTGGGTCAACGCCAGAACGCCGCCGGGCGAATCCACTACACGTATTGAATCCATCGCCGGGATTGCGGCTTGCCTTCCTTCCGATTGCGACTGTCACCCTGCGCGCACGGCGAACGATGGTTGAGCGGGACTTGGCACCCGCGCCTTGACAGGCCCTCTCGTCAGGCTCATAGTCCTATTAAGAGAATAAAAGCCGCGACAGCACCCCCGAACCGCGAGGCGAGTTGCCATGCAGCGTTGTTTTGACAGTCTGGCGAGGAACGGCGGGTGGATGCGGGAAGGCGACGACCCGGACCCGCGCGGCGGGCGGATCGTCCGGTGCCTGTGTTGCCATGGCTCCGGCCCGAGCCGGGATCATGTGCGGCACGCGCGCTGGTGCGGCATGCCCGCGGCGCTGGAGCGGTTCGCGGCGGAGGGGCTCGAGCCGGCGGACCTTCCGGCTCCCGGTGCTGGCTCGGCCGGCTACGTCGGCCTGATCTCCACCACCTTCTCCACCCACAGCAGGGAATCGAGGGGAATGGTGGACGCGTTGATGCGCTCCAGCACATAGCCGCCGCGCACGGCGCGCAGCCAGCCGAGCACGGTGCCATGCCGTTCGTCGGCGGCGACGCACAGCTTGTCACGGCACTCCGCCGGGTTGGATCCGGCCTTGTGGTCGTGCGCCAGCACCAGCCAGCCGTTGCCGAACGGCGCCAGCGCGTCGGTGTCTATGCGATAGGCCACCAGCGGCCGGTCGTCCGGGGCCGGTCGGGCCGCGACGCGCTCCTGATCCGCGGCTCCGCGGCGGACGAAGCCGCCTTGCCGGATCGCCCCCAGCAGAGGCGCTTCCTCCCTGTCCGCCCCGTTCACCACCGGCGGCGGAGCGATGCTCAGTCCTTTGCCCTTGAACAGCGCGTACAGCCTGTTCAAGTCCTCGACGTTCGGCTGGACGACGTCCTTTTCCCAGCGCGAGATGCTGGCCTGCTTGACATCGATCTCGGCCGCCAAGTCCTCCTGCCTCAGGCCCGCGGCCTTTCGCCATGCACGAAGCCAGGACCCTATGGTGCGGGCGCCTTCGCTCTCCACGGCAGCGGCCATTGCCACGTCTCCTTCCTCACGCGACGGGTCGACCGTCCGACCGGGCACGAATATACCATATATGGATTCGTGCGTTCACGGCGTGCACGGTCCACCCACAAGGCAGCGCTGAAGGATCTGGCGCCGGAAGGCGGCAACGCCCGCGCCTTGCCGGTCGTGCCGGCCGGCCGCGGCCCCAAGGCGGATGGCCAAGCCCCAGAACGGGCGAAGGCCAGCAACCCGTTGAGGTTGCTGGCCTTCATGGTGGGCGCGACAGGGATTGAACCTGTGACCCCTACGATGTCAAGGGATCCTGGGAACCCAAAAAATGGCGGATTTCCTAGGTTTCCGAAAAGAACAATGGTGGAACTTGGGGGCTTTTGACGCCGATTTCCGGACAGCTTCCGGACAGTTGCGGGCACCTTTGTTCACTTACCGTTCTGATAGCTACGGCACCGAGCGACCGCCAACCACGGCCAGCGCCGGACCGTCCTGCAACTGCGCCGGTGCGTCCTGGAGGACAAGGCGACGAGGACCGCGCATGTGCCTGTCGACCTCGCGCAGGTAGTCGTCGAGGGCGGCCTTGGCGGTCAAGCAGTAGTCAGGATCGTGCGGGCTGTAGATGCCGGTCGTCTGATTCTCCGTCACGACGAGGTGACCGAGCATGATGCTGATCTCGTCGCCCGGCACCCGGCGGCGGCGCAGCGCCCGGCCGAGCGTGTGACGGAAACTGTACGGCTGGACCTTGACGCCCTCCTCTGACGTCAGCAGGCGTCGGCGGCGCACCTCGGCGGGCGTCTCCGCTTCCGGCAGGCCGGACAGGTCGGCAGGCCACACCCGCGCCCGCAACGCCCGCCACCCGACCTTGACCGATGACACGGGCTTTGCCGCGACCGTCTTCGGGGCGTCGCTGCGGGCGCGCGGCGCGCTGGGGTCCTTGGACTTGGTATAGGCGACGTAGGGCAGCGGGCCATTGCCCCACTTGTCCAGCCACGGACGAAGCGTGTCGCAGATCGGGACGATGCCGCGGCGCTTGCGCGTCTGCTTCCGGCCCTTCGGCAGCAGGTTGATATAGCCGAACTCCCGATTGACCTGCGCCGAGGTCAGGTCCAGGACGGCGTCCGGGCGCGCCATGGTGCACAGCATGAGCACGCAGAAGCGCCATAGATGCTCGCTGTCCGCCGGGATGTTGTCGAGCAGGCGCGCCACCTCCTCGACCGACAGAGGACGGCCCTTCGGGTCCTTGCTGCGCTTCTCCTCAGCCCCCTCGACATCCATCACGTAGGGCGCCGACGCAATGTACGAGTGCTTATAGGCGTGCTTGAGGGCCGCCCGGCCGGTCGCCATGATGCGGCTGATGTAGCCGTCGGACTTGCCGAGGCCGCGCAGATGCTCAACAAACCGCTTTTGCCGGTCGAGCCGGACTTCGTCGACCGTGGCCTCGCCCCACCACTCCGCCCAGAAGCGCAGTTCGATCTTGGCCTGCTTGGCGCTAACGATATTCGAAGCGTGTTCGTCCCAGTAGTAGACCAACACCGACGCCAGCTTGACCGCCGACGGGGCCGCCTGCTGAGGACGGTATTCGGCTGCGACCAGTTCGGCCAGCTTACGCTTAGCCTCCTCCAGGTCGGACGTGCCGAGGCTATACCGGCGTTCGTCGCTGATAACCGGGTCGTACTTTGCCCGATACAGCTTTCCAGCCCGTTCAACGATGTACCAGTCGCCGTGCACCGCCAGCTTGCGGTCGTCCTTCCCCTTGCGATGTCCAGCCATTCGCTGTCCTCCTCATGTCGACCGGCTGCCTCTTCAGGACCGGGGCACCACCCCCGACCTACGTCGTGCAACCGCAGATCGCGATCTCACGACGTTTCGGCGTTTCGTCAAGAAAAATACGTAACTCTCACCGGACGCGCTTTGCCGACCCAAACGTCTTAAGGGCCAGAGCCAGCGATCCGGATTGCATATGACTGGATGCGTTGCTGTTTGACGGCAAAGACATCTCGGACACGATCTCGTCAGAACTCACGACACGTGCCCGACACTTGCGGGTGCGCTGAGCAAGGTAGTCGGCAAGGTGCTGCTCGGTATAGCGGACCTTTCCAGCCGACGCCTGAACGTAGTCAATTTCACCGGCGCGGCGGATGCGCCCAAGGCGCTCAGATGTGATGCGCAGGTACGCAGCGGCTTCGGCTTCGGTGTAGAGCGCGGGCAGTCCCATGCAGATCTCCAATCAGGGGGAACTCTTGTTAATGTCGGGAGTCTTGAGCGCCCCACCCCGGCGCGTAGTGGGCCGCTAGGTTTCGAAGGCGGCGAGCATCCGGGCGAGCGCCCCAACGGCCTCTTCGGCGGCGCGCTCGTCCTCGGCTGCACGACGAACCGCCTCCTCGGCCTCGTCCGCGGTCAGGGCCTCCAGGCCGACGAGGAGGTCGAAGGCGCCCTGGACCGCGGGGTCGACGTCCAGCGCCATAGTGGCGCGCAGCACCGGCACGGCGCGCAGGGCGGCGTACACAAGGTCAGCGGCGGACCTCGTCAGCACTACGTCCCGGCGCACCACCGGCGACAGGTGGGACAGGACGGCGGCATCGAGCAGACGATACCGGGCATCCTCCACCCACCAGTGCGCCGCCCGCGCCCCATCCGCGAACCACACGTAGCCCGCCTTGACCTCGGCGTACGGAGCGTCGTCGTCCTCGTCGTACAGCCAGAGGTCGGCCAGCGTGTGGAGGGCGTACGGGACGGACATGCCCCAGCGCCAGCCGGTGAACTCGCGGAAGTCCTGGACCTTGAGCATCGGTCAGCCCTCCACCTAGGCCGCGCGGCGCGGACGGCCGACAGTGTGCGGCAGCGCCGCCCAGGCGTGCGCGGCGGCATCGGGGATGTGGTAAGCCCCCTTGACCTTGCGCGCCGGCAGCTTGCCGCGCTTGATGGCGTCGCGGACCGTTGTCCCGGTGACGGAAGCCAGCGCCGCAGCCTGCGTGACCGTGACGGTTCCGTCGAGCTCCGGCGGCGGCACGGGGCGAGGCCGTTCGGCGCGGACCTGGGGCGCAGCGGCGGGCATCTTGCGCGGACGCCCGCCGGTGTGCGGCTGGGCCGCCCAGGCGAGTGCCTCGGCGCGGGGGATGCGGTGCTGCCCGAAGACCTTGCGCGACGACAGCTTCCCTTTGTGGATGGCGAGGTTGACCGCCGCCCGCGTGACCCCGGCCATCGCCGCCAGTTCGGGAGCCGAGACCGTCTCGTCGAGGTGCTGCCGGTAAGCCTGCACCAACTCCGCGATCAGGAAGTAGCGGCGGCCGTTCGGGCTGATGTTGGCAAAGGTGCCGTTGTGAATGGCGGCATAGACCACGTCATCCCCGACGCCCAGATAGCTCGCGGCTTCCTGAACGGTCATGCGGGCCTGCTTCGTCTTACGTGCCATGGAAAGTTCCTTCTGCGGATGAAGTGTTGGGACCGGGGCTTGCGCGCCGGTCAGGCGTCGGTGTTCGCCGTGCCGCGTTCGGCCTCGGCGATGGCGAGGGTCAGCGCCAGCGCACGGCGGACGAACTCGGGGACCGTCATCCCGACCGCCTCGCTGGCGGCGGCGACGCGCTGGCGCAGGTCCGGCGGGACGACGAAGGCGGAGGGCGTGCGGGAACGCCGCTTGGCCGTCCCCTGGCGGGGCGGCGCGACACCGGTCAGAAACTCAATGAGGTCAAGCTGGTGTGCCATGTTCACCCCCGTTGCGGGCGGCGGGATGCCGCCCGGTTGCGTGACGGTTCGGCTTGGCGTCAGACGGCGCTCGGGCGCGGCTTGCCGTTCCAGGCGACGGCGTCGTCGACCGTGATGCGGTAGGCGCCATCCACGACCTGAGCGCGCAGGCTGCCGCCCCGGATGGCGTTGCGGACCGTGGAGTGATGGACGCCCGCCAGTTCGGCAAGCTGCGTGACGGTCAGCGTGTCCTCGATGTCCTCGACCGGCCGACGGCGGGTGCGCTCGTACTCATCGACCGAGTCCACCGTCACCCGCTTGGCCGCCCCAGGCTGGCCGACGACGACGAGACGCCCGCGCCGGATGGCCTCGTAAACAGCCGTCGCGCCGACGCCCAGGTACGCCGCGACCTCGGCAATCGTCATGGTCGACACCGTCTCGGCGACCGGCTGCGGCGCGACGTCGAGCACCGGCGCGGGCCGGGCGGTTCCGCCGGTCAGGACACTGCGCAGTGCGGCGGACAGCCCGCGGACCTCGTCCAGCACGTCGTCGAGCGTCGCACGGATGGCGTCCAGGGCGGTCTCGGGTGTGGCGGCGGGCGCGTCCTGGACAGCGGTCTCGCGCACCGACACCGGCTTGCGGAAGTGTTCGGCGTCGACGCGGGCGCGGTAGTCGGTGCGGCTCACGGGAGCAAGGATGGCCGAGGAACGGAGCGCGGTCCGGCGCGGCTCCGCGCGCTTCGGCGTCGCGCAGGTCGGGCACAAGCGGCGGCGCCCCTCGAACTTCCACCCCTTGTTCGCGAAGTTCTTCTGAACCTGCTGCGGCGGCGCGTTCGTCGGATAGTGCGAGGTCTCGTCGTGCCCGCACATCGTGCATGTGACCCGGTGCACCGTGCGCGGCATGCCGCCGACAAGCTGGCGGACGACCTCGACACCGCACGCCGCCGCCAGCGCGGCGGCCATCTGGGTATTGCTGCTCATGGGTCCCCCTTCACTTCGCTTTTGGGTGACGCTGGCCTGGACTGCCATTCAGGCATGCCCCGAGCACAGGTCTCCCGTTGCGGGCGGCAGGGATGCCGCCCGGTTGTTGCCGGTCCGGTTGTCGGTGCTGGTGTTCGGCTAGTGGAGCAGCGTGCGGCGCGGCTCGGCGAGGCAGCGGGCACCGTAGAGGGCGAGGAGCGCCGCCTCGGCGCGCCCGTCGTGCTTCACCAGAGGCCAATGCGCGGCGTGCCGCGGCAGCAGTTCGGACGCCCGCAGCCGGGCGGCGCTCTTGTCGGCCGGGACGCGCAAGGCGCGCTTCCACACCTGGGGCGTCACGGTCGTTGTCGGGGTGAAGTTCGCGGCGAGGATGCCGAGCAGCAGGCCACAACCGAGCCCGAAGGAGAAGGCGCCGACGGCCCCCTCGCCCGGCATGACGCCCACCTGTTCGACCCAGGCATGCGTGATGTCCTGGCGGTCGAGGAGGTGCGCCAGCGCGACGCGGTCGATGACCTGCCGCCCGCGGCCATCCTTCGCCAACGGCATATCGTGAACGTCGAGGACTCCGGTTCCCGGCCAGTAGAAGGCCAGCGCGCCGCTCTTGCCCTGGTCAACGCCAAGGATGAGGGTCTTCATCGGTCCGTCTCCTCAAGCCGTTGCGCCGGGCGTGGCGGGCGTGACGGTGCGTTCGGTGAGGAACTCGGCGACGGCGTCGGCCGGGTACAGGATGCGGCGGGCGGAGACGCGGACATACCGCGGGCCAATGCCGAGGAGGCGCCACTTGGCGAGGGTCTGCCGCTGGACGCCGAGGCGACGGGCAGCCTCCAGGCTCGGCAGCATCTCGGCGAGTTCGTGTTGCGCGTGCTTCATCGCGTTACCCCCTATCTGATAGAGGGAACTTAGCGCGACAATGACGATTAGTCAATATCAGTTATTGATATTCATCGCAGAAAATGTTTTCTGTCGCGCCGCCAGTTAGCATGCGGTAGCGCGCCGATGCCGATACCGGCTCACGAGTAGGTGATCGCCGCGACGCGGTGCAGCGCGTGCGCTTCGCCGAGCGGCAGCCGGATCGGCTCACCGGCCGGGGACACCAGCAGCACCCCGTCGGCGTCCCGGTGGAGGAGCCGGTACAGGCCTCGCGTGCCGTCGCTGGACGTGTGCAGGACACGGTCCCCCGGTCGGGGCTGGTACGCGGGTGTCAGCCAGATCAGGTCATTGAGGCCCGCCCAGGCGCCGCAGCGCGGAGCGAGATCGGGGCCAACGATGACGCCGTACCCGGCGGGGTCGGGACGCACGGCCGACGCCAACGCCGACAGCGGCACGGCGGCACTGGCGACGAGGACGGCGCTGTCCGGCGCGTCTATGGGGCCGGTGTCGGCGGCACGCATGGCGGGCGCCCGGCGGGCCGTTGCCTGCGGCTGGGCGGGCTGGGGGGACGGCGGCTGGAGGCCTTCCGGGGCGTCACCGGCGCCGTACCATACCCACCCCGGCGACACCCCGAGGGCGTCGGCAATGCCCTGCCGCATCTCGGACTGACGCGGGACACGCCCCTCGCGATACACCTTGTGAATCAGCGCCTTGGCGTTTTCGTACCGGATACCCGAGGCGTCGGAGAGCGCACGCGCGACGGCGGCCTGATCGAGGTTGCGCATCGCCATCACGGCTTGCACCCGCTCCATGATGGCCGCCGATTCCTCCTGCGTCCGCCGCGTCATCGTCCCGCTCCGGTTCGTGTCAACTTTGCGGACCCTACCGTCGCTGAAGGGTAACGGCAAGGCCTCTGTTGACAAAGAAAACGCTTAGAAAGCGATTCGAGGAGGCGGAAACGAAAAGGGCTGCCGTGCATCACGCCGCCGTCGCTTGCCCGCTCAAGGCCCGGATCTTGGCCTCGTCCTCGACCTCGGCGAGGGCGTGCCGCATCGCATGGCGTGCCCCCAGGTACGGGGCCGACACCAGCAGACGGGCCGCCCCGCCGATGACCCGCTCACGCTCCCCCGGCGGCATCGCAGGCCACTCCGCGGCGATGACCTCGTCGGCGACCGCCTCGACCTCGGCGAGCGCGCTGCGGAGTCGGCGCGCCTCGGCGGCGTCCGCGCGGACGGCGGCGATGGCCTGCCGCACCTCGGACGCGCTCCACGCCGGGCGCGGGAGCAGGCAGGCGATGGGGGAGATCGGATAGGGATGACGCAGCAGGCGCTTGGTCGCACGCGCGATGACCTCGGCGTGGTCGTCGTCCGGGACCGGCGGCAGCACGCCGCCGACCGCCGCCGCAACATCCGCCGCCGCGCGCTCGGTCTGGTCCTGCCGGTCCTGGACAATCGTGCGCACGCGGTCGACCGCCGTCAGCGTCGGCAGCCGATAGAGCCAATCCGCGTACCGCTTGGCGTCGGCCTTGCTCATGTCCGGCAGGGCGCGCCGGATTTCATGGTACGCGGACACGGCCCGCATCGCCGCGGCAAAGCCGAGCAGGACGGCCCGGTCACCGGGCTCGCCGCGCACGTGGAACCGCCCCGACCACGTCAGGGTCACTTTGCGCCACGCGCGCGGGATCTCGGCCCACACCTCGGGCGTGACCTGCCGCGGGCACCCGTCGCCGTCGATGATCCACCGGTGACGGTCGGCCCAGGCCTGCTCCTCGGCCGCGCGCTCGGCGTCCCGCTCGGCCTGCGACATGGCCGCCCACCTCTGCCGGTCACGGTGCAGCAGAATCGCCAGACGACGGCGCTCCGCCGCGTCGGCGGCCTTGCGGGCCGCGTGCAGATGGGCGGCCTGCTCGTCCGTCAGGGTCAGGCCAGGGGGAACCTCCCAGGCGTGCCACGGGGCGTCAGGGTCGGCCTGCTCGGACAGGGTCAGGCCGAAGGACGTCGCCAACGCCGCCAAACGACGGGACTCCGCCGTGTGCCAAACAGCCTCGACCTCCGGTTGAGCGGCAGGCCGGGTGAGACCGACCCTTGCCGAACCGGCGACCCTATCAGGGAAGAACTCCTTGTTGTATCTCTTAGAAATAGGGTCGCGAGTTCGGCAAGGCGGAGTCTCACGGTCGGCCCCGTCCTGACCGTCGGCCTGCCGGGTGCGCTCGGCAGCCTTGCGGCGCATGTACGTGGCGCGGCTGACCCCCAGCTTTTCCCACGGCTTGCGGTCGTCGGAGGGCGCGGCAGCGTCGGCCGTCGGCTGCGGCTCGTCGTGCTCGTCTCCACGCGCGATGCGGCGGACGGCGGCGACGGTCTCCTCGACGCAGCGGCGCCACTCGGCGGCGCGCCGGTAGCGCCATGTCCGCTCGGGGATGCCCTCGACCTCCCAGGGCTTCGGCCCCGGCGCGGCCCGCACCTCCTCGGCCGTCGGCACGCCCTCGGCGCGGCGGCGCAGATGGCTGCGCCGCCGCTCGCTGACAAGCGTCGTCAGGCCGAGCAGGTCGGCCTCGGTGTCGCTGATGGCGAACACCTCGACGACCTGGGCGATGGTGTAGTCCGACAGGCTGTCCTCGTCGGCGCCGACCGCCGCCATCTCCAGGCCTTCGAGCCCGCCGCGCGACCGCAGCCACTCCTCGGCAAGGCCCAGCTCGGCCCTCGCCTCGTCGCACCAGTAGGCGAGCGCGGCGACGAACGGGTCCGCGCCGGTGACGCCGTACACCAGCACGCCGACGATGTCGGCCTGGGCAAGGGTCATCTCGCCGCCGCGGGCGCTGACGACCAGCGCCAACTCGTCCAGCATCCGGCGGCGGGCCGAAACCCGGCGCTGCTCGTTTTCGGCCGACGCCTTCGCCGACAGCCTGCGCTTTTCCTGTTGCGCCATATCGCCCCCTCACGTTCGCCCGTTCGGCCGTCGCACCTCATCGAACGGTAACGCAGCAATCACTGTCCGTCAATATTGGATACCAATTGGAGTCTTTTGATATCGAAATGCCTTGCGCCAAAAGGGCTACCGCACCTATGATTCCTTAGGGAACGCCTTCGGCAGGGAACGTCATGACGCGGCAGAAGATTGACCTCTGGGATCTGGTCGTCTGGACCGTGCTGCGTCAGCGCGCGACCGATGACAACGTCGGCCTGCACACGGTCGAACTACACGCGCTTGCCGCCGCCCAGGGCTGGGAACCGCGTGGCTCCACGCTGGACGGGACGGCCACGCTCGAACGCCGCGCCGGGCTCGGCTGCGCGATTGACGGGGGGCCTGTCCGAGGGGTCGCGCCGCAGACCCACCCCGACGCCGAGGCTGTGAGCGACGCGATCAATCGGCTGCCCGCCCGGTCGCGGGCGGCCATCCTGTGCGCCGCCCGCACCGGCGAGGCCCCCGGCTGGATTGACCCGCGCTGGCAGCGCCTCGTGTCCCTGCCCGCCCGCAGCGGCGCGGGCCGCGGTGTCCGCTACCGGGTCGACGCCGCCTGGGAGGACACGCCCGAGCGGTCGGTGATTGCCCGGCTGTACCTCAGCCAAGGCCTGCCCATCCTCGACCGCCACGGCCGCAGCGTCCTGGAGCGCGAGGAGCGCGCCTTCACCTTCCGCCGCGCCGAGGACGGCAAGCGGCAACTTCGCGTCCGCTGGTGCCCGGTGGAGCCCTCGCCAAGCGACGACGTCATCGCCTGGACGAACAGCCTCTACGCCGACTGGCACGCGGGGATGATGGCGCTTCTCGGTGAACTGCTGGACGTGCGTTTGCGCGATCACGCCATCACGGGCTTTGCCGCCGCGGCCCGGTCGTGGGAGGCCTGACCATGACGACGACTGCCGACCAGTCCCCCACCATCGCCCGCGACGCCGCCCTGCTGGCGCGGTGGCGCGCCGGTGAACGCCGCGCCCTGGACCGCCTGCTTATGCATTACGAACCGTGGGTGCAGCAGCGGGTGAACAAAGCTGCGCGCACCGCCAGCGCCGACCTCCGCGACGACGTCGCCCAGGAAGCGCGCGTCGCCCTGCTGCGCTCTGCCCAGCACTGGGACCCGGCCAGCGGCGTGACGCTGATGGGCTATGCGGCGCCCGCCGTGGAGCGCGCCTGCTGGCTGGCCGTGACCGTCAACACGGCCGACCCGATGGTACCCGAGTCGGTCATCCGAAACCGGCTTCCTGCGGTTTCCCGCGCCGCCCGCAGTATCCGGGCCGAGCGCCCCGACATCACCGAGGGCGAGCTCGTCGCCGAGGTGTCAGCCCGCCTGGATCTCCGCTGCTCGCTCGTCGAGCGCCTGCTCGTCATCGGCGCCCGTGCCCCCAACGTGGCGTTGGACGAGCCGGTGACGAATGACGGAGAGGAGGCGCCGACTCGCGCCGACTTCCTCGCTGACCCGCTGGCTGCAGAGCCCGACGACGACATTTACCGCGCCCAGCAGCGCCGTCTCCTGCGCGCCGCCATCGCCAGCCTGCCGAACGAGCGCGACCGGCGACTCATGGAGGCCCGGCTGTACCGGCGGCCGCACAGCCCGCCGAGCCTGCGTGAGCTTGCGCCGGAGTTCGGCATCACCTTTCAGCGGCTTGGACAGATCGAGGCGCGAGCCATTGCGCAGGTCAGGCAGGCCGTTCGCGGGCTTGGTGGTCTATAGACGGACCGCAGCAGCAGGGCTCCGAACTCAGGTTAACGACGGTTTACGGCTTGCGCCGGGCGTGATTCTGTGTGGTCTCCCTGATTCGGAGCCGCCTTGATGCCCGGAGCTGCATTGGTTTTCGGCGAGCCCTCGCGCCTT